>Ga0307409_100000340_pt1 | contig 19383 bp, 19 predicted proteins | sample 322Ometagenome_2_FD_203888 | JGI IMG/M metagenome (GOLD analysis project Ga0307409, IMG submission 203888) | Maize rhizosphere microbial communities from greenhouse at UC Davis, California, United States - 322HYB-O-2 | ecosystem: Host-associated > Plants > Roots > Rhizosphere > Soil | place... | reverse complement strand
CCTTCGCCGAGGACATCGTCATGTGGTGGAACTTCATTGGACGCAGTCATCAAGAGATCGTTGAGTTCCGATCGGCATGGGAACAGCGTGACGTGCGTTTCCCAGCCATCGTCAACCGGTCGGAGAAAGCGATGGAGGCGCCGCCAATGCCGACCATCCAGCTCAAGCCGCGTTCGCGGAGGAGCCGGGCCGAGTGAACCCGGTAGAAGCCTTACGGGAGATCGGATTCCTGCTGGAGCGCTCACGCGCCGACACCTATCGAGTACGTGCCTACCGCGGCGCCGCCGACGGGATCTCAAAACTCACCGCGGAGGAACGTCGCCAGCATCAGGAACAGCGCACCTGGGCAAAAGTCCCTGGCGTTGGGCCGAAAACCGCAACCGTGATCACCGAGGCCATGAACGGCCAGATTCCGGAGTATTTGCAGAAGCTCCGCGAGGAAAAGCAGCCCCTGGTCGAGGGCGGACTCACTGTCCGTGCCGCTATCAAGGGTGATCTTCACTGTCACTCCTCCTGGTCGGACGGCGGCAGCCCTCTCGAGGAAATGATGATCACGGCGCGAGCGCTCGGTCATCAGTACTGCGCCATTACTGATCACTCGCCGCGTCTCCAGGTGGCGCGTGGGCTGAGTGCTGATCGGCTGCGGCAGCAAATGGCCGTGGTAGCCGACCTCAATCAGGCCATGGCGCCGTTCCGTTGCTTGCAGGGCATCGAAGTCGACATCCTTGAAGACGGCGGTCTTGATCAAGAAGATGCTCTGCTTGCCGAGATGGAGGTCGTCGTGTCGAGCGTCCACTCAAAGCTCCGCTCCGATTCAGAGACCATGACGCATCGAATGGTCGGTGGCATAGCCAATCCGCGTACCAACATCTTGGGCCACTGCACAGGTCGTCTGATCGAGGGCGAACGTGGCACCCGACCGGAGTCGGTTTTCGACGCCGAGGTGGTCTTCGAGGCCTGCCGCACGTTCAAGGTGGCCGTTGAGATCAACTCCCGTCCGGAGCGCCGTGATCCGCCAACGAGATTGCTAAAGTTGGCCATGGACATGGGCTGTCTGTTCTCCATCGACACCGATGCCCACGCGCCAGGACAGCTGGAATTTCAGATCTATGGCTGCCAGCGAGCCGAGGAACTGGGATTGGATCCGGCCCGGGTGATCAACACCTGGCCAGTGGACGAGTTGCTCGACTGGTGCGCCAAGGCCTGATCCACAATGTTTGAAATTAGCGAACCGGCGCCGATCCCGATCTTCTTCCTCTCCGACAGCACCGGAATTACAGCCGAAACAATGGGCAATGCCCTCCTGATCCAATTTCCCAACCTCCGGTTCGAACGTCGTCTCATCCCGTTCATCTCCACCGTGGAAGAGGCCCGCCGCGTGGTGGCGATCTTGGACGCCGCCGCTGCGGGTCCGGTGACACCTCTGGCTTTCTCGACGGCTGCGGTCGAAGAGGTCCGTCAGGAGCTACTGCGGACAAAGTGTCCACTGATCGACTTCTTCGAGCTACATATGGAACGGGTCGAGGCAGTCTTGGGCACCAAAGGTGTGCGGCTGGCGGCGCGGCTGCACGGCATGGGAGATGTGAAGCGCTACAACGCTCGCATGGCGGCCGTCGAGTACGCGATCGAACACGACGATGGCCAGAGCATGCGCGCCTTGGACAAGGCAGATGTGATCCTGGTAGCACCGTCTCGCTGCGGCAAAACGCCAACAACGATGTACCTGGCCTTGCAGCACGGGGTCTTCGTCGCGAATTACCCGCTCGTTGAGGATGACTTCGAGACGGCCGAGCTACCTCGTCCGGTACAGGGGCTCCGTGACCGGTGCTTCGGCATGACGACGACGCCGGCCCGACTCAGCCAAGTCCGGCACGAAAGACGGCCCAACTCCCGTTATGCCTCGCTTGAACAGTGCACCTACGAGCTGCGCCAAGCGGAGGCCATGTATCGCAACCATCGACTTCCCGTGGTCAACTCCTCAACCAAGTCCGTGGAGGAGATGTCGACGGTGATCTTGCAGGCCATGAACCACAAGTCCTAAGACGGAGAGGAATCACCCTTGCCCGAAGATTCCTCGACCATCGCGTGGTTCTCCGAGCTCAGCCTCGCAGATCTTGATCAGGTAGGCGGCAAGAATGCATCGCTAGGTGAGATGATCGGAAATCTCACTTCCGCAGGCGTCCGGGTACCCGACGGCTTCGCTACCACCGCCAGCGCGTACCGACAATTCATCGCAGACAGCAGGCTTGCCGAGATGATCAACTCGGAGCTGGCGGCACTCGACACAGAGAATGTCGAGCAGCTCGCAACGGTAGGTCGCAGAATTCGCGAAGCGGTTACCGGGCGGCCGCTGCCTGCAAACCTCGAAGCCGACATCCGGACCGCTTACGCAAGGCTGGCCGGCGACTCAAGCAATGCGGCGAATGGCGACGTGTCCTTCGCCGTACGGTCGAGCGCTACGGCAGAAGACCTGCCAGATGCCTCGTTCGCGGGCCAGCAGGAGACGTTTCTCAATGTCCGCGGCATTGACGCGATCTTGGAGGCGATCAAGGAAGTGTTCGCATCGCTCTACAACGATCGCGCGATCGCGTATCGGGTCCATCACCGCTTCGAGCACGAGGCCGTTGGCATCTCCGCTGGCGTGCAGCGGATGGTGCGATCCGATCTTGCTGCGTCCGGGGTGATGTTCACCATGGACACCGAGTCCGGCTTCGCCGATGCCGTATTCATCACCTCGTCCTACGGTCTTGGTGAGGGTGTCGTGCAGGCCGCGGTAAATCCCGATGAGTTCTACGTCTACAAGCCGGCGTTGCGTGCCGGGCGACCGGCGATTCTCAAGCGCAGCGCCGGTGGAAAGGCCACCAAGATGGTCTATACGACCCGTACGGAGGTCGGTCGGACTACGGCATTCATCGACGTCCCTCCGGCCGATCGGAACCGGCTGTCCCTTACCGATGCTGAGGTGACCGAGCTCGCGCGGCAGGCACTTGCCATCGAGGAGCACTACGGGCGACCGATGGACATCGAATGGGGCAAGGACGGTCAGAACGGGCAGCTTTACATCCTGCAAGCCAGGCCGGAGACGGTTAAGTCACGACAGGGTGCTGCTCGGGTGCAGCGCTACCGACTTCGGGAGCGCGGTCCAGTGCTGGTCGAAGGACGCGCCATTGGGCAAAAGATCGGATCCGGCACCGTACGCGTGCTGACCACCATCGCCGACATGCACCTTTTCCATCCCGATGAAGTGCTGGTTGCCGATATGACCGACCCCGACTGGGAGCCAATCATGAAACGAGCCTCGGCGATCGTCACCAACCGTGGTGGCCGCACCTGTCATGCGGCGATCATCGCGCGGGAGCTCGGGATTCCGGCTGTCGTAGGCACGGGCGCGGCGACCAGCGAGCTGCAAGCCGGGCAGCCGGTGACAGTCTCGTGTGCTGAGGGCGATACCGGCTATGTCTATGCGGGCCAGCTTGATTTCGCTGTCGAGGAGTCCGAACAGCAAAGCATGCCCGACATCGGTGTCAAGATCATGATGAATGTCGGCACCCCGGACCAGGCTTTTGCATTTTCCCGGTTGCCGAACGCTGGGGTTGGCCTCGCCCGGTTGGAGTTCATCATCAACAACCAGATCGGTATCCATCCCAGGGCGCTGCTGGAATTCGATCAGCTCGAGGAACCGCTACGGAGCAAGATCAGTGATGCCATTGCGGCGTACCAAACACCGCGGGATTTCTTCGTACGTCGGCTGACCGAGGGCGTTGCGACTATTGCGGCCGCATTCGCACCGCACCCGGTGATCGTGAGGATGTCGGACTTCAAATCGAATGAGTACGCCAGCCTGGTCGGCGGTGAGTTGTACGAGCCACATGAAGAAAATCCGATGATCGGATACCGTGGGGCCGCACGTTACCTGTCTGCCGACTTTGCCGAGTGTTTCGCCATGGAATGTGAGGCGCTGCGCTTCGTACGCGATGCCATGGGTTTGACGAACGTCAAGATCATGATCCCGTTTGTCCGGACTCTTGGCGAAGCCGAAGGCGTAATTCGGCTTCTCGAAGAGCATGGACTTCGGCGAGGCGACAATGAGCTAGAGGTGATCATGATGTGCGAGCTGCCATCGAACGCCGTGGTCGCGGATGCGTTCCTTGATCATTTCGACGGATTCTCAATCGGCTCCAACGACCTGACCCAGCTGACCTTGGGCCTGGACCGTGATTCCGGCTTGGTAGCCGCCTCGTTCGACGAGCGCGATCCTGCAGTCAAATCCTTGATCAGTACAGCAATCAAGGCCTGCAAATCTCGCGGGAAATATGTAGGCATCTGCGGCCAAGGTCCCAGTGATCATCCCGATCTCGCCGAGTGGCTGCTGGATCAAGGCATCGACAGCATCTCGCTCAACCCGGACACTGTCGTCGAGACCTGGATCAAGCTTGGCAGTGGCAAGGTTAATCCCTCATCAGGTTAGGGTCGGCGGGTGGACGACATCAGTCTGGCGGCCGACCTAGTACGCGAGGCGGGAACCCTGGCCCGCGAAATGCTCAGCGAGGGTCTAGAGACTCGCTACAAGACCTCCCGCTCGGATGTTGTTTCGGCGGCCGATCACGCTGGCGAAGAGCGGATAAGCGCCAGGCTCGCGGATAGCCGGCCCGATGACGGGCTCATCGGCGAGGAAGGTGCCCACAAACCAGGGAACGGTCGCACCTGGTACATCGACCCGGTCGACGGCACGTACAACTTCCTGTCCGGAATTCCATACTGGTGCTCCGCGGTGGGTCTGGTCGACACCGATGGCCCGCTGCTCGGGGCGGTCTATTACCCAGCCGTCGATCAGCTTTGGGTTGGAGGACGGGAGACGCCCACCACTCTGAACGGCAATCCGGTCGGGTCCCTGCTGAGCCAACCTCTGTCCGAGGTTTCGGTGGCGACCTACTTCCACCCTCGACACCTCTCAGATCCGGAACGCCTCACCGCGTGGCAGTCTGCAGTCGCCTCGGCCGCGACGCTACGGATACTCGGCTCGGCGTCCATCGATCTAGCTGGCGTCGCGAGCAGCCGGCTCGGGGTATTTCTTCAGGCCAACCTCAACGGCTGGGATTGGTACCCCGGCGCGGCCCTTGTGATCGGCGGCGGCGGCGTCGCGGACCAGCTCCACCTTGGGGCGAATCGTTGGCACATCGCCGGCAACGCTCAGGCGGTCGAGGAGGTCAAGCATGCCCTACAGAGCAGTGCGTGAGTTCGGCCGCATGTGGTCAATGCCGACATGATTTTCGCCGGATCGCGTGTTGTTTCTGACCACATTCTTGGTGGTCCTCACGCGTCAGCGCCCTCCTGTGTAATTCCGGCGGCAGCGGTGGGGTCACCGAGGCGGTAGCGATCGAAAGCATCGGCGGCCGCGTTCGAGTCATACTGCCCGTCACGGGTCAGACTCTGGAGTGTGGCGACCACAATTGACTCGGCATCGACCAGGAAGTAACGACGGGCCGCCGCCCTGGTGTCGGCAAAGCCGAAGCCGTCGGTGCCGAGCGAACACCAGGTATGGCGTACCCAGGGCGCGATTTGATCTTGTACAGCGCGCATGTAGTCACTGGCCGCGATCACCGGACCCGCTGTCCCATCGAGAGCGGACGTGACGTACGGTGCCCGCCGTTCCTCTCTCGGATGGGTAAAGTTCCATTTCTCGATCTCGACCGCGTCGCGGCGCAGCTCGTTCCACGAGGTCACCGACCAGACGTCTGCAGCTACACCCCACTCATCGGCCAGCATCTGCTGTGCCTTGAGGCCCGCGGTCATCGCCACGCCGGAGACCAGGATCTGTGCGCGAGGATGATCACCTTCAAGTGATGACGTCGCGTAGCGATACATGCCGCGCAGCAACGCTTCGACATCCAGGTTGTCGGGAGGTCCGGGCTGAGAAACCGGCTCGTTGTAAACGGTCAGGTAGTAGATCAGATCCTCACCATCTGGGTGGTCTGGGTCATCGTGGGAGTACATCCGCCGTAGGCCGTCCTTGACGATATGAGCGATCTCGAAACCGAAGGCGGGGTCATAGTGGATCACCGCGGGGTTGCTGCTTGCCAACAGTGGCGAATGGCCGTCGGCATGCTGCAGGCCCTCGCCGGTGAGGGTGGTCCGGCCAGCGGTCGCACCGATTAGAAAGCCGCGGGCGAGCTGGTCTGCCGCTGCCCAAATCCAGTCGCCGCTGCGCTGGAATCCGAACATCGAATAGAAGATGTAGAACGGGATCATCGGCTCACCGTGCATCGCGTACGCCGATCCGGCAGCGATCACTGAACCCATGGCGCCGATCTCGGAGATGCCCTCGTGTAGCAGCTGGCCTTTCTCGGATTCCTTGTAGGACAGCAGGAGTTTGCGGTCGACCGACTCGTACCTCTGCCCGTGGGGGTTGTAGATCTTGGCAGTCGGAAACATCGAATCCATGCCGAACGTGCGGAACTCGTCCGGCGCGATCGGCACGATGCGATGTCCGATCTCCTTATCCCGCATCAGATCCCGGAGCAGTCGTACGAAGGCTTGGGTCGTTGCCACCTTGGTCTTTTCGCCGGCCGGCTCCATCAGGGGTGCGTACACCTCATCGCCCGGCAGCTTGATCACCGTAGGCCGGACCCGGCGCTCCGGGAGATATCCCTGGAGTGCCCGCCGCCGTTCCTGCAGGTACTTAATCTCATCTGAGTCGTTGCCTGGGTGGTAGTACGGCGGGTTGTACGCGTCCTCCAGCGCGCTGTCGGGAATCTCCATGTAGAGCCGATCACGGAAAGCCTTGAGATCTTTGGTGGTCAGCTTCTTCATCTGGTGCGTGGCGTTCCTGCCCTCCAGGGCGTCGATAGTCCAGCCCTTGACCGTTTGGGCCAAGATCACCGTTGGCTGACCGACGTGCTCGGTAGCCGCCTTGAACGCCGCATAGACCTTGCGATAGTCGTGCCCGCCGCGGGAGAGCCGCTTGATTTGATCATCGGTCATTCCTGCAACCATCTTGGCGAGGCGGGGATCGGAGAAAAAGTTGTTGCGGATGTAAGCGCCGTCTTCGACCAGGTAAGTCTGGAACTGTCCATCCGGGGTGGTATTCATCTTGTTCACCAGGGCGCCATCGGCATCCGCCGCGAACAGCGGATCCCAGTCCCGGCCCCAGAGCACCTTGATGACGTGCCAGCCAGCACCGAGGAAGATCGACTCCAGCTCCTGGATGATTTTGCCGTTGCCCCGTACCGGACCGTCCAGCTGCTGGAGGTTGCAGTTGATCACCCAGGTGAGGTTGTCTAGTTCCTCCCGGGCAGGCAGCCCGATGGCGCCCAGCGACTCGGGCTCGCCCATCTCCCCGTCACCGAGGAAGCCCCAGATGCGTTGCTGGGATGTGTCCTTGATACCGCGGTTGTGCAGGTAGCGGTTAAACCGCGCCTGGTAGATCGAGTTGATGGCGCCGATGCCCATGGAGACTGTCGGGAATTCCCAGAAATGAGGCATCAGACGCGGGTGCGGATATGACGAAAGTCCCTTGCCTGGCCCATGGGATACCTCTTGCCGGAAGGCGTCCAGATGTTCGGTCGTCAACCGTCCTTCCAGGTACGCCCGGGCGTAGATGCCCGGAGACGCATGTCCTTGGATGTAGACATGATCACCGCCACCTGGATGATCTTTGCCGCGGAAGAAGTGGTTGAAGCCGACCTCGTACAGGCTGGCAGCGCTCTGATATGTCGCGATGTGACCGCCAACCTCGAGGCCTTTGCGGTTCGCCTTGCTGACCATGATCGCCGCGTTCCAGCGGATGAAGGCCCGAATCCGCCGCTCGACGTACTCGTCGCCAGGGAACCACGGCTCGGACTCCGGCGGAATTGTGTTGATGTAATCGCTGCTGCGCAGGGCCGGGAGGCCAACCTGGCGCGCCCGGGCCTCCTGCAGCAACTTGAGCATGACAAATCGGGCCCGATGCCTGCCCTTGCCTTGGAGCAGCCCGTCCAGGGACTCCAGCCACTCTGCGGTCTCATCGGGGTCGATGTCGGGAAGTTGGCTGGGCAAGCCGTGAGCAGTGATGGCCGGATGATCTCCAGGCGTAGCCATGGCAGCTCCTTACGTCTCATCCAGCTCCGGACCGGGCTGGAAGTACAGCCGGCAGTGTCTTCCGACATCCATCCTGTCACTTCCCGCAAGATCAACTGCAGATCTCTGCCCCGCCAAGGGCCGGCAGGGGTTACGCGGGACAGCATGCCTCTGGCAGGCTGTCCCAAAAGGTTCACCCGGACTGGACTCGCTGCCTCGGCGCCAGCCGGAGCTACAGAAAGGAGGCGGCACGCCGAGATGAGCGGTGCCCTCTCTCGCCTTGATCGGACCGCTACGGCGTGGTGCGGCTGCCAAGCCTTGTGGTCGCTGTTTTGGAGGCATGGGTGACCTCCACAGCTGGTGCCGGGGGATCGAAGAGTTTGAGCGACAAGCTAGGCCTGTCCCGTGGCTTGGTCGTACAAGAACTCGGCTGGGACGAAGATGTCGATGACGACGTCCGCATGATGATCGAGGACGCGATCGACGGCGAACTTATCGAAGACGCGATGGAGGCAGTCGACCTGGTGTTGCTGTGGTGGCGGGACGGCGACGGGGATCTGGTCGATGGCCTGGTCGATGCCCTCACCGACCTCACCGATAGCGGCTACATCTGGCTGATGACTCCGAAGGTGGGGCGTAGTGGCTACGTTGATGCCGCCGACGTTGCCGAGGCTGCGCTGACGGCAGGCCTAGCACTGACCAACAGCGTGCAGGTCTCGCCTGACTGGACAGCCACTAAGCTGGTACGCCCCAAGGGCGCGCGTCGGTGACTGTTGCGCTCGGCCAGCCACCGCCGAGCTTTGCCGCTCGAAATCAGCACGGAGAACTGCTCACCCTGAGCGCGCTCCGCGGCGCACCGGCGGTGATCATCTTCTACCCCTGGGCTTTTTCCAGCATCTGTCGCGACGAGCTGGCCGCGCTTCGTGATGATCACCAAAGCTTCATAACCCTGGGGGTGCGGGTGTTGGCAATCTCCTGTGACGCGATGTACACGCTCCGCGCGTACGCTGACGCCGAACGCATTCCCTTCGATCTGCTCAGTGATCACTGGCCGCACGGGACAATTGCCCAAGCCTTTGGCGTATTCGATGACCAGGCGGGCTGCGCCCGCCGGGGCACCTTCGTGCTGGACGCGGCGGGACTGATCAGGTGGCAACAGGTCAATCAGATCAATGAACCGCGTGAGATTGCCGCGGTACTGGCCGCGTCGGCAAACCTATGATTACCCGGTGCCACTGACAGGGGAATATGAACCCAGTCCGCGAAAGCAGACGCGTGAACAGGTTGAGCGATATGAAGCCACCGATGGCCGGGAGGCAAACACGCTGGCTGGAACTAACTGGCCGGTCGTGATCTTCACTACCCGTGGTCGCAAGAGCGGCAAGATCAGAAAGTTTGCGTTGATGCGCATAGAGCACGAGGGCAAGTACGCCATGGTGGGCTCGCAAGGCGGTGCTCCGGAGCATCCGGACTGGTATTTCAACGTCAAGGCCGATCCTGAGGCGTTGATGGTGCAAGACGGCGCCGAGCGGTTCGACGCGACCGCGCGAGAACTCGACGGCCAGGAACGCGACATCTGGTGGCAGCGAGCCGTCCAGGCATATCCGCCGTACGCGCAATATCAGAGGAGGACAGAGCGGCAGATTCCCGTGCTGCTGGCCGAGCCGCGCACGTGATCTTGCGGAGGGCCACCGATCCGGCGCGCGTGGCCGATCGGGTCCAGGGCAGAATGACATCCATGATCGCTGTCCAGCCGTTCGGCCGTACCGGCCATCAAAGCACGCGCCTTCTCTTCGGAGCTGCAGCTCTTGGAAATGTCAGCCAGGATGAGGCCGATCAGACCATGGAGCTGATCCGGACGCACGGAATCAATCACATCGACACAGCCGCCAGCTACGGGGAGGCCGAACTGCGGCTCGGACCGTGGATCGAGACCCACCGCGACGAGTTCTTCTTAGCAACTAAGACCGGCGAGCGTACCCGGGCAGAGGCATACAACGAGGTCCAGCGTTCACTGGAACGGCTGCATACCAATCAGATCGATCTCATTCAGCTGCACAACCTCGTCGACGAGGCGGAATGGCAGACGGCCTTTTCGTCAGGCGGAGCCCTGGAAGGTGTCGTGGAGGCCAAAGAGGACGGCATGGTGCGCTTCATCGGGGTGACGGGTCACGGTGTGACAGTTGCGGCTCAGCATCTGCGGTCGCTGCAGGAATATCCGTTCGACTCTGTACTGCTGCCGTACAACTTCCCAATGTCGCGTAACGAGCGCTACATCGCAGAGTTTGAGCAGCTAGTCGCGGTTTGTGTTGAGCGGGGAGTGGCGATTCAGACGATCAAGTCGATCACCCGAGCGCCCTGGGGTGATCAGACACCAACTGCCAATACCTGGTACGAGCCGCTGACCGATCAGGATGCTATCGATGCTGCGGTCGGCTGGGTCCTTGGCCGTGAGGGGATCTTCCTCAATACTGTCGGCGACATTCACATTTTGCCGAAGGTGATCGACGCGGCTGAACGGTTCACCGAGCGACCCAGTGATGGGCAGATGCGGGAGCTGGAGAGCGCCTTCGGACTCGAGCCGCTCTTCGTCTAGAGGTCGCTTCTGAAGGAGCGCCCTGGTTGGTTTGGAGCCGCTGATATGGATGTCGCAGGAGCACTCGCGTTCGCTCGTAAGAACCCACGTGCCGTTCTTGCAACCATGAAACGTGATGGCACTCCGCAGTTGTCACCGGTACTCGTCGGCGTCGACTCGCAGGATCGTCTGGTCGTCAGCACTCACGAATCCGCAGTGAAGACCTTGAACGTGCGCCGCGACTCCCGCGCCTGGTTATGTGTGCTCAACGACAGGTTTTTCGGCGACTGGGCGCAGCTCAGTGGCGACGTCGAGGTCGTCAACCTTCCCGAAGCGATGGAGCCGCTGGTCGAGTATTACCGCTCTATCTCCGGGGAGCATCCGGACTGGGACGACTACCGCGCCGCCATGATCGAACAGCGCCGCTGCTTGATCCGGATCACGCCGACAAAAGCCGGTCCGACCGTCTTCGGCTGATGACTTGCGGACTGGGCTACGGGTGTTCGTGACCGGCACGGGTACGTGGGGGCGATGCCATCCGAGCCGGTAGTTAGGCCCCGAGCGCAGGCGGCATCCGCCACTAGACCCGGCGGAACGGCGCGCTCTCCCACACGATGATGCCCATCGGGCACTTGGCGTCGTGCTGGCACATTTGCTGTGGATCGGCGTTCTTGAAACTGATCCGGACGGCATCTCCCTCCAGCGCGTACTCGAAGACCGTCTCCCCGCCCCCTGGTTCGGTAACGACGACTGTGCTGTGGTCGATTACCTTGTACGTTGCCTCGAAGCCGACCCCCTTACGGATGCCGTCATAGGTGAAGGACTGGGTCCACTGCCCGCGTTCGAGTGTGAGGGTAAAGGTCGCGGTCTGGTTAATGCGGTCCGACGCCAGTGCTTGCTTGGCTTGCGCCCGGGTGAAGCCACGCTTGACCGCCGCGGCGATCAACTGTTCACGGGTCAACTCCGGCGTTCGGTAGGTGCCCTCCGGGAGAAGCGAATCGCTCGGTGCGGCGGTTGGCGGTGTTGTTGCAGTGGAGGCGGAGGCAGTGCCTTCGGCCAGCTCCGGATCCGGGCCGTTTCCACAGGCCGTCAGGACAGCCAGAATCAGCGAACTTCCTAGCAGCGCCGCAGCCCGACGAGTCAACTTGGCCATGAGACAGTCCCTTCTAACCCAAACAGCCATTGGCAGCCGGTCACCTTTACCGGTACGGACCTCAATTTGCGCGCTCATGCGCGCAGCTGCGAACCACTCGCGGATAAGGAAGATTTCCGAGGCCAATAGCTGAGTGCCACGATCATGCGGCTCTTCGTCGTGTCCCGGCTGGTTGCCCTCCTCGGCTTTCTGCTCACCGCGTGCAGGGCGTTACTCGCCGTGGCGATGGCCACCCAACTTCAAGTTCAGTTCGCACCGCCGCGGTACTTTGCGATCGTGATCATGGTGGCGGTGGTGGTGGTGGGCCGTACACTAGGGTCCCGAACGCCGGATGGTGCTCTAAGGATCGCCGATCACCAGTGATGGGAAGTCGGCTCGTGGAGTTGGAGCCCAACACGTCTATTTCGTCCGCCTGACCAGAGATGATGATGGTGGGAGCAAGCAGACTCGAACTGCTGACCCCTTGCTTGTAAGGCAAGTGCTCTAACCAACTGAGCTATGCTCCCTGGTTCTATTTCACCTAGCCGGAGGCTTTGGCCGTAGACTTCGGGTCGTTCATCAGGCGGTCACATTCTCCTGTGCGAGCGATCTGCGAATAGTTAGGTTAGCGGCACCGTTCACCGCGTCGGATGCAACCGTACCGATCAGTGCCCATACACGTCTTCGGTGATCGAAATCGAGGCGTGCCGATCGGACACCACGGCAATGCCGACTACTAGGGGCAGGCGCCAACAAGCAACCCCGGTTGTTGCGGCAACGCAAGATCCGGCTCGCACGGGGCCACTTGGTTGTGAGCGGCACGCGCGATCGACCGCTGGCTGCGATGCAGCCGGTGGAGGATCAGCAACGCCGCCGGACCGTTGACAAGCGACGGCACCCCTGCGGCGTATTGGGCGGCGAGCGCCGCCCAGCTCGCCCAAACCGCAGCGTTGGCGAAGATGATCCAGTAGGTCGTGGCGGATAGCCCATCCAGCCGGTCACTGCGTAGAGTCCGCACGGCTTGCGGGATCGTGAGCGAGCAGGAGAGGAAGGCACCGGTCCAGGCAAGAACTGTGATGATCACCGGCGTTACCCTCTTCCTCGTGCGCCACTTATCTGTGGCTTCGATTGCTCACTACGACATGAGGACGCGCAGAGCGGCGCGCCTGATACGTATCTGTGTCAACCCAACACCCGCGGCATCGCCTTTGGGCACTGGCCTCCATCCGTCCGCGCATTTCGCCTGGTGAAGGTCGAGCCTCGGTGAGGTGTACCTCCGCTTTCTGCCGCCGCACATTGGCTGGAAGCAGACTCGCCGATCCCGAGTAGCGGACAGTCCTATTGCATTCCGGCGCCTTCGGGATGCCGCGGGCAAGAAAGAGTCCGGAGAGCGCGACCAGCGCCAAAACGGCGAGGGCGGTGCGGAGTCCGTCCGCGCGTGCCTGCTCGTTGGCTTCTAAGGCCGCTGTCGCCACCTCAGGTGATACGGCGGCGTTATCCAGGGCAGCTTGTAGGTCGTCATCCGACATGAACGGTATCCCGGCCGCAAGCTGAACATTGGCCTGCTCCTTGACCGAGGACGGAATGTCGGGATTGTCAGTGACGCTAGCGAGGAACGATGCCGTGAGTGCCGCGATCAGAATCGATCCGGCAAGCGCCGTACCAGTGGCAGCACCCAGATTGGTTGCTGTGTTCTGGAGGCCTCCCACTTCGCCGCTCTCCTCGTCTGGTACGGCCGAGACCGTGACCGCACCAAGTTGTGAGGCTAGTGCGCCAATCCCAAGGCCGATCAACAACAGCGGGACCGTGACGATGGTCGCGTCCGCCTCGGGGTCTAGAGCGACGATCAAGACTACAGTTCCCGTGACCATCAGCAGCAAGCCCAGGCGGACGACTCGTCGTGGTGACGCCTTAGGAAAGAACCTCGGGATGCCGACTGCCCCGGCCAGCAGTGCGAACGACAGGGGGAAGATCCGGACGCCTGTTTCCAGCGCCGACAGACCAAGCGCCACCGATAGGAAGAGCGGGATGGTGAAAACACGCCGGCCTGAACGAGGTATTGCACGTAGAAGACGGTCAGGCCTGCCGTCATCTCCCGGTAGCGGAAGAGCGACGGCCGGATGAGTGGCTCACGTCCGCGTGCGACGAGGCGCGACTCCCACTCGAAGAAGGCCAGAATTGTCAATCCGCCCAATATCAGCAGCCAAACCGATAGCGAGACACCGTTCAGCGACGGCGCTCCAGGCTTCGGAGTAACCCAGCCCCACTCCGAGCTTCGCAGCACGCCGTACACCGCCAGACCGAGGCCGATGGCAATGAGCGCCGCGCCGACCACGTCAAGTGGGACCCGCTCGGGAAGGCGTGGCTCCTCGATGCGACGAGCGAGAAGCAGGATCAGTACGACCACGACACCTTCACCCGCGAAGACCCAGCGCCACGAGAAGTAGGTCGTCGCGACACCGCCGATGAGTGGGCCAACCGCGACGGCGATTGCCCCCGCTCCCATTACCAGCCCGAATGCCCGGGGACGGCCTTCTGGCGGTACGTTGCCCGCCACCAGGGCGACAACTGCCGGAAGGATCATCGCCGCGCCGATACCCTCAAAAAACGACCAGCCGAGGATCAAGATCGGAAGATTGGGAGCCACGGCGGTCGTCAGCGATCCCAGGCCGTAGACCACGCAACCGATCATGAAAATGCGTTTGCGGCCGTACATCGACCCGAATTTGCCGCCCGTCACCATGAACATCGCCATGACGAGCGTGTACATGGTGATCGCCGTTTGGATTCCCGTGACAGTGGTACCCACGTCCTTGGCGACCGTCGCTATCGCGACGTTTATGACGGAACTGTCCAGAAGCATGAGGAACTGAGCGGCTGCCAGCGTCGCAAGCGCGAGGCCGGTACCTGTTCCGGACTTCGTCGACACGTTCTCCACGCTGACACGCTACAGATGTGTCAGCGTTCGAGCGGACCTAGCGATCCGAGCCGCCTGGACGATTTAGCAGCCCTGGAGCAACTGAGCTGGTGCTCCGGGTCGGTGCGGAATCTAGGCAGCGAATAAGACTATTGTGTCGGTTCTGCTCGACCACCGTCTTGACCGGCCACTGGAGTAGACGTGCTCATGCGCAGTAGGAACCTCGCCGCGGCCCTTGGGGCTCTGACCGGCTTGGTCGGCCTGGTCGCGATGATTCGACTCGTGTCTGGTGCGTTCAGTGGCCGGATGTCCGCCTTCGCCTGGATCGCAATCCTGCTGGCGATGCTGCCGTGGATCGGGTACGCGGCGTGGCGGGCGCGCCACGGCCACCTTGGTCGGCGCGGCGCGTTGGCGGTGCTGCTGCTGAATGTTGTCGGATGCGTCGTGGTATGGCTATTTGTGCTTGGCCCGGTAGTCGCGCTTGCCTGCTCCCTCGGCGCGTTCGCGGTCATCTGGATCAGCGACTGGCCGCCGCGCCGCTCGACCGGCGAGGAGCGATTCGTGCGCATAGAGGAACTGCGGAGAGCCGATGACGCCTGACTCCCGTCACGGTCGCTTGACGCTTCGTGCACAGGCCTTGCGAGGGTCTGCCAAGTAGAGTGGATCATCGTGGCCGGACCGGACTTTCCAATGGCGCTCGCAGACCTTGATAAGTCGTTGAGCTCGATTGAGGCTGTCGTGGACCCGGATCGCAAGCGTCTAGAGATCGCCGAGCTGGAGCAGCAAGTGGCTGTTCCCGATCTGTGGGACGACCCGGACAATGCCCAACGCGTGACATCGCGGCTCTCGGCCTTACAAGCCGAAGTGGATCGGGTAGTTGGGCTGCGCGCCCAGCTAGATGATCTTGGTGTGTTGGTGGAACTGGGGGAGGCAGAGGGTGATCAAGCCAGCCTTGTGGAGGCGGCCGACATACTGGCTTCGTTGCAGAGGGCGGTCGAGGCTCTGGAAGTGCGCACCCTGCTATCCGGTGAGTACGACGAGCGTGAGGCACTCGTCACCATTCGTTCCGAGGCCGGTGGTGTCGACGCGGCCGACTTCGCCGAGATGCTTCTCCGCATGTACCTGCGCTGGGCGGAACGCCATCGTTATTCGACCGAGGTATACGACACGTCCTATGCCGAGGAGGCCGGCATCAAGTCGGCGACCTTCCAGGTCAAGGCCCCCTTCGCGTACGGAACTTTGTCGGCTGAACAGGGCACGCATCGACTAGTACGGATTTCACCGTTCGACAACCAGCGGCGTCGCCAAACTTCCTTCGCCGGCGTCGAGGTGCTGCCGGTCACTGAGGCAGCCGATCACATCGATGTCCCCGAGACCGATCTGCGCATCGACGTATTCCGCTCATCAGGGCCGGGTGGGCAGAGTGTCAACACTACGGATTCGGCCGTACGCATTACCCATCTCCCAACCGGCATCGTGGTGTCCTGTCAGAACGAGAAATCCCAGCTGCAGAACAAGGCAGCTGCCCTCCGCGTGTTGCAGTCTCGGTTGCTGGAGAGAGCGAGGCAGGAACGCGAGGCCGAGCTCAATGCGCTCAAGGGTGATGGCGGGAATAGCTGGGGATCCCAGATGCGCTCTTATGTGCTGCACCCGTACCAAATGGTGAAGGATTTGCGGACTGACTACGAGGTCTCAAATCCCGATGCAGTCTTCGACGGCGACCTCGATGGATTTATCGAGTCCGGCATCCGCTGGCGACGCATGCGTGAGGCAGCGGCGACTTAAGCTCCGCTCTGCGACAAAACTTATTGAGCGAGGATCCACATGACGGGCTCAAGCCGGTGATCGTGGCCCGTTACCGAAGCTTCACTTAGACTCATCTTTGGCCGTCTGGCGTCCGTGCGGCGTCGGACCTGTCTATCTCGGGGGAAGCGTCACCGTGATTCGGTTTGAAAACGTATCCAAAACCTACGACGGTCAGCGCCGTGCAGCGCTGGACAACATTAATGTCGATATCGACAAAGGGGAGTTCGTCTTCCTCGTCGGGGCCTCCGGCTCTGGCAAGTCGACGTTTCTCAGACTCATCTTGCGTGAGCAGCGGGCTAGCCAAGGCAAGGTGTTCGTAGCTGGCCGAGAGCTCAACAAGCTGCGCAGCTGGAAGATCCCTGCGATGCGTCGCCAAATTGGCACCGTCTTCCAGGATTTCCGGCTGCTGCCAAACAAGACCGTCACCGAAAACGTCGCTTTCGCACTCCAGGTCATCGGCAAGCCAGCCTCCACCATCAACCGGGTTGTGCCTGAGGTGCTGGAACTTGTCGGGCTGGGCGGCAAGGGTGATCGGTTGCCTGAAGAGCTCTCGGGCGGAGAGCAACAGCGCGTCGCAATTGCTCGAGCCTTCGTCAACCGGCCGATGATCTTGATCGCTGACGAGCCGACGGGAAACCTCGACCCTGCGACCAGCGTCGGCATCATGAAGCTGCTCGATCGGATAAACCGCGCTGATACCACGGTCCTGATGGCAACTCACGACTCGACCATCGTGGACCAGATGCGTAAGCGGGTGATCGAGCTGGATGACGGTGAAGTCGTGCGTGACCAGAGCAGAGGCGTCTACGGCTACCAGTGATTGCGATTAGGACTATCTGATGCGTTTCCGCCACACGATGTCGGAGACCCGCGCCGGTCTTCGACAGAACCTGACCATGACCCTGGCAGTGATCATGACTATGTGGGTCTCCCTCTCGCTTTTCGGGGCGGGCCTGTTGGCCAGCCAGCAGGTTGAGCTGATGAAGGGTCGCTGGTACGACAAGATCGAGATTTCCATCTTCCTTTGCACTAAGGACACCAAAGGCGACCAGTGCGACCCAGGGTTGGAAGCAACTGAGGCGCAGAAGGCTGAGATCAAGCGAACGCTCGAGACCAATCCTGAGGTGGCACCGAGCGGAGTCTATTTCGAGACCCGGCAAGAGGCCTATGCCGAGTTCCAGAGGGCCTATGAAGGCAGTCCGATCCAGGATTCCCTGACCGTCGATCAAATGCAGGAGTCGTACCGGGTCAAGCTGAAGAACCCTGAGGAATACCAGGGCGTCGTCAGCTCGGTGGTCGGCCTCAAGGGGGTACAGAAGGTCCAAGATCTGCACCAACTCCTCGATCCATTCTTTAGAGCGTTGAACGTGCTGCAATGGTCGACCGCTGGCGCATCGGCGCTGTTGCTACTTGCGTCGGCGTTGCAGATTGGCAACACCATTCGTCTGGCGACCTTCGCGCGACGCCGCGAGATCGGCATCATGCGCCTGGTTGGGGCGAGCAACTTCTATATCACTGTGCCCTTTTTGTTGGGAGCGGTGATTTCGGCATTGATCGGCGTAGCGCTGGCATGTCTGACGATGGCGGCTGGCGTCTACTTCGGAATCATTCATGGAGTCCGAAACTCGATCCGCTTTGTCGCCTGGATCGGCTGGCAACAAACCGCCCTGGCGATGCTTGGCGTCGTGCTCGTCGGTGTAGTGCTTGCGGTCATCCCCACTCTGGTAACCACCAGGCGCTATCTCCGGGTGTGACCTTCTATTTGCAACCGGGCCACCTTCACTTTGGTAACAAAAACATCACAAGTTCCCTGCAATCACTTAAGTATCGCGTGAGACTTTATGTCTGATCGATGACGAAATGCGGTTTTCCGCGTTTTGGTGATTCCAGCGCGCATCGGAACCTGCCTACCATGCCGAGGCCGCGTGCAGTCGCAACGGGCGACGGCATGCGGGTGCGGGTCATTACAACCAAACACTGGATTGGGGAAAGCTGTGGTTCCGGACCTTCCCTACGTCCGTCAGGACGTTCCGGACGACAGCGAAGCACCTCTGATTTGCGGTCGCTTCGCCAGGCTGACGAGGACTGGAAAAACCCTCGCCATGCCGCTTGCGTCCATTGGCATAACTGCATATCTTTCGCTGCTGCTCGGCGCCCGTGGGCGGACGGCGCGCACCGCAGTCGCTGTTGCCGTCGCGTCCGCAGTAGCCTTCGCCCTTCTCGGGCCCCAAGCTTCCGCTGACGAGCTCACTACTCAGCGGGCACGGGTCAAGCAGCAGATCGCAAAGACCAAGAGCGATCTCAACGAGTCGACCGAGGCGCTCAGTGCAGCAGCAGTGGCCGTAGACAAGGCACAGAACAAGTTGAAAGCTGCCACCGCGAAGCTAGCAACGACTCGCCAAGAACTGGCCGCCGCCAAAGCGAAAGACGTTGAGATGGCGGCAAAGCTAGAGCAAGCAGGCGGCGACCTAGCCGCAGCCGTTACCGCCGTCGCGGCAGGACAAGCTCGATTGGATGCCGAGCAAGCCAAGGCCGGCCAGATGATCCGCGATCAGTACCAGCACCAGACCAACCTCATGCCAATAGCGGTGCTCGTCGATCCGAATTCAACCCAAGATCTGCAAACTCGCCTCCAGTGGTCCACAACCTTGTTTGACTCGACGCAGGCTCAAATCGACCGACTCACACTGCTGCAGCGCCAACTCAACGCTGCACGGCTCCAGCAGGCCGAATTTGAGGCGAAGGTCGCAGCCGCTCGGCACGACGCAGCGGCCAACCTCAAGATTCAGAAGGCACTGGAATACCGCGCCGCGGCTGAGGAGACTGACGTCGCCCGGCTGGTACGACAGCGGAAAACAGCCGAAGATGCCGCCGCCGATGATGTTGCCCAAGACAAAG
>Ga0307409_100000337_pt1 | contig 19410 bp, 20 predicted proteins | sample 322Ometagenome_2_FD_203888 | JGI IMG/M metagenome (GOLD analysis project Ga0307409, IMG submission 203888) | Maize rhizosphere microbial communities from greenhouse at UC Davis, California, United States - 322HYB-O-2 | ecosystem: Host-associated > Plants > Roots > Rhizosphere > Soil | place... | reverse complement strand
GGGATTCTACGCGTTCCGGGAGGTGGCGCGAGCGGGGGCTCTGGTCGCCCCCTTGGCCAGGTGGGTCCTGGCGATGGTGAGGTTCTCGCGCAGGACCTCGAGCAGGGCCTTGCGGTCGTCGGCCCAGGTGCGCACGTCGAGCTCGAGGGTGACAGCACCGCCGAAGCCGCCGGCCCCGACCTCCTGGAGGAAGTCGCCGATCGGCAGGACGCCCCGCTCCAGCAGGCCGTGGGTGTCGCGGCCGCGGCCGTCGTTGTTGGAGACGTGCAGGTGCGCGACCCGGTCCGACAGCTCGTCCCAGGCGGCCAGCAGGTCACCCCCGGCAACGGCCAGGTGGCTCGTGTCCAGCACCAGCGACGGCCAGCGGCCCAGCTCGGAGGGGGCGGTGCCGCTGAAGAAGCGGAGGCTGCGGCCGTTCACGTTGATCGGGAACATGTTCTCGACCGCGATCGTGACCCCGGTCTCCTCGCGGATCCGGGGGATGGCCTCGTCCAGCCAGGCCGCGTACTGGGTCTGCCAGCGGTACGGCGGGTGGATCACGACCGTGGACACCTTGGCCGTCTCGGCGAAGCGCACGCAGCGCTCCAGCTTGCCCTTGGGGTCGGTCCCGAACACCAGCCAGGTGGCCACCAGGAAGGGCCCGTGCACTGCCGGAACGGGCACGCCGTAGCGAGCGGCCAGGGCCCCCAGCCGGAGGGGGTCCTGGCTCACCTTGTCCTGCATGATCATCAGCTCGGCGCCGTCGAAGCCGGCCTCGCCGATGAGCTCGAAGGTCTCCTCGAGCGAGAACATGAAGAACGGGCCGGTGGCGGCGAGCACCGGGGGCAGCTGGGGGACCGGGACTGCGGCCAAGATGGCTCCTCGTGAGGGACAAGCCGGGCGTAGTGCTGAAGCGCGCGGCGGATGTTACCAAGCTACAAGAAGTGCGGTTGCCCGGGGCGGGACTAGACTCCGGTCATGCACTGGCTGCTTCCGGGTGTCGCCGCGGCCGCCTCGGCTGCGTTCGCCGTCGCGGTCCTGCGCCGGTACGCGGCCCGGCGCCGCCCCTACCAGCTGGCCTGGGGCATCGCCCTGTCCATGTTCACGGTCGCCTCGCTGGCTCTCACGGCCGGGGTGGTGGCCGGGTGGTCGCCGGTCTCGTTCAAGCTCTACTACCTGTTCGGGGCCGTCCTGAACGTGCCCTGGCTGGCCCTCGGCACCGTTGAGCTGCTCGCCGGCCCGGCCGCGCGCCGGGCCTACCTGGCCGCCCTGGCCGCCTTCACCCTGGTCAGCGTGGCCCTGGTCGCCCTTGCCCGGGTGACCGCGGCCGACCTGGCCGGGCGGCTGCTGCCCGAGGGCAAGGAGTTCCTGCCGGTGGCCGTGCGCGTGCTGGCCGTCGTCGGCAACACCGTCGGGACCCTGGTGGTGGTCGGCGGGGCGGTGGCCAGCGGCCTGGCCATGCGCTCCCGGCGCGACCTGCGTCCCCGGTTCGAGGGCACGCTGCTGATCGCCCTCGGCGTGCTGCTCGCCGCCAGCGGGGGCGTGCTCGCGTTCCTGGCCTCCAGCGACAAGCTGGCCCTCGGCCTGGCCGTTGGGGCGAGCGTGATGTTCCTGGGCTTCCGCCGCGCCTCGGCCCCGGCCCGACCGCCGGTCGCCTCCGGCCCATGACCAGGGTCACCCTCTACACCAGGACCGGCTGCCATCTGTGTGAGGAGGCCGAGCGGGTCCTGCGCCAGGAGCAGCCCGCCGCCGGGTTCGGCCTCGAGCTGGTCGACATCGACCGCGACCCGGCGCTGGCCCGCCGCTACGGGGTGCGGGTCCCGGTGGTGGCGGTGGACGGCGAGGACCTGTTCGAGTACGAGGTGCCACTTGACCTGCTGCGGGCCCGGCTGGGCCGGGTTGGCGCCGATTGAGAACACGATCACGAGAGCCTAGACTCGGGTTGAATCAGTAACGGGGGTGGGAGTCCGTGCGAGACCGAATTCCGGAAGCGACCGTCGCCCGCCTGCCCGTCTACCTCCGCTGCCTGGTCGACATGTCGGAGCGGGGGACCCACCGGGTCTCCTCCGACCAGCTGGCCGACGCGGCCGGGGTGAACTCGGCCAAGGTCCGCAAGGACCTGTCCTACCTCGGCTCGTACGGGACCAGGGGGGTCGGCTACGACGTCGAGTACCTGATCTACCAGGTGCGCCGCGAGCTGGGGCTGGAGCAGGACTGGGCGGTGGCGATCGTCGGGGTCGGCAATCTGGGGCACGCCCTGGCAAACTACCGGGGCTTCGCCGAGCGGGGTTTCCGTATCGCCGCCCTGCTGGACGCCGACGGCGGCAAGGTCGGCGAGGAGCTCGGCGAGCTGACCGTCGACCACATCGACGACCTGGACCGTGTGGTGAAGGAGGAGCAGGTGGCGATCGGCATCATCGCCACCCCGGCGCCCGCCGCCCAGGAGGTCTGCGACCGGCTGGTCGCGGCCGGTGTCACCTCGATCCTGAACTTCGCCCCGGCCCACCTCCAGGTGCCGGCCGGGGTCTCGCTCCGCAAGGTCGACCTCTCGACCGAGCTGCAGATCCTCTCCTTCCACGAGCAGCGCCGGGCCGCCGTCGACCTCGTCCGCCAGGTCGCGGCCGGGAACCAGGAGGCCGACGCCCGGCCAGAGCTCCCTCGGCCAGAACGGCCGCCGTCGGGGCCAGAGGCCCGGGGCTGAGCGGCGTGCCGGTCTTCGTCGTCGGGGCGAACTTCCGCAGCGCACCCCTGGAGCTGCTGGAGCGCCTTGCGATCGACGCCGAGCGGCGTCCCAAGGCCCTGGCCGGCCTGCTCGACCAGGAGCACGTCCATGAGGCGGTGGTCCTCTCGACCTGCAACCGGGTCGAGGTCTACACCGCCATCAGCCGCTTCCACGGCGCCGCCGGCGACGTCCGCCGGTTCCTGGCCGACCGGGCAGGGCTGGCCCTTGGCGAGCTCGCCGACCACCTCTACGACTACTACGAGGAGCGGGCCGTCCAGCACCTGTTCACGGTCGCGTCCGGGGTCGACTCGATGGTGGTCGGCGAGGCCCAGATCCTCGGCCAGGTCCGGGAGGCGTTCTCGGCCGCCCAGGCCGAACGGTCGGTCGGGCCGGTGCTGTCGGCCCTGTTCACCAGGGCGATCAAGGTCGGCCGGCGGGCCAGGAGCGAGACCGGCATCGGCGCCGGCATGGCGTCCACGGTGACGGTCGGGCTGCGGGTGGCCGCCGGGCAGCTCGACGGCCTGGCCGGGCGCCGGGCCCTGCTGGTCGGGGCGGGCAGCCTGGCCCGGCTGGCCGGCCGGGCGCTGCGCGAGGCCGGGGCGGGTGAGCTGGTGGTGGCCAACCGCACCCCGGCCACCGGCGCCGCCCTGGCCGAAGAGCTGGGCGGCCGGTCGGTGCCCCTCGGCCAGCTCGCCGGCGAGCTGGCCAAGGCCGACCTGGCGGTCGCGGCCACCGCCGGGACCACCCCGACCGTGACCGCGGCCACGGTGGCCGCCGCCCTGGCCCAGCGAGACCCAGCCGCGCCGGGGTCGCCCTCGGGCCCGTTGGTCCTGCTCGACCTGGGTGTGCCCCGCGACGTCGAGCCCGAGGCCCGGGAGCTGGCCGGGGTCGTCCTGGCCGACCTGGACGGGCTCCGGGCCGTGGTCGAGACCGACGAGGGGCCGCGCCGGGAGGTGGAGCGGGTCCGCGCCCTGATCGCCCAGGAGACGGCCGCTTACCTGGGCGGCCAGCGCGAGGCCCGGCTGGTCCCGACCATCCGGTCCCTGCGGGCCAGGGCCGAGCAGGTCCGCCAGCAGGAGCTGGCCAAGGCCTCGGCCCGCCTGGCCGGCCTTGACGACCGCCAGCGAGCGGCGGTCGAGGCCGTGACCAGGGGCCTGGTCAACAAGCTGCTGCACGACCCGATGGTCCGGGGCAAGGCCCTGGCCGCCCGTCCCGACGGCGACCTGTACGTCGCCGCCCTGCGCGAGCTCTACGGGCTCGACTCCGGCCCTGACGACGATGACCGCCGCTGAGCGCCCGGGACCGGGCCCGGACCGGGCCCTGCGGCTGGCCACGCGGGGGAGCGTGCTCGCCCTCGCCCAGAGCCGGCTGGTGGTCGACGGGCTCCGGGCGGCCTGGCCGGAGCTGCCGGTGGAGCTGGTCACCGTGGTCACCGAGGGCGACCGGCGCCGCGACGTGCCGGCGGCCGCCCTCGGCGGCAAGGGCATCTTCACCGCCGCCGTGCAGCAGGCGGTGCTTGACGGGCGGGCCGACCTGGCCGTGCACTCGGCCAAGGACCTGCCCGCCGTCCAGGTCCCCGGCCTGGTCCTGGCCGCCGTCCCCCAGCGTGACGACCCGCGCGACGTGCTCGTTGGCCGCCACCGCCTGAGCGGCCTCGACGACCTGGGCCCAGGGGCCAGGGTCGGCACCGGCAGCCCTCGCCGGGTCGCCCTGCTCAACTGGCTACGCCCCGACCTCGAACTGGTCTCCATCCGCGGCAACGTCGACAGCCGGGTCCGCCGGGTCCACGCCGGCGAGCTGGACGCGGTCGTCCTCGCCGCCGCCGGCCTGCGCCGCCTCGGCCTGGCCAGCGACGCGGCCGTCCCCCTCGACCCCGAGACCTTCACCCCGGCCCCCGGCCAGGGCACCCTGGCCGTCGAGGCCCGCGAGGACGACACCGGCGCCCTCGGCCTGCTCAGCGCCCTCACCCACCGCCCCTCCCGGGTCGCCCTGCGGGCCGAGCGCTCGTTCCTGCAGCGCCTCGGCGGCTCCTGCACCCTCCCGGCCGGCGCCCTGCTGCGCCCGACCAACGCCGGGCCGCTGGAGATCCAGGGCTTCCTGTCCGCCCTCGACGGCAAGGGCCTGGTCCGCGAACGCCTCCGCGGCCCAGTCGACGACCCCGAGGGCCTCGGCCGCACCCTCGCCGACCGCCTCCTCGACGCCTGCGGCCCGGAAGTCCGCGCCCTGGTCGAGGACAGCCGCCGTTGACCCCGGCCGGCCAGCCCCTCACCGGCCTGACCGTCCTCGTCCCCCGGGCCCGCGACCAGGCCAGCGACTTCTCGGCCCTGCTCCGCTCCAGAGGCGCCGAGCCTCTCGAGGTCCCGACCATCGAGATCCGCCCCGTCGCCACCACCGGCGAGCTCGACCGGGCGGTCGAGGACCTGGCCGCCGGGCAGTTCGACTGGGTCGTGCTGACCAGCGTCAACGGCGTCGCCGCGCTCCGGGCCCGGGCCGAGGCGTCGGGTCGCGGCCCGGCCGCGCTCGGCGCCGCCCGGGTCGCCGCCGTCGGCCCGGCCACCGAGGCCGCCCTCCGCGCCTGGGGCGTCGCCCCCGACCTGGTCCCAGAGGTCGCCACCACCGCCGCCCTCGGCCACGCCTTCCAGGCCGGCCCGGGCCGGGTGCTGCTTGCCAGGGCCGACCTGGCCAACCCGGAGCTGGCGGTGATCCTCCGGGCCAAGGGCTGGGAGGCCACCGAGGTGGTCGCCTACCACACCGTCCCCGTCGGCAGGCTCGACCCGGCGGCCCGCCGCCGCCTCGACAGAGGCGAGGTCGACTGGGTGGCCTTCACCGCCTCCTCCACCGTCGAAGGGTTCCTACGGGGCTACGGCGGCCCGCCCCCGCCCGGGGTCCGGGTCGCCGCCATCGGCCCGGTCACCGCCGACACCGCCCGCTCCGCCGGCATCCCGGTGGCCACCACCGCCACCGAGCACACTATCGGTGGCCTGGTCCAGGCCATCGAGCACGCCGTCACCGGCTGATGTCGCGGGCGGTAGTAGGGTAGGTCCGTTCAGGCGGACAAGGAGATGTGATGCGACCTGCGCCGTTTCCGGTGGGGCGGCCGCGGAGGCTGCGGCGGAGCCGGGTGCTGCGGGAGCTGGCCCGGGAGCACGAGCTGTCGCGGCGGGACCTGGTGGCGCCGCTGTTCGTGAAGGAGGGCATCGCCGAGGCGGTGCCGATCGCCTCCATGCCCGGTTATGCCCAGCACACGCTGGAGAGCCTGCGCAAGGAGGCGGCCGAGCTAACAGGGCGCGGGATCCCGGCCCTGCTGCTCTTCGGCATCCCGGCGGCCAAGGACGCCGAGGGCTCCCAGGCGTGGGCCCCGGACGGGATCATCCAGCGCGCCCTGCGGGCGCTCCGCGCCGACCTGGGCGACGACGTGGCCCTGATCGCCGACCTGTGCCTGTGCGAGTACACCGACCACGGGCACTGCGGGGCGCTCGCCCCCGCGACCACCGGGGCGGCCGGGCAGGGACCGGTGGTGGCCAACGACCCGACCCTGGAGCTGTACCGGCGGGTCGCGGTCGCCCAGGCCGAGGCCGGGGCGTCGGTGGTCGCGCCCAGCGGGATGATGGACGGGCAGGTGGGAGCGATCCGGGCCGGGCTCGACGAGGCCGGGTTCGCGGACCTGCCGATCCTGGCCTACGCGGCCAAGTACGCCTCCGGGCTGTACGGCCCGTTCCGGGAGGCGGCCGAGGGGGCGCCCCGGTCCGGGGACCGGAGCGGCTACCAGATGGACCCGGCCAACAGCGACGAGGCCCTGCGCGAGGTCGCCCTCGACGTCGCCGAGGGCGCCGACATGGTGATGGTCAAGCCGGCGCTGGCCTACCTGGACGTGCTCTGGCGGGTCAAGCAGGCCTTCGGGCTGCCGACGGCCGCCTACCATGTGTCCGGCGAGTACGCGATGGTCAAGGCGGCCGCCGAGCGCGGCTGGGTCGACGGCGAGCGGGTCATGCTGGAGGTGCTGACCAGCATCCGGCGGGCCGGGGCCGACCTGGTGGTCACCTACTTCGCCCGCGACGCCGCCCCGCTGCTGTGATGGGGTGTTCCACGTGAGACCTTGGCGGGTCGAGCCACGGGGCCGGTTCGAGCAGCAGACCATCCGCAGCCGGGCCCTTGAGGGGAACCCGCTCGGCGACCCGGTCGAGCGGCCGCTGTGGGTGTACCTGCCCCCAGGGGTTGGCGACGACCCGGGCCGCCGCCACCCCAGCATCTACGTGATCCAGGGCTACACCGGCCAGGTCGACATGTGGTGGAACCGCACCGCCCTGCGCCCCACCGTCCCCGAGCTGATCGACGAGCTGTTCGCGCGCCCGGAGACGCCGCCGGCGGTCGTGGTGCTGGTCGACTGCTGGACCTCGCTCGGGGGCAGCCAGTTCCTCAACTCCCCGGGCACCGGCCGCTACCTGGACTACCTGTGCGACGAGGTGGTGGCGTTCGTCGACGACCGCTACCCGACCCTGCCGGCCCGCGAGCACCGCGGCATCGCCGGCAAGTCGAGCGGCGGGTACGGGGCCATGGTCGCCCCGATGCTGCGGCCCGACATCTTCGGCGGCCTGGCCAGCCACGCCGGCGACGCCCTGTTCGAGCACTGCTACCTGCCCGACATGGCCAAGGCGACCCGGGCTCTGCGGGACCACTACGACGGCTCGTTCGAGCGGTTCTTCGCCGACTTCGCCACCCGGCCGGCGATGTCCAAGGAGGCCGACGGCGTCCTGCTCGGCATCTGGGCGATGGCCGCCTGCTACTCGGCCGAGCCCGACGGCACGGTGACGCTGCCCTTCGACCCGGCCACCGGCCGGCTCCGCGACGAGGTGTGGGCACGCTGGCTGGCCCTCGACCCGGTCCGCATGGCCGCCGGCCACGCCGACCAGCTCCGCTCCCTGCGCGGCATCTACCTGGACGCCGGCCGCCGCGACCAGTTCTGGCTCGACCTCGGCGCGACCGCGTTCTCGGCCGAGCTCGACGCCCTCGGGATCGAGCACGTCTTCGAGCTGTTCGACGCCACCCACTCCGGGATCGAGTACCGCTACCCGACCGGCCTGGCCTTCCTGGCCGAGCGCCTCGGGGACTGACCGCATGGACGGCCCGTTCGAGCTGGTCATCTTCGACTGCGACGGCGTGCTGGTGGACTCAGAGCGCATCGCCGTCCGGGTCGAGGCCGAGTACCTGGCCGAGCTGGGCTGGCCCCTCACCGAGGCCGAGATCATCGAGCGGTTCATGGGCCGCACGACCGAGTACATGGACGAGGCGATCGAGGCCCAGGTCGGGAGCCGGCTCCCCGCCGACTGGAAGGACCAGTTCCACCGTCGCTACCGTGAGGCCTTCGTGGCCGGCCTGGTCCCGGTCGACGGCATCGAGGCGGTGCTGGACGAGCTCACCATCCCGACCTGCGTCGCCTCCAGCGGCAGCCACGACAAGCTCCGCTTCACCCTCGGCCACACCGGGCTCTACGGGCGGTTCGAGGGCCGCATCTTCAGCGGCTACGAGGTCGCCAACAGCAAGCCAGCCCCCGACCTGTTCCTGCACGCGGCGGCGAGCATGGGGGCCGAGCCGGCCCGCTGCGCGGTGGTCGAGGACAGCCTGTACGGGGTGATGGCGGCCAGGGCGGCCGGCATGCGCGCCTTCGGCTACGCCGGCGGCCTGACCCGGCCCGAGCGCCTGGAGGGCCACGGGACAACGGTGTTCGACGACATGCGCGAGCTGCCCCGGCTGCTCGCCGACGGCTCCGCCTAGAAGCGCCCCGCCCGGCGCAGGCGGCGGGGGCGCCCGTCGGGGTCGACAACGGTCCTGTACAGGGGGGCGGCCCACCAGGCGGCCCATGGCTGCACTCGGCCCGGGTCGTGCTCGCGGGCCTGGCCGGGAGGCCGGGGGCCATGGCGGCCGGCCTCGTGCCAGCCGGTCAGGGCCCCGGCCGTCCGGCGCCAGGCCTCGAAGCCCTCGACCGGGTCCAGCAGGTCGCCGTCCTCGCCCGGCCCGCGGCCCAGGTGCTCGCGCCACAGCCGCAGGCGCAGCTCCCGGGCGAACACGCGGGCGCCGTCGCCGAGACCGGCCGGGTCGGCGGGCGCCCGGCTGTCTCTTGTCTCGTCCAGGACGGCGGCCGACAGCTCGCTGTCGTGGGTCCAGGAGCGCCGGTTCAGGTTGTCGGAGCCGACCGCCGCCCACACGTCGTCGATCACGCACACCTTGGCGTGCACGTAGATGGGCGTGCCGCGCTCGTTCTCGAGGTCGTAGACGGCGACCCGGTCGCCGCCGGCCGCCCGCACCGCGTCGAGGGCGGCCTGCTGGCCGATGCGGTTGGGCGGGCCGCTCAGGCGCCCGTCCTGGTCGGGGTAGCGGGGGACGACGGCCACCAGCCGCAGCTCGGGCGAGCGGCGCAGGGCGTCGGCCAGGCCCTGGGCCACGTCCTCGGACCACAGGTACTGGTCCTCCAGGTAGACCAGGCGGCGGGCCCGCCACAGGGCCTTGAGGTAGGCCCTGGCGATGCTGCGCTCCCCCAGCGGCGCGAACGGCAGCGGCGGCCGCTTGGCCGGGTAGGTACGCAGGACCTGGACGGCGTGGGGACCGGGCGCCGGGCCCGGGTCACGCGGCATCGGCGGCAGCGGGCTGGGGTGCTGTGGCTGGCCGACCCGCCTGGTCAGCCGGGCCCGCCACGGGTTGCGGTGGTCGAGCGGGGTCGGGTCCTCCCACCGCTCCCGGAAGGTGACCGACAGGTCGCCGACCGCCGGGCCGCGGACCTCCAGCTGGACGTCGTGCCAGGGCGGGTGGTCGCCGTAGCGCCGGTCCAGGGGCACCGGCTGGGGGTCGCCGAGGTGGCGTTCGTCGTCCCGGCGCCCGTGGCACAGGTCGATCCCGCCCATGAAGGCGACGTCGTCGTCCTCGCGGCCGGGATGGCGGATCAGGACCAGCTTCTGGTGCTGGCTGCCCGGCCCCCTGACCCGCTCGTCGAGCAGGATCTCGCCGCCAGCCGCGTTGACCACCTCGCCCAGGTGCTGGTTCTGCTCCTCCTGGAAATGGGCCAGGCTGGGGTGGGAGCGCCACAGCAGCCCGCGCACCTGCACGCCCCGGGTGGCCAGCTCGGCCAGCACCTTGCCCAGCTCGGTGCCCTCGCCGTCCAGGCGCTCGTCGGTGTCGCCCCGCCAGTCGAAGATGCCCACCAGGTCGCCGTCGCCCAGCGCCCGCAGGGCGGCCAGCAGCCGCTGGAAGTAGGTCGCCCCGTGCACCAGCGGCTCGACCCGGTTCCCCTCGGTCCAGGCCCGCCCGATCTTGCTCGCCGGGTTGCCACGCTCGCTCAGGGTGAGGAACCAGTCCTGGATCTCCGGCATCTGGCCTCCTCGTCGGCTGTCGGAGCGGTCGTAGACTGGGCGGCGGGTCCCCCAGCCAACCAAGGTCGCCCAGCCGCCAAGGAGCGTACCGGAGTGCGTCACCGCCGCATCGGGTCGACCGATCTCGTGGCCAGTGAGGTCGGGCTGGCGGTGTGGTCGCTGGTCGCCGGGGAGGGGGCACGGTCCGACGAGGACGCCGCCGCGCTGCTCGCCGCCGCCCTCGACCTCGGGGTCGCCTACTTCGAGGCCACCGACAGCGACGACCACGGCCGTGCCGAGGAGCTGCTCGGCCAGGCCGTCCGCGGGCACCGTGACGAGATCACGGTGGCCACCACCTTCGGCTACGACACCACACCGCGGCCCTGGGATCCGCCCTCGGCGGCCCCCCGGCACGACTGGTCGGCCGAGTTCGCCGGCCGGGCCCTTGACCGGTCGCTGCGGCGGCTGCGGCTGGAGCCGATCGACCTGTGGCTGCTGCACCACCCGGGCATGGACACCGTCGAGTCGGACGAGCTCTTCGAGCTGCTGGAGTCGCAGGTGAACAAGGGCAAGATCCGCCACTGCGGGGTGCTGCTCGGCCCCGGGCCGGGTTGGGGTGACGAGGGCGCGGCCGCGCTCGGCGAGCGGCGGGTCGCGGCCGCCGAGACCGTCTACAACCTGGCCGAGCAGTCGCCGGGGCGGGACCTGGCCGCGCTGGCCGCCGAGACCGGGGCCGGCCTGGTCGTCCGCGACCCGCTGGCCCCGCGCCTGGCCACCGCCGCCCGGGCCCGCCTGGAGTTCCTTGAGCGGGACCGGGGCCGGACCCTCGACCAGGCCCTGCTCCGGTTCGCCCTGGCCGACCCGGTCGTGGCCACCGCCCTGCCCGAGGTCCGGGACCGCGACCACCTGGCAGAGCTGGCGGGAGCGGCCGACCTTGACCCGCTCACCCCCGAGGACCTCGACCGCATCGCCGAGCTCAACGCCGGAGGTGCCCTGTGACCCGGATTGGCCGCAGCGAGGCCCTGTTCGCGCGGGCGACCCGGGTGATCCCCGGCGGGGTGAACTCGCCCGTGCGGGCCTTTGGCGGGGTCGGAGGCACACCCCGGTTCTTCGCCGGCGGGCAGGGGCCGTACCTCTGGGACGTCGACGGGAACCGCTACGTCGACCTGGTCTGCAGCTGGGGCCCGCTGATCGCCGGACACGCCCATCCCCGGGTGGTCGAGGCCGTCCAGGCGGCCGCCGCCCAGGGGACCTCCTTCGGGGCGCCGACCGAGGCCGAGGTCGAGCTGGCCGAGGAGGTGGCCCGGCGGGTCCCGGCGGTGGAGAAGCTCCGCATGGTCAGCTCCGGCACCGAGGCCACCATGAGCGCCGCCCGCCTGGCCAGGGCGGCCACCGGCCGGGCCAAGCTGGTCAAGTTCGCCGGCTGCTACCACGGCCATGCCGACGCCCTGCTGGCCGCCGCCGGTTCCGGGGTGGCCACCCTCGGCCTGCCCGACTCGCCCGGGGTCACGGCCGCCCAGACGGCCGACACGATCGTGCTCCCCTACAACGACACCGGCGCCCTGGCCGCCGCCTTCGCGGCCGCCGGGGACGAGATCGCCGCCGTCATGGTCGAGCCGATCGCGGCCAACATGGGGGTGGTCCCTCCGACCCAGGCGTTCCTGGCCGCCCTGCGCGACGAGACCCGTCGCGCCGGGTCCCTGCTCGTGCTGGACGAGGTGATGACCGGGTTCCGGGTCCACCGCGGCGGCGCCACCGGGCTGTGGTCGCTCGAGCCCGACCTGCTCACCTTCGGCAAGGTGCTCGGCGGGGGCCTGCCGGCGGCCGCCTACGGCGGGCCGGCCGAGCTGCTGGGCCTGGTCGCACCCGAGGGGCCGGTCTACCAGGCCGGCACCCTGTCAGGGAACCCGCTGGCCACCGCGGCCGGCCTGGCCACCCTGTCGCTGCTCGACGACGACGCCTACCGGCGCCTGGACGGCCTGGCCGCCGACCTGGCCGACGGGCTCCGGGCCGCGTTCGAGGAGGCCGGCGCCCCGGCCCGGGTCCAGCGGGCCGGCAACCTGTTCAGCGTGTTCATGACCAGCGACGAGGTCGGCGACTACGAGGCCGCCCGGCGCCAGGACACCGCCGCCTACGCCCGCTTCTTCCACGCCATGCTGGAGCGCGGCGTCTACCTGCCCCCGAGCGCGTTCGAGGCCTGGTTCGTGTCGACTGTCCACACCGACGCCGAGGTGGACAGGGTCCTGACCGCGGCCCGGGGGGCGGCCCGGCTGGCCTACGCCACCGCTCAGCCCTCGAACCGGTAACCGACGTGCACGTGGCCCTGGTGGCCCTCGTCGGAGAAGTAGGGCCGGCGGCCGATCTCGAACGGCGAGCCGATCTCCGACGGGCGCAGCGGGCCCTGGAGCCCGTCGAGCCACACGACCAGGTCGTGTGCCGCCTTGCTGGTCCGCGACACCGGCCGGCCGTCGACAACGTCGATGTCGACCGCCCGCCACACCGTGTGGTTGGAGACCCGGGTGGTGCCCTTGACGAACCGGGAGTGGCCCGCGTGCAGGCAGCTCAGCCGGATCGTGTGGCGGTCGGCGATCACGGCCAGGAGCGACTGGACACGCAGGTCGAGCTTGCCCGAGGCCAGGTCGGCCCTGGGGTGGCAGCCGTGGCTGGAGGTGGTCGTGATCCGTTTGTTGGCGACCAGGGCCCGCACGAACGGGTCGTGGGACGGGGCCACCGGCGGGGCCGTGGAGGTGTAGCGGCCGGCCAGGGTGACCACCTCGTGCACGTACCAGCAGGCGTTGTTGTAGCGCTTGAGGGCGACATGGAGGGCGGCCGACCCGAGGACGTTGGGGCACGGGTCCTGGCGGATCCGCTCGGGGCGCGCGAGGCCGTCGCTGCAGAGCTTGCGGGCCGCCGCCGGCACCGCGTGGGCCGGGTCGTACACCTGGGCGACCACGCCCGTGCCCCAGGTGTCCCAGGTGCTGGGCCGGCCGTTGCGGATGTTGAACTGCATCGGGCCGGCGCAGCAGCCGAAGCGGTTGACCCCGCTGCGGACCCCGGGGGCGGAGGAGCGGCCGTGGTCGGACTCGATCTTGCCGATGGCCGCCAGCACCTGCCAGGCGAGGCCGCGGCACTCGGTGGCCGCATCGGCGTAGAACCCGAGGTAGCGGCGGGGGATGTCGGAGAGGGCGAAGGAGCTGGCGCCGCGCTGGCCGCCGGCCTTGGGCGCGGCCTTCGCCTCCGGCCTGCTGCCGAGCGCCTTGGCGATCGAGCGCCCGAACGCCTTGGGCACGTGGGCCAGGGGGAACCCAGGGGAGGCGCGGCTGCTGAGCACGGCCAGCGTCAGCAGGGCCACCAGCACCGCCCCGGCCCTGGTGCGGAGCGACCGGTTCACGGCACCTTCCAGCCCGACGAGCCCTTGCGGACGGTCACGTAGTCGCTCGCCATCCTCGACCCGGCGCCCTCGGCCACGACCAGCACCTGGACCTCGGTGGCGCTGACCCGCCGCTGCTGGAGGGACTGCACCTTGGCCACGGCGACCTTCTGGCGGGCCGCCCACCAGGCGGCGGCGACCTCGGCCGCGGTGGAGTCCCGCTTGGCCCGCACCGGCGAGGCGGCGGCCTGGCGGCCGACGGCGGCGGTCTTGGTGGCCCCGGACGGGTCGGCGGAGAGCCCGGCCGGCCGGAACATGGCGGCCGCCCGGCCCGGCGGGTCGGCCGAGTCGTACAGGTAGCCGATGCCGACGACCACGACGACGGCCAGGGCGACCGCGGCCAGCACCCGGCGGCCCGTCGATGTCGCGGCCAGGCGCATCGGCCAGGCCAGCAGCCAGGCGGCGGCGCGGGCGCCCTCGCCCCCGGGCGCCAGGACGACGGCCGGGCGGGACGAGCGGAAGACGGTCGACTCGGCGTTCATGCGATCAGCTCCTCTGGGCGTTCGCGGCGGGGGCCGGGCGGCCGGGGGGAGGGGGCAGGCCCGGGCCCTGGCGCCGGCGGGTCAGCCAGCGCCCGATCAGGAAGGCGGCCAGCGCCGGCCAGGTCGACCCGGCCAGCAGCAGGCCCACGTACTCGTCGGATGCGTGCAGGGTCTCGGCCGCCCGCACGACCACGAACGACAGCAGCGACGCCCCGGCAAGCACGGCCGCCGAGCCGAGCAGCGGCGCCAGCCACAAGCGGACCAGGGCCCGGCGGTGCCGGCGGCCGGCCACGGCCAGCGGCAGCACGAACGGCCCGCCGAGGCAGAGCACGAACAGCAGGGTCTGGGCGCAGGCGGCGACCATGGCCAGCACGCCGAGCCCGACCGCGAACGGCAGCACGTAGCCGAGCGCCGAGGTGGCGATGAAGGCTCGCTCGGGCCCGCGGTGCCCGACCGCCCAGTCGTTGACGGTCGAGACGTTCTTGCGCAGGGCCTCGAGCACGTTGGCCTTCTTGCCCGGCGGGGCCTCGGCGAGCACCGTCGTGCCCGTCTGCATGCGCGACAGCGGATGGGCAACGTAGGACCGCCAGTACTGGGTCAGCAGCCGCCGCTGGGTCGGCTCGCCGTCGGCGTCGCTCCCCATGGCCCCTTCGGGCGCCACCCGCGTGACCACCGCCAGCATGGTGTTGGGCACCATCACGCCGGGTCGCGCGGACAGCTCGACGGTGGTGTACGGCCGGGTGAGCACCACCGTGACCACCACCAGCAGCAGGGCGGCGACGGTCAGGGACCGCCAGGCCGGGCGGCGGACCACCCCCCAGGCGATCAGGCCGAGCAGCGCCGCCTTGGTGGCCGCCTCCAGCAGCTGGGCGTTGGCAGCCCGGAAGCCGCCAAGGGACTCGGCCGCCCCGGCGCCCACCAGCACGTCGAAGAGGCTGAGGCGGAGCATGTCGCGCTGGCGCTCGATCGAGGACTTGGCCAGCCAGGCGGTGGCCCGCACGGCGGTCCGGGCGTAGGCGTTGAGGGCGCCGCGGCCCTGGACGTCGACCTGCTCGCGCTGGTAGTCCCAGGGGTCGGGGTCGGCTCCGGCGGTAGGCGCGCCCGGGTTGGCCACCGCGACGGTGGCCAGCAGGATGAACCCCACCGCCAGGTAGCGGAAGAGCAGCGTGCGGAAGCGCACCTGGCCCCGGTCGAGTGGGACGGCCGCCGGGATGCGCGTGGCGTCGTCCATCGACCCGACCCGGCTGCGCACAGCGGTCCTGTCCACGGCTTCCCCTTCGCGTGAACCTCTGCTCGCCGAGTCGAACATTTGTTCGAATCAAACATATGTTCGCTCCTTTTCCCCAGGTCGTCAAGTTGCCGATATCCACTTCGCTCCACTTCGGTGGAGCGGAGGGGATAGGGGCGGCTAGCTGCCGACGACCCGGCGGTAGGGCACGGGGGGCGTGACCACCGCCTCCTCGAGGAGGCGGTAGAAGAGCAGGCCGCGGTGGGTCGAGGCCCGCCGGTTGAACCGGAAGGTGAACTCGTCCAGGTACCAGTCGAGCTGGGCCGGCGAGGTCGCGCCCTGGTGGGTGCCGCGCAGCCAGCCGGCCAGGGCCCGCTCGACGGCCGGCAGGTGGGTCAGGACGGGCGCCCGCTCGGTGGAGAAGCCCAGCTCGGCCAGCGGCCACCACCGCTCAAGGCGGACGGCCCTGATCAGGGTGCCCGGCTCCACCACCCGTCCGGCGAAGGCGGCCAGGCCGCCGGCGGCCGGCGACGGCAGCCGCTGCATCCGCACCCGCCCCGGCGTCTCCCCCCGGTCCTCGAGCGCGATGGCCGCCACCACCCTGCCCGCCGGGCCGGCCGGGTCGGGCCGGCCGAGGGCAGCCAGGGTGCCGAGCTCGACCCGGCCCTCGAGGCGGGGCCGGCCCGAGCGGACCATCGCCCGGCGGAAGCGGTGCAGCATCGTCCAGGCCGTCTCGTAGCTGCCGAGGTCCAGCGCCCGGGCCAGCTGGCGGGCCGACACCCCCTGCTCGGCCGTTGCCACCAGCCAGGCGGCCGCGAACCAGGTGCGCAGCGGCGTGCGCGTCCCCTGGAACAGGGTCCCGGCGGTCACGGTGGTCTGGTGCCCGCAGGCCCGGCAGACCAGGCGGTGGCGCGATCCCCGCCACGGCGGCTGGTCCTGGCCGCAGTCGGGGCAGAGAAACCCGTGGGGCCAGCTGAGCCGCTCCAGGTAGCCAAGGCAGGCGGCCTCGTCGGGGAAGAAGGCCAGGAACTGGTCCCAGTCCGCCGGGTAGTCGCGCCCCGCGACCGGCCAGTCAAGGGGCGCCAGGGGGTCCACGGTCGTGCTCAGTCGCCGGCCAGCAGCTCGGACCGCCGGGGCCACGTCCAGGCGAACAGGCCGATCGTCCCCGCCCCGGTGGCCAGGTTGCGCAGCAGCTCCACCAGGCCCCGCTGGCTGGCGAACCAGACGCCGTGCTGGAGGTTGTAGAGCACGTCCATGGCCAGCAGGAACCCGCCGGCCCCGGCGGCGGCCAGCAGCCACAGCAGAGCGGTGGCCCGCCGCCCGGCCAGGGCCCGGGCAGCGGCGACCAGACAGAAGGCCAGCCACACGTCGGCAAGGGCGAAGGCGGCCTCGAACTCGTAGTAGGCGGGCCGGGTGTCGGAGGCCAGCAGGGTCCGGTCCAGCAGCCAGCCCGCCCAGTAGAGGACCAGCAGCACCGCGCCGGTCAGCAGCGCGCCGATCACGCGCCGCCGGCCTCGCTCGGTCACCTCGGTCCTGTGGGCCGCCAGCACCATCCAGCCATGTCCTCCTGGTCCGGGTCGCGGCCGAGCGGCCGCCGGACACAGGTAATCTTGCTCCATTGTCCCCACAGAAACGAAAGCCGCGGGTCGGCGGCTGTCGCTGGCGGCTAGAGGCCGCCGGCGTGGGGGACCGGCCAGACGGTGAGCACGGCCCGGCCGACCAGGGCCGAGCGCTCGACCTGGCCGAACGAGCGGGAGTCGGCCGAGTCCTCGCGGTTGTCGCCCATGACCCAGAAGTGGTCCGGCCTGATCTTCACCTTCTTGAACTCCGAGGTGAAGGTGTTAGGGCGCAGGTACGGCTCGTCGACCCTCACGCCGTTGCGCCACAGGTAGCCGTCGCGGCCCTCCATCTCGTCGCCGGGCAGGCCGACCACCCGCTTGATCAGGTCCTCGTTGCCGGGCGGGGTGCCGCCGAGGCCCTGGGCGACGGCCCGCCGCACCCAGGAGACGGGGCCGCTGGCCGGCGCCTGGTCGTCCTCGGTCGGGCGCAGGAACACCACCACCTGGCCGTGGTGCGGGTCGCCGAGGCGGTAGGCGAGCCGGTTGACGACCACGCGGTCGCCGACGTCGAGGGTCGGCTCCATCGAGCGGGAGGGGATGAAGAACGCCTGGATCAGAAATCCCTTGACCAGGACGGTGAGGATGAGGGCGGCGACCAGCAGGAACGGCAGCTCGGCGAAGAAGCGGCGCCGGGTGCGCCGGGAGGCCGCGCGGCGGGTCGCGGCACGGCGGCCGTGGATGCGCTGCACCCGGCTCGGCTGGACACGGACAGTCTGGGTCAGCGCCCGACCTCCGGGGACCGGAGAGTTGACATGCCGCCTCCATCGGCCGGACAGGCCGTCTGGTTGATGCGGTTCATCAGGCTATCCCCATCGACTGTAGGGATACCACCTCGTGGCCCTCATCCCGAGGCGGTGGCCAGGGCCCGGTCGAGGATGTCGATCCCGTCCGACAGCAGCTGCTCGTCCATGACCAGGGGGGCGAGGACCCGCACGACGTTGTCGTGGATCCCGGCCTTGAGGGTGAGCAGGCCGTTGCGGGCCGACTCCGCCACCACCTCGCTGGTGGCCTGCCTGGCCGGCTCCTTGGTCTCCCGGTCGGTGACCAGCTCAAGGGCCATCATCGCGCCAAGGCCCCTGACCTCGCCGACGATCCGGTGCCGCTCGCCCAGATCGCGGAGCCGCTCCCCGAGGACATCGCCCATCCGCCGGGCCCGCTCCAGCAGGTCGCCCTGCTCGAACAGCTCGATGGTGGCCAGCGCGGCCACACAGGCCAGCGGGTTGCCGCCGTAGGTGCCGCCCAGCCCACCGGGACCGGGGGCGTCCATCAGCTCGGCCCGTCCGGTGACCGCGGCCAGGGGCAGGCCGGACGCGATCGACTTGGCCGAGACGGTGAAGTCCGGGACCACCCCGGGGTGCTGCTCGGTGGCGTAGAGGGTGCCGGTGCGGCCGAAGCCGGACTGGACCTCGTCGGCCACGAACGGGATCTCCAGGCGCCGGCACATGTCGGCGATCTTCTCCAGCCAGCCGGGTGGCGGGGCGATGAACCCGCCCTCACCCTGGACCGGCTCGACGATCAGGCAGGCCACGTTCTGGGGGCCGACATGGACCTTGATCTCCTCCTCGACGTAGTCGGCGCAGGCCAGGCCGCAGCTGGAGGGGCTGAGGTGGAACGGGCAGCGGTAGCAGTAGGGGTAGGGCATGCGGAAGATCTCGCTCGGGAACGGCTGGTAGCCCTGCTTGTAGGGGGTGACCTTGCCGGTCATGGCCAGGGCGAGCAGGGTGCGGCCGTGGAAGGCGTTGTCGAACACGACCACACCTGGGCGGCCGGTGGCGGCGCGGGCGATCTTGACCACGTTCTCGGTCGCCTCGGCCCCGGAGTTCACCAGCATGGTCCGCTTGTCGTAGTCGCCGGGGGTGATGCGGTTGAGGGCCTCGGCCACGGCCACGTACGGCTCGTTCATCACCGCGTGCTGGCAGGTGTGGAGGTAGCGCTCGACCTGCTCCTTGACCGCCTGGGTGACCGACGGCGGGGTGTGGCCGGCGTTCAGGACCCCGAGGCCGCCGGTGAAGTCGATGAAGCGGTTGCCGTCGACGTCCTCGATCACGGCCCCGTGGGCGGCCGCCGCATACACCGGGGTCATGGTGGCCACGCCCCTGGCCACCGCCTTGCGCCGCCGCTCCTCGAGCGCCCGGCTCTGTGGCCCTGGAACCTCGCCTGTCAGCTTTCGCTCCTGCGGCATGCTCACGGAAGGCTCCTCTCGCGGGTGATCAGCGTCACCTCCATGTTGCGGGCTGCCAGCTCGGCCAGGAAGGGCTCGGGCGGGACGGCGTCCTCGGGGGCGAGCACGCCCGGCCGGTCGATCACCTTGGTGGCCAGGAACTGGGCGACGATGCTTGGGGGCACCCCGGTGTCGAGCTGCCCGGAGGAGGCCTGCCAGCCCGGGTGAGGCCGGACGACACACTCGGCAAGGCGCTCGACGCAGCCGGCGGCTTCGGCGTGGGCTTCGCCAGGAGAGTTCCGGTGAACCCCGTCGGGGGTGCCGGGGGGTTCGCGAGGGGCGAGGGCCGGATCCCCCGAAGGTCCGGCCCGTCGCCCTCGCACCCGGACCCAGATCGCCTCGGCGTCGTCCGGGGCGGCCTCGGGGCCGGGCGTGGTGGCGGTCCTGGT
>Ga0307409_100000336_pt1 | contig 19413 bp, 16 predicted proteins | sample 322Ometagenome_2_FD_203888 | JGI IMG/M metagenome (GOLD analysis project Ga0307409, IMG submission 203888) | Maize rhizosphere microbial communities from greenhouse at UC Davis, California, United States - 322HYB-O-2 | ecosystem: Host-associated > Plants > Roots > Rhizosphere > Soil | place... | reverse complement strand
AATATCTTATATTATTGGACACAAATCAGAGATGAAGGCACCCAACAATACTCAACGCTAGAAGCTTGGAACGTCAGGAGACTGATTTTCCTAAACATGTCAGTCTCTCTGAAAAATTGCATTTTCTCCTAAGGTATGCCATTCTTGCTCCTTCAGGGCATAATACCATCCTTGGCTTTTCAATTTTGGATATAGACAACACCGCTCCATCAGAAACCATGACTGTGTCACCTTTTTTCATCTTTGTGTTACCTCCTTTGGCTTGACTGAGAAGAATTCTGTATCTCTTTCTGAGTTCTTTTCAGGGTAACTGACGCTGATATTACAAGCACTGCAACAGAAACAGCGGAGAGTACATAGATTAGAACCATTGGTTGTCTGAACGGCTCTAACGCCGGAAGATTTGCTATGACTCCAAATATTCCCATAAAGTTCTGCACTATCACTGCTGCATAAATATCCCTCCCCAAAAAGTACGTAACAGCAGTTGCAATGCTTGGAAGCATCAAGAATAGTACAATGCTTGTCTGGTTGAAAGGTGGACTATGTGCATAATGGTACACTCCAAATAGTACCGATGCGGCGATTGCACCAACTATAACTGAAATAATTTTTCTCTTGTTGTTATTTTTGGCAATTGATTCAAAGCTTGAGCCTATTAGAGCCCAACATACCATAACTTCTGCTATTGAGACAGGCAGGGCTTGCATGAACACGTTAAATACAACAATTGGTTCTAAGGTTCTTGGATTCTGAAGCATGAATAGAGCTAGACCACCTGCTGCAGCTGAAGCTATAACGGCTGCAGTTCTAATTCGTGACTTGTTCAATCCTAATTGTTCTGGTTTGACAAGTTGTGCTTTCAGCAAGTATCGTATTGCTATTGCAGACAGGACTGTGCCAATGGCAATATTTGCTATTACCACATAAGTCATTCTGCCTATTGGATCAACCTTTTGGAAAAGATGTATTCTGCCTTCTAAAAGATAAGTTGCTGCAACCCATATTATGTATATTGATAAGGCGATTGCTATAAGCTTGAGAGGATTTCTTGAGCTTACTTCTTGTTCGCTCATACCTGACATATTGGAATTATTCAATAATAAGATCTTGGAATGCAGTGCATTGCACACAACATTCATCATCTTAGAAAGACGCTGCAGATGAGGTCGTGGGTTCAACTTCCACCCGGTCCATTTTTACCTGCGAGGGAACCATGGCATTAAATTGAGCTCGATTTTGGATAATTGTCGGACAAAAACCTCTAGCAATATTACTTTATCTGTTACAAACAAAGCATTTACCTCGAATAAAAACCTCCAAACACCTTTTATTTTCCGTTGTCCTGAAGATTTACGTGTGATAAGATATGGCATCAGAGGCAGCATTTCTTCACTTAATGATATCGCTAGGCATATTGCTATTTGCTGCCAAATTAATGGCAGAGCTATTCCATAGGATAAAGCTGCCAGTAGTGCTTGGCGAGCTTTTGGCTGGAATAATTGTAGGACCATTTGCCATAGGCGCTCTTCCACTTTTCAATGGCGAACCGCTTGTAGTTCTGGATGAAACATTATTGTCCATAGGGGAGATATCTGCAGTAGTTATACTGTTTATCGCAGGCTTGGAGATAACCCCAAGAGAATTTCTCCGAGGAGGAGCTGCAGCCTTTACTGTTGGTTCTATAGGAGTCATTGTGCCATTCTTTGTTGGATTCTATGCCTTTGCAGCATTTGGAATCGAGGTACTGCAGTCAATTCTAATTGCTACTGCATTGACTGCAACCAGTATTGCTATTTCAATTCAGGTATTAACAGAACTTGGCAGAATGCAATCAAAAGAGGCTAGATTGATTCTTGGAGCGGCAATTGTTGACGACATCTTGGCTATTGCAGCACTGTCAGTAGTGGTAACTATGGTTCAAACTGGCAATACAGAGCCTGCCATACTTGACATAACACTTCTGATAATGCAGGTGCTAGGCACATTTGCTGCAATACTAATTGTCTCTGTGCTAGTCATTCCAAGAGTTCTTCATACTGAAAGATTGTGGAAGTCAAAAGGGAGCCTAGAAGGGATAGTGACAGCCGCGTTTTTTGCAGCTGCTGGAATTGCAGCATTTCTAGGGCTATCGCCAATTGTAGGGGCATTTGCAATAGGCATGGCTGTAGCAAGTACAAGGATTATCAAGCAAGTTCATGAATACGTTGACAAACTCCAAATCATTTTTGCGCCCCTGTTCTTTGCAATTATCGGTGCACAGGTTGATCTGAGAGGTGTAAATGTAGATGTCCTATACATAGCAGGAATAATGATAGCGATTGCTGTCGTAACTAAATTAATTGGGACAGGGTTGCCGTCCATAATCTTTCTAAAGGATAGAGGTAAGGCTATGAAAGTGGGCATAGGTATGATATCAAGGGGAGAAGTTGGGTTGATAGTGGCAGGTGTTGGAGTATCATCAGGTGCTTTGAGCAACGATATTTACACAGCAATAATAATCATGGTTGCAGCTACTACGATAATTACTCCAATTTGGCTTAAGATTTCATACAGGAATGAAAGCTTGGAACCTGCTGTCCCTTTAGATAAGCGATAGAGCTGCATTTAGAGCTAAGGTCGTGGGTTCAAATCCTATCCGGTCCATTTTTTACAAGGATAATTACGGCATTAAATCGAGCTTCTTTTGGGTGGTTGTAGACGACAGAATGCCTCGTAATGCCGGAGAATGGCTAAATAGCTAAATAATAATGAAAAGAAAAGTGTTCAAGACTGCTTAACTGTCTTGAACAGATGATAAATAATCACTGCGCCTCTATGTCGGTGATCGTCTCTCTCTGCTGGTGTTGTTTCAGGAATTCCTTTATAGCAGCTCTAGTGTCTTCTCCATGACCAATCAGCATGTGACCGCCAGTCTCAAAGGCAACAAGTTTGGCATTTGGTATGTTCTCAGCAGTATATTTTGAGCCTGGAAAAGTGCTGACATCTTGGGCATCAATGACAAGTGTAGGCGCACGGATGTTTTCTAATGGATACCGTTCGAGTTTTTGATGGTTAATTCCCTCATTTACTATTCCTGCTTGGCGCTCGCTAACTGGAAATATCATAGTCATTAGTTCATCAACTTGTTTTTGTTCATCTGGTGTCATTTTTTTCTGCAATTCAGGTGTAGCTCCTAGGAACGAAACCATCTGATCCTTGGCGACTTTGGTAAATGTCCACATGATAAAATCCGACTTAAGCACAGTATTCATAACAAAATCATTAGCCATCAACTGTTCAGTCTCCGAGCCATCAGTTATAGGGGGCTTCCAACTGTCTGGAACTTCTAGCACTAAGGCAGAAACTCTGTCAGGATATTTGATAGCAAATTGCATACTCGAAAGAGCGCCCGCTGAGGCTCCTATCACTACTACCTTATCATGAATACCCAATGCATCAAGCAGAGCAGCATGTGCATCCGCCGCAGCTGCTGGGCTGGCATCGCCTCCAGAAGGCATTGGGGTTCCCAAGTAACCAAAACGAGATGGAGCGATTATGCGGTAGCTGTCTGCCATATCATCACCAAGAACGCCTTTGGCAGTGAAAAGACCTTGGTCAAAGCCTCCTCCTGCACCATGTATCACCAGCACAGGTGTGCCATGACCAACATCTGCATATTGTATTGGACTATGGGCAGGAGTATTGATAACTTGAGCTGTTGAGATACGTTCCCGAGCTGCAGTCATGTCATTTAGGTAAGCAAGATACACTGTTAGTGCCAATGTTGTGGTCACTGCACTGAGAATGATCCCAAGCCAAAGTGAGTTTTTAGCAATTGCGTAATCGCTTCCTCTGAGTGCAAAGTATGCGATGAGCCCTCCAATGACATGCAGAAAAATTGGGAGCAAATACCATAATCGACTTCTTCTTTTAGTAGACGCTTCATGTCTTGAAGTCATATTGCTGTTTTGTTTACACAAAATCTCCTACATAACGACTAGGAATGCAGTGCATTGCAGAGAATTCTTGCCGCTTAATATCCTATAAAGTATTAGGAAGGGATGTATGAGTGAGTCCAAAAACTCAGTCCATAATAAGGAAATAACTTTGGCAAAATGGAGCACAAGGTTCTGGGCATGGCTTATCGACCTTATCATAGTAACTGTAGCGATTGAGATAATATTTGCAATAGCTTATGCACCTCTAGCTTTTAATCAAGGTGTGCAGGATAATCCAGGGTTAGGAGTTGTTAGGTTTGCAGTGCAAAGTCTGCTGTTCTTTGCATATTGGACATACTTTGAATCCACCACTGGACAGTCGATAGGGAAGAAGCTACTCAAGATAAAGACAACAGACTTGGCTGGAAATACGCCAGACATAAGAAACATTGCAATACAGAGCTTTGGCAAGGCATTTCTGCTGCCAATAGATGTGTTCTTTGGCTGGATATTTACAAATGAAAAGAGACAGAGGCTGTTTAATAGAGCGAGCGATACCATAGTGATCAGAATAGCGAATCAAGGATCAGGCTCCGAAAATATCGGCTACCGGAAAGAAGAATAATACTAATCATCAAAAGAACACAGAAAAAGAGCGGAGGAGAAATGCCAAGATGTCACTACTACCCCCACCTATTTCATACCTTCATTGGAATATAGAGGTAGGGTGTTTGATGCTTTGAAGAAACTGCAGAAGACAATAGAAGAAAGTTAGCGATAACACACTTTGCAGTCTATGCTTTAATGAAGAAGTCCATAATCAATTTTTACAATCTTCATTTTTGCTACCTGACAGTCTCAAGGAAAGTCTGTATAATTGCACTGAATTCATTAGGTACTTGCAACATCATGCCATGTCCCGTTCCCTGTATCATAACTAGCCACGAATTAGGTATTCTCTGAGCCATCATGATAGAATTAGCAGCTGGTGCTAGAAGATCTTGGTCTCCAGCAATTACTAGTGTTGACTGCGTTATGTTAGCCAACCTGTCACAAGATCCTTTCCATGTTGCAGATGCTAACCCTTGTTGTTGAATAATCTCAGGCGAGGCTGACCGGGATGGCGCAAGCTGAATTACAATATCCATAATCTCTGGATGTCCCTCTAACCATTCTGGTGGAAACATTATCTGAGCCAAAATCATAGCCTGCTGTTCTGCTGTCATATTTCGCAATATCTGAGGCGATGAAAGTGTCATTATCGTTTCTAGTGCTTGTCCTGATGCGTATACTGTTTCGTTACCCCCACAATAACCGGCATGAAGTACTAATCTATCGACCTTTTGAGGATAATTGAGAGTTAGCTCCTGGGCAACAAATGAACCAAGCGATGCTCCAAGAACATCAGCCTTTTGTATTTGTAGGGCATCAAGCAACCCTGCTGTATCATTTGCAAACTGTTCAATTGAGAATGGCTTTGTTCCAACCGTTGTCTCTCCTATTCCCCGGTTGTCGAATATGATCACTGTGTGATTGGTTGCAGCCAATTGTGATAGTAATGTGGGCTCCCATGCATCTTTAGTTTGGCTAGTTCCGGAAATAAACAGGATGGGCTTGCCTTCTCCAAATTGTTTGTAAGCAATATTGATGTCTCCCACCCGTATGTGCTCTGTCTGGGCTCTAGTGTATGCATTATCTTTGGGAGGCTCTTGCGGTTGACTCCAAGCGAACTGGGGAATGTAATAAAAAGGCAGTAAAAGCAAAACTAGGTTAGCTATCAAAGTCAAAGTCATGGCAGTAGTATGATGATGAAATGATATCGCAAACCGCTTCTTCCTTGCCATCCATTTAGGTCAATCATGTATGCGCTTTTAATAGTTAAATCAATATCTTACACCAGAACAATCTGAAGATTTGCTATATCAAGTCCGAAAATGTGGACAGTGGCAGAGAAGAAAGGATGAACAATCCTTAGCGAAGATAGGTCCGCGACATTTCATGGGTAAAAGAGGAAAACGCTACTCATAAGGGCTCATATGTGGTAGTTATAGTATTCATGGGGACTGTTCCTCCTATGTAGGAGGAGGAAGAGCAATGCCCGCATTGTTGCCAATTCCACTTTCCCATTCCCATATTGCTATATCCTCCTCACCACTTGGCTGGATGTTGTCCGTTCCTACTAGTATCGTGCCATTCAATGGTGCAATCGTACCAGTTGAGTCTGTATGAATCACTCCCATTGTAATACCCTTCCCTTCTCCTGTAGCAGGGTCTAACTGTACAATTTCATAAAAAGTAGAAGTTGCAGTCTGACCATCTTCTGTTCTAATGGTCTCCTTTCCATAAACAGATTGGTCCATAAGCGAGACAATTCCGCTACCGTTGGCTGTGATATTGATCGTCTCTGTAGTATTTGGAACGGTCAATGTGCCATTCCCTGAGTATGTTATGCTCAGATGTGTCTGGTTTATTGGAATTTGGCTTGTCGTCCTTATCCGCTCTTGTTGGATAGGATTTGGAGACAACTCTATTCCTAATGGTGAAAAAGATGTAGTACTAGTAGGAGATGTAGTAGTTGTGGTATTGCTAGTTGCTGTTGCTGTTGCTGCTGTTGTTGTTGTTGTTGCTACTGCTACTGGAGTAGTAATCATACTTAATGCAACCACTATTATTGTCAGTGTGAAGATAGTCGCGGCTGCTGTTGTTACTATGACGTTATTCTCATTTTTGTTGAGACGATGCATCATCTCACTCGCTTCCAAGTACGAATACAGGTGATAAAAGAATTACCTAGAGGGAACTAGCAGATGATAATAGCCAAAAATGTATAATAGGAGCGAGAGGGTTAACACTGTCATAGCCGCGTTTGGACCATAGATGTACCTCTGGACTGATAGCTGAGGGTAGCCGTAACTAGAGTGAAAACGTTATTAATTTTGGCAAATACAGGTACATGAAAGTCGAGATGTCGAAGTCATTCCCTGAAGGCATGGGCTGGAGAGTAACCACGTCCATCCTCACCTTTTTCGCTTTCATAATAGGCATCATTCTATGGCTATTCTTTTACGCAGAGAACTTCAATGTCTATCAGAACATTGCAGTGGTTGTTGTGATTCTTCTTGGCTTCATTGCCGTAATGGGGGCTACTTGGGCCTCTTGGGGCATGAAGCAGGGAGGAGCTTGGCGGAGTAATAAGAAAGGCGATTCTGAATAAGCAGCGGGACGGCTTTGTTTTTGCTGCCATTTTTAGACTTGACTTGACATTTCCATTTGTTATTATGAAGATGCTCCTTGCTCACTTTGTTCTCTGTGCTCTTGGAGTATGAAGATTTGCTTTGAGCAATCAGCCACCGCTTATTGCGACAAGTACGTTATCCAGCATAATAGTAAGTTCAGTGGGATTTGCTGTATCCATAGTTGTGGGTTCATTCCTCAGAGGTTTATAGCCTTTGATTAGTGTGGGTCAGCTGTTCCGGCTCGTCAAATGGGTCAAGAAACGGAATACTATGCATTGAACTGAAAGGAAGAGAAGTTTTTGCTAATAGCAGGGATGCCGAGAGATGTTGTTAGAACGATTAACTTTTGCCTTCATGGTGTGTTATAGAAGGGGCCGAGCTCTATTTTCTTTTCTGACAAAAATTCGTAGCTGATCCCGTGGTTTTCTTCGCTCAATGACTCGCCGACGCTGCATGCAAGGGGCAGAGATTACCGGCTCGCATGGACGGGTGGAATTCGTTCATGCCATGGCACTTGTTTTTCAAGGGAACTTGCCAGACGGATTAGTGCGCCCTCCTCACCAAATCTACCCATGAACTGGACCCCTATTGGCAAACCTGATTGGCTGCATCCAAGAGGCAATGTCATGGCTGGTTGTCCTGTCACATTAGCAGCGGTGGTGTGAACTCGGATTTCATCGCAGAGACGCATGTAGCCTACGTAGTCAACGTCTGTTCGTATCTTCGTGTACTTGCCAAGCGGCTCTGGTAATTTGATTAATGTAGGTGTGAGTAACATGTCATATCGTTCGAAGAATTTACCAAATGCGCGCCTGAATTTGTTCAAGAAGAATTCAGTCATTATCATATCAGTCCCTGTAAGACCCTTGGAGTATTTGTAAAATGACAACATCACTGGTTCCAAAGTCTCTTCGTTGATTGTCCGCCCCATCGCAGCTGCGAACATATCCATCCCTGCATACAATCCAAAGGCCCAAGCTATGCATACTGCCTTTAAGTATTCTTCATAATCAAAAACAGGGCTGGCCTCGATGAGTTCATGACCTGCCCTTTCACATTCGGAGACTACTTGCTCCACGCAGCGAACTACTTCAGGATCCACAAAGCCGCCGGGTTGCCAAGAATTCGCAGTCCAAGCTATTCTCAGGTGCTCTTCTGCTGGTGCGTTCACTTCTTGCGCATAAGGTCGTACAGGTTGGGTTATGATAAACGGATCACCTGCCGCAGGTCCTGATACCATGTCTAGCATCAATGCGGTGTCCCGGACTGTTCGAGTCAGAACGAACTCTTGTAACATCCCGGGCCACAGCTCTCCGAGATCCGGACCAAGAGTCACACGTCCGCGGGAGGGCTTTAGCCCGACCAGGCCGCACGCACTCGCCGGAATGCGAATCGAACCACCGTTATCACTCCCGTGCGCGATCGGCACAATACCAGCTGCGACACTCGCCGCAGACCCACCGCTAGATCCGCCACACATGATCTCAAGATTCCAAGGATTGCGAGTCGCACCCGTTAGTGCTGATTCTGTCGAAATTCCCAAGGCGAATTCTGGCGTTGTTGTACGGCCCAGCAAAGTCAAACCCGCTTTCTTGAAACCCTCGGTCAAGAATGAGTCCTTATCTGCGACGAATCCCTTCATCAGTCTGGATCCGCTCTCTTGATGCCGTCCGCCTTCATGAGCTCCTACGTCCTTCATCAAGAACGGCACCCCGGCAAATGGGCTAGAATGGATTGCGTGATCATCCAATCCTTCGATACGGTCGCGATAGACCTCTATGACAGCATTGATTCTAGGGTTGACCTTCTCTACTGCTTCCACAAAAGAATGCGCCAGTTCTTTCGGTGTCACCTCTCGCTTTCTAACTAACTCAGCTAGAGCGACACCATCAAAACTGGAATAATCTGCGAGGTTCATCATCCTAACGGGGCCTGACTCCTTTCCTCACGCATTAGTACAATAGCTAGCACTATAACCCATACCATATAACCATATACAGTAATGCGCTCCAAAAGTCCAAACCAATTATCAAGCTGTTGTGGTACAAGCTGGCCAGCAATTGCAAATGTCAAAGTACCACATGCAATGAGTGTCACAAGTGTGCCTATGGAGTAGTACCCAAACCGCTTTCCATAAGCAATAGTTCCAAGTCCAATGCTTGATAAGATAAAGAGTGTTTGCACACCTGCAAAAGCATTGTGCATGGCATCAGTAAATGTCGGCTCAACCCCACGCATATGTATAGGAAATGGCATCCATGCCAGGCCAACGAATCCAATTATAACCTGCAAGACTCCAATGAAGCGCAGCGTACGCCTTTGACCAGCTAATATCAAGACACCCAAACCAAATGTAATCATAAGCAAACTATAGATTGGATAAAGCGGAGCGAGCAATTGTCTTGTCGGAGCGCCTATAGCAGTAAGCTCACTGATGGCTTGGGATGCGAAGCTGTATCCATGCCACACCATACCTCCAAGTATGTCAATAGCTCCATAAAGTAGAGAAGCAATGATACCGCATATGAGTAAGACCTTTAGTAACATGCTTGAAGTTCCTCCTATCTTCTGGATTATATTATTGTCCATAGTTCACAAGGCGGGGCGTGTTGACTATAAGAGATGGATTTCAGTGGCACGCATTGCAAGGCAGAGCAAGCGGCAGCCACCATAATGGCATATATGTTGTTCAATTGACGAGCAAGACGTAGACGTGCTGAAGGTAACAACAAGGTTAAAAGTATTTAAGATGAATATGAAGTAGATTCAAAGATAAATCACAGGATGAGATAGCAAATACGCTTTTTTAGATATAAGAAAATCATAGTCTGACTATGATAATACTGCTAATTAACTTAGTACAATAGTCGCTGTAGTGAGAGGGCGTAAATATTAAGGGTCAATTCCATTGTTTGCTGTTGCAAGCAATTTTGAAAACTTGACCTATTCCCTATCCATATTTCTATGCCATTCATAATGTTCTTCCTTGGGTTCGCATAACCAAAGAGCAGAAATCATTGTCAGTATCTGGTGCTATATTTCACATGTCATGTTATTCAGATACATTCCGATAAATCCACCATCTGAGTTATGCGGAAGTCTTAAATCAGATGTTGGCAGACCTGCATATTACGATGCCGGACCTTCATAGACCTTCAAGAAATACAGCAACCACTAACCGTAACTGCATTGGTCTTTTCAGCCTATAGCGTAACATCAGTGTCATCATCCTTGTTATTCATCAATCCACTACCGCATGCTTATGCGCAAGACGAACAGCAACAACAAGACCAGTCAAGTGTAACTGATAAAGCTACAAGAATGTCAGCTGCAGTAGACGCAACACTGAGATATTATGCAAGGGGAATTGGAGCACAGTACGTAGAAACTGATATACGCCCAATTGCAGGTGCTGAAAACATCAACGCATTAGACGATGTAACAATTCCAAGCGTACCCGTAGGTAGTACTGAGGGAAATACAACAGGAATTGCCAGCATGGGAGATTACCTAATAGATACAGGACTGATTGACAAATCCTATGAGCTATTCTTAGAGACTGCAAGGGAGATGCGTAATGTCACAATCGAAGATGTCAACACATTGCAGACCAGCCTTCTTCAGTTGCATACCCTAATTGACGATAGAGCACCCTATAACCTAGCAGAGGATGTTGTCCAAAATCTCCAAGGTCACCTACAACGGACAGTGGCTAGTACAGAAGAATTTACTTCTGGAACAACAACTACTGGTGGTGGTGGTGCTGCTGACAACGTTGACAATGCGACCGCTACTACTACCGACTCTGCCTCTACAAGCCCCTCAAATGCAACGACGCCTGCGGAAACAGGAACGACAAGCGATACAACAACAATACCACCACCGCTGCTTGAATAATATAAAAGATAGCAGAGCAAGCAATTAGAAGTTCTTTGCTTGCCTACCTCTTTTCTTTTTCTTACACTTCTCTTATTTTCTTCTATAGTTGTAGAGATTCAGTACACTGCCCTAGAATGGGATACACACACAGTAGCCCATGAAATCTAGAATAGTAATGTATTTCAGAAGTCTTTTAAGTATACTAACACTTTCGGTGGCGATAGCAGTAGAGAATGGGTAGAACAATACCCTCTTTAGATTGCCCTTGAAATGGAAGAAAGAGGTTGGAAGCCCTTCCGTAATGCTTTAGATAAATCAGCCAGAAAGAAGTTTGATGAAATGTTTGACATTCCTAGGTTCTACATTTCAGCCTGCTCGGATTCTGTAGTATGCGAGAAACTCCACTCCAATTCTTATGTCTATACTCCTCTATCATTACAGAGCTAACAGAATGTATCTCAGATGGATGAGGATTAAAAAAGGAAAAGGATAGACCAAGTTACTGGCTTGGTCTATTGCTACTGCTGCTCCGTTCTTCGGCTACTTGCCTAAGAATGTAATTTACAAGTTCATCATGTGGATGTGTCTTAAGATGGCTTGGAAGTCCAGGCATTTTGTAGTTGTCTTTTCTACAGATAGGGCAAGTCTCTTTCATAAGTGGATGAGGTTACGCCTTTTATTTAACAAGCACGGCTGCAGTGCATTGCACAAGATTCTATTTACAAACAACTGACTGATGCTTCTTACGAACATGTTTTACACGTATTCGTACTTATAACAAGACAACAGGACTTGATGATCACTTCATGTATTAGCATTGAAAGCTACTGTCCCATATCCGATATATTGCTGCGATTCTGCACACTTGCAGTCCCAAGCTGAAGACCGACTTGCTCAAACCTCTTATCTTCTCCTTCTTTGAGTCTTGCATCAGTAATAGTACCCATCTCTTTTAAGGCAAAGACTATTGCGGACTCACGCGGCGCAACAATTTGAAGATCCTGACTCTTCAGTTCCTTCTCAATGAACTTTGCCGCACTACCCGATAACTTAGAATCCACTTTTGTGTCAAATGCAAACCCGTACTTGCCAGCTAGGTTAACACGTTTGAGCTTTCCAAGAAATTCCTTTATTGGTTTGGGTGCAGAAAATCCCTCAGTCGGAGCACCTATGCAGATTATGTCGTATTCTTTGAGCGAATCATCATCAACAGCTGTTACATCTCTTACATTAGTACAAACAACATCCTGAATGCCAGAAGCTTTCTTAAGTCCTATTTCAAGAGATTTTGCAATCTTCTCTGTATTGCCAAAGCGAGTATGATAGATAATTATAGCTTTCATACCTACACATGCACCTACTATGACAAGCTGATGCTAACTTGTAAATTTAACGACGAGGTGTGCAGTGCATTGCACTGAAGCCCTAAATCTTTTATCACTTGCTTTGGCACTTACTTCTTCATGTCGTTTAGTAACAATAATAACAATCCCTCCAAGAGTACATACACTTGGCAAACTCTTCATAGGCTTGGTGGAGTTTCTGCTCTAGCCGTTTTAGTGTTTATACCTATCCAAATGGTAGTCTTCTTAGTCTGGCCACCACCTAACAGTGTGATCGGCTGGTTCGCGCTCTTTCAGGACAATGCGCTTGTGGGGCTGCTCGACATGGATCTCTTGTTGATTGTCGATTATCTCCTTCTAATTGGGGTTTTTTCTGCACTGTGGGCGTCCCTCAGACGAGCCAATGAATCTTTAATGGCAATTGCCTTGATCCTTCAGCTTGTGGCTACAGCGACTTACTTGGCATCGACTGTGGCCTTTGAAATGCTTACATTGAGTAACCAATACGCAACCGCGACCACGGATGTGGAGCGGTCTATTTTCTTGGCAGCAGGACAAACAATGCTCGCGACTTGGCAGGGTACCGCTTTTGACGTAAGCTACGTCCTTAGTGCCCTTGCCATTCTCACCGTATCAGCTGTCATGCTGCGGAGCCATCTCCTCTTCAGCAAGGTTACTGGGTATGCTGGATTGTCTGCAGGCATATTGGCGTTGGTGCCGCCCACAGCTGGGACGATTGGGGTAGTCTTCTCGCTCGTATCTCTTGTGCCTATGGTTATATGGTTGGCCTTGATTGCTCGGAGGCTCTTACGCTTAGGGCCTCTTGAAAGAACTCCCCTACCTTCCAAACAATCGTAATAATAATAATAATAATAATCACCATCATGATGTAATATATGTACTATAGATGCTGAGATTTGTGAAAGTGGACATATCATAGCGGGCCCGTCGGGATTTGGATAAAAATTCATTTGAATCCAATATCTGCAAGTCTGCTTAGCTAATCATTTCCTAATTGAATCTAGTGTAGGCCTTGACGTCACCCGTTAGAAGACCTATTTAGAGGACTAATGTCGTGGCGGGTGAGGGATATAACTTGATATCATTTTGCATCATAGGAATGAGACTCCTAAAAAACATGGCATACGCATTATCTTGGAGTCATGTTTGCAGTAAAGAAAAACAAATACGTTAGCAACGCCATGCAAAAAGATGATGGCATAGTTTAGGATCTTATCGATAATATTTAAATCCGAGAATTAACTTCTCACATATAACGTGGTTACTTTCGTATCTCTCACATTGAGTTATACGGTTTTACCATTGTAGGGCACATGCAAGTTCAATCGCATTAGTGATCTGACTTGCATAGCCGTCTGCTATATGGTTGCAATGGACGAATGTATTGGACGAAAGTATCCCGCGGGAGTGGAAAATGTGGAAAATGGAAAAAATGAGATGGTTAGCACAAGGAGGTTTGCAGCCTTTTTGACAAACAAATGGTCATGCAGAGCATGCGGAACGCGTTTGGCATCAAAATCAAATTGTGAAGTATGCGCGGAAGCAGTGAATTGGGAATGCAGCAGTTGTGGAAGGACTGAGGGCATTACGCATTTGCACAACAATTATAGTAATTATTCCTCGATAGATCAAAGAAAAGAAAGTATGGTCATGAATGAACCCGACAGGGAATTGAACAATAGAAGATACATGATCCCGAATAACAATAACGAATTGTGCGCTCATATGACAGGTTGGCATTATGACTTAGAGCTTGATAAGATCATTATGCCAGAAAGCGGCCTGCAGTTTTACAATGGGATATCAAACGGCGACTTGTTTAACATATTCCATGAACAAGATTATGACTTTTTGCCTGTTAAGAATAGGGTTGTCATAGATATCGGTGCAAACATTGCCGACTCGTCAATATACTTTGCAATGATTGGCGCGAAGAAAGTTATCGCCCTTGAACCATTTCCAATGAATTTCGAAGTAGCTCAGAAGAATATTACTTTGAATGGTTTTACTGACAAGATAGAACTTCTTAAGGCAGGTTGTTGTGGGGGTCAGAGCAAAGACATGGTACTTGATGCCTCAGCCAATGGAGTTGGTTGCCAATCAATGCAAAGCAGTTTAGGGAGCAATATTCATTTTTACACCCTTCGAGAACTTATAAATAAATACAATATCGATTCTCCTGCTGTCCTGAAAATAGACTGTGAAGGTTGTGAGTATGATATAATTTTGTCAAATGACAGGACTATGTTGGATAAGTTCTCTCACATTCAGGTAGAATACCATTATGGTTTTAGAGATATAAAGAAGCATTTAGTTGATGCAAACTTTGCGGTCTCTCATACAAATCCTAAATATGAAAATGGGATGGAAATTGGCTGGATTTATGCTACTAAAATCTAAAGCTGATTATTGGATATGGTTCTGGCAACTTGCCGGAAGAAATTGACTTGATTTTGAGTTTGATTTGTATCAAGTGTATATAGTCGAGAATGTGGAAACATTTTCTGCTCGTCACTCATTTCATCAAATCTATCTGACTAGGTCAATTTGTCGTGAATGCCGATCGGGCAGAATTGGTAAAAATAACTTCAAGGGTAATAGACAATGCTGGTAGAAGGTGGGTCCGCCGGAATTAGATTCCCGCATGTAATCGGATTCTATCGCTAAAGCTTTGAAGCTAAATAACAACCTTTGCTGCTGATCCTATTGTTTGGGACCCACTCAACAGGTCGATAATAGACACCGCACATACGATCCGTTTTGGCATTTTTACATTGGTCACTATGATGCAGGAATTTACAGGAAAGCTATGGTAGATTACAAGAAGGGTCTGCGGAAGTCCCGCCCCAATGGTCGCCGATGGTGCAAAGTAGTAAAATCAAGTAAAAAGGATACACAATTGGATACTGAGAAATTGATGGCTGAATACAATTTTACCTCTCAAGACATCATAAATGAGGGAAGAGAAAGAAGAAGAAAAATTCGCGGGAAAAGAGTTCTCGTGATAACTGCATACATATCCTCCTCCCTATTTTGATCGACGAGATTTGTATCATGGGACTGGTGTCTCATGCAATATATACAAAATCATTATTATCATATTCGTAAAAGACTACCCTTTGCTGTTATCTGGGGTTGAATCTCTTCAAGTCGCCTAATTATCTGCTCAAAATTAACCTTAAGCGTTTCTATTATTTGCCCAATTTCCTGTTCAATAAACAGGCTATTTTGTAACCGTCCTGGCTTGTTGGAGACTACTGCTTTACTGACCCTCGGGGTGTTGGTTGCTCTTGAGTTGTTGGTTGCTCTTGAGTTGTTGGTTGCTCTTGGTTGACGCGGTCAGTAAATAGATTGGCATAATCTATTGCATCCCGCAAAATAATATCTTCACAGTTGTGCACTAGTAGATCTAGGTTGTAAACTATATTTTTACAATCCTGCTTATTTTCCGAATTACAACTATACTCCCCGACTCCATGTTTCCACCTATGATACTGATGACGTAATTGCGTCGCAACAATTTTTTTATGAATCCATGCTAGATGATATTTTTCAAAATGCAAGATACCTATAAAAATTGACACAGCTCCCCCAAAAAGGGCTGAAACTATAGGTACCCACCAGGGTATAGGGCTTATATTTATGGAAAAGACATTAACGACCGAAATTAGTGCAGCAATGATGATTGTCCCGTACACCAACCAACGCTCATAATTTCTAGAATTGTTTCTCTCCGATTCTAAGAAATTAATGAATTTAGCAAGGCGTTCTTTCACATATTCAGGATCATCATAAGATGGTTCAAACGGCGGTTTTTTATCTTTGCTAAACTGCTTTAAAGCTTTACCTATTCGATTAAACTTCCCGGCCTTTTGGGTTTCCATCTCATGGGATTTATCACTAATATTTCTAACCTGATTAATCATAATTTCATATAGAAGTAATATTCTTCTATTTTCTTCCATTTCTTGTTCTTTTAATCCTGACCTGAGGTATTTTTGCTTATTTTGCCAAGCTTCTTCGACATCAGATTGAATATGGGACAAACTATCGACCAAAGGCTCTATCTTATAGGCTACCTTTAATTTATCGGCATACTTGTAAAACTCTTTGAATGAATCCCAAAATCTGGTCATATCCTCTTCCTTAACCATTTCAAGGCGGCGCCGTAATTCTAACAATTGTTTACATGACTCACTTAGTGTATGTTGCTCGTGGGTATAGCTAGACATGGTTGAAAGCTGTTATGATAGGGTCAATAAGGTAATTGATAAAGATATCAGTAAAACGCAAAACAAGTACAGAATAATTTATCTACGATATGGAACAATTTACTAAATAGACTGACATTGAAGCAAGCATGAATCCAATTCGAGTCATGAAAAGAGAACAATATAGTAATTTATTGTACACTCTTAACGAATATGCAGCTAAATTACTGTTGTTGTAAACATGCTCAAAACTCTTGCTGCTACATACTCCCTTGTCTATTCCATTCGCATCTTTTCTTTATTTCACTCCTATTTTCTCAAGAATCCTATTTTAGGAGTGATATCATAGCGGGCCCGTCGGGATTTGGATAAGAATTCATTTGAATCTAAGACCCGGTTTCGGCAGTTAGTATAACCTAAAGGCTATCACTCAAGCAAAAACTGATAAAAAGATCCTTTGCAACGTAACAATTAGAATGACTTTTGTTATTGTAATGATCTATAGAGACACGCTATAACTAAAAGAAAGAAACAAAGAAGAAGGCTTTGGTTCCAGAGCTATACCACCATCCACTAAAATAGGAGAAAGGAGGAAAAATAGATGAATAGAGATGAGGGCGGAGTACATACATATCTCTTGTCGCCATTACATGCCCCCCTCTCTGGGCTCCATTTCCATCTCTCTTCCTTTCCTCTTGCTACTATTAGAACATAAATTCAACAAAGCAGCCTATAAGAGAATAAAGCCGAAATCAAAAGCTACAGTTATTGAAATTCCCTAATATGGCATCAGAAAAATTTAATACCATTAAACGGATATCAGAATATTCATGCAAGTGCAAGTCAAAGTTAGCTTATTCATTTCATATTCAAGAGACGATGGAGGCGATTTCGCAAGGCACTTGAGAGAAGGTTTGGTCAAGAAGGGTTATGATGTTTTTCTAGATACCGCATCGCTGTCTGTTGGAGCGAAATGGAAGGATAGAATAGAAACCGCTATCGATGCTTGTGATGTTTTTGTTTTAATAATAACAGAGAATAGCATGAAAAGTAATGAAGTCAAAGAGGAATTTGCATCTGCTGTTGCTAAGAGGAAGCTATTGATGTTGTTCAAATATGAATCAGTTAAGGTTGCTGATCTCCAGTGGGGATTAAATGATAGAAGTTTCCATGAGTTCAAAACTAAAGAAGAGCTTGTGCGTATATTCAATGAAAAATTTAAGCAGGAGATAGGAAATCTACTAACGAGTGACTTAAGCAACCCTACAGTAGTGCACACGAAACTGATAGAATTGAAAAAAGAATTAGACGGTATAAACCCAGATAAAATTGACCAAATAAAGAACTATGCTGATGATATTTTCATTCCCATACTTACCTTCTTGAGGAAATCACCTGTGTTGTTTGAAAAGGAGAAATTAGAAATTGACAACATTTTAGGCAAAGTTACCAAATTGAGTCTAAATGTTGAAGAGGAAAGACAAACCTCTGAGGAAGAATTTATCAAAATTCAAGCAGACAATTTAAGAACGAATCTCTCCAGATTTCTTGATTATTTGTTAAATTTCTTTATTAAAAATACCCCTGAAATGAGGATACAGCAGTTGCAATCCACGAGTCAAGAGGAGCTAGAAGAAAGAGTTCAGGTCGAACACATAGTAACTGAGGTGAAGGATTTTCTCCATATAAGCGTGGATAGAGACTTGTCAGAAAACCTTAAGTACGAATATTTTAAGCAAGATATAGAAAATCAAAGAATTGATATAAGGTTCTTCTTTCTTAGCCCAGAATCTGTCGATCTTTGGCTCAAAATCATTAATCTCTCAGAGTATAGATTCCATTCATACGGGAGAGAAAATATTAAAGCAAACGCAGGTGATTTGGTTAATGTAATTCTTGAGAATTCTCTACCAGCTACCGATCACGTTGATTTCATAGATCTAGGGATTGGGGCGGCCGTTAAAGATTATTACTTAATAAAAGCTTTGCTCGAGAGAATGCCAACAACAGGTGAAAGGATGAATTATATTCCTATTGATTATAGCATTGCAATTCTGCAGAGGACAATGGACTATATGGATGAGCTTATGGAGAGCTATCCAAACAAGCTACATATCGAAGCTGTCCTCGGAGATTTCTTTCGACTTGTTAGATACGGGGGCAGGATAAATGAATTAAGCAAATCTCCGAAGGTTTTTGCTCTGCTAGGCAACATTTTAGGAAACGTTGATGAGTCCAAGATTCTGATCGCCATAACGAGAACTATGAATCCAAATGATCTTTTCCTATTAGAGATAGACCTTATCGATAATAGAACAGAGAAAGAACTTAAGGTGGGATATGGGAGTGATAGCGTCACGAAAAATTTCTTGTTGTATCCCGTAATAAAGCACTTTAAAGCTGAGAACAGAAAGACAGGAAAGAAAATTGAGGATTTTGAATTAGAAATAGATGTTCAAACTATGTTGAGTGTTATACCAAACTCGATAACCGTTGTAACATCCGCGGTTTATGGGGAAAACAATCGTGAAAAAATAGATTTAGTCCAATCTCATAAGTATGATTTGCAATCAGTGTTAGATTACTTGTATTCCGTTTGGGGACTGGCTCATATAAAAACATACAGAGAAAAAAATGCATGTCTTTTACTTCTCAAGAAGCGACCCATAGAAAGATATCCTACACCTATTCCAGATATCATCCAACCGCAATCATCATCCACCAAGTAGATTCAGATTCCCTCCTCCTGGTAGCTAAGATGTGACGTGTTTCGTATGTTACCCTATCTCTGGAGTCTGCAGTC
>Ga0307409_100000335_pt1 | contig 19414 bp, 15 predicted proteins | sample 322Ometagenome_2_FD_203888 | JGI IMG/M metagenome (GOLD analysis project Ga0307409, IMG submission 203888) | Maize rhizosphere microbial communities from greenhouse at UC Davis, California, United States - 322HYB-O-2 | ecosystem: Host-associated > Plants > Roots > Rhizosphere > Soil | place... | reverse complement strand
GCGGTGCAGGAGGAGCTCGCCGCGGAGGTTCCGGAAGCCTGGATCTATCACGCCCGCGGCGTCCAAGGCGTCTCGCGCCGACTCCAGGGTCTCACGATGGATTTGCGGGGCGAGCTCGTTACGCTGCACGAGTGGCGCATCGACGGCGACCGCGCGCCGCGCGTGGCGACGCGGGCTCCGTGATCCGGGCCGAGTGCTGAACGCTCCGTGACGCTCCTTCACGACGCCGCGCACCTCGACGCGCGCCGCCGCGCCGCCTGTGAGTCGCTCGCGCCGCTCGCCGAGTCCCTCGCCGCGGACCTCGAGCCGCTCCTCGCGCGCGAGCTCCTCATCCCCACCGAGAAGGCGCGGCTCACTCGGCTCGGCGGCCGCTGCCCGCGCGACGGCACCCTGCTCGAGTTCGACCCCTGGTCGCCGCGCGAGCACCGGTGCCCCGCGTGCGGCGAGTGGTACCGCGACGAGGCGCACTATCGATGGTGGGTCATGGGCTATCAACTCTGGCTCGCGGAGCGCGCCGTGCACGCGGCGCTCCTGCACGCGCTGCGCGGCGACCCGAGCCACGCGAGCCTGGCCGACACCATCCTCGAGGGCTACGCGGAGCTCTACCTCTCGTACCCGAACGAGGACAACGTCCTCGGCCCCACGCGCCCCTTCTTCAGCACGTACCTCGAGTCCATCTGGCTCCTCCAGCTCTGTGTCGCCCTGGACCTTCGTGAGGACCACGGCATTGCCGGCCCACTCGCCGACCGCGTTCGGGACCGCGTCATCGTGCCGAGTGCCGGCGTGATCGAGTCGTACGACGAGGGCGACTCGAACCGGCAGGTGTGGAACAACGCCGCGCTGCTCGCCGCCGCGCGCCTCCTCCGCGATTCGAGCACGGCTGAGCGCGTGCTCTACGGGGAGTCAGGGCTCGCCGCGCATCTCGGGCGCGCCCTGCTCGCGGACGGCACCTGGTACGAGGGCGAGAACTACCACCTCTTCGCGCACCGCGGGCTGTGGTACGGCGTGACCATGGCCGACGTCGCCGGCGCCCCACTGGCCCCCGCGCTGGTGGGGCGCTTCCGGGAGGGCTTCGCGACACCGTTTCTGTCGGCGCTCCCCGACTTCACCTTTCCGTCGCGGCGCGACTCGCAGTATGCCGTGTCGCTTCGCCAGTGGCGCTTCGCCGAACTCTGCGAGCTCGGGCTGGCGCGGAGCGACGACCGGCGCCTTGTTGGCGCGCTGCACGAGTTGTATGCCCCCGACGTTCCACGCGGCGACACCGGCCGCGCGCGCTCGACCGCCGAGGCAGAGCGTAACACACCGGCGACGCGCCTGACGCGGGCCGACCTTGGCTGGCGCTCACTCCTGCACGCGCCCGAGGCGCTCCCACCGCTCGAGCCGTCGCCGCCGGCGTCAGCGCTGCTCGCGGCGCAGGGACTGGCCGTCTTCCGTCGGGACGGCGGGCGCGTGTACGCCGCGTTGGACTACGGGCACTCCGGTGGAGGGCACGGGCACCCCGACCGCCTCAACGTCCTGCTCGCCGACGGCACGAGGCGCGTGCTCGACGACGTAGGGACGGGCTCGTACGTCGATCCGTCGCTCCACTGGTATCGCAGTACCCTGGCCCACAACGCTCCGGTCGTGAACGGCCGCTCGCAGCTCCGCCGGCACGGCGAGCTGCTCGCGTACGACGAGCGAGGCGGGATCGGGTGGGTCGACGCGACTGTGGCTGGTGTCGCGCCCGGTGTGGTGCTGCGGCGGGCACTCGTCGTGATGCCCGACTACGTGCTCGACACGCTGTCGTGGGAGGGGCCCGAGGGGACGATCGTCGACCTCCCAGTCCACGTCGACGGAGCGCTGCACGGGGTTGGCGGCTGGCTGGCAGGCGTGCCGACAGGTGGCTCGGCGCCGGACGACGGCTTCGCCCATCTGACGGAATGCGAGGTCGCGGTCTCCGCGCCGAGCGAGCCCGTCGGCCTGGCGGTCGCCGATCGACCGGGCGGTCGGGAGCACGCGGCGTGGTTCGTCTCCGCGGACCGGGTCGAATGGTGGCGGGCGGAGGCGCCCGGCGCGCCGGGCCGGCCGCGGACCCGGTTTCACTTCGCCCGCCAGAGTGTGGCGCGCGGCCGTCTCACCGGGGTCTGGGACTGGGGAGGGGTGGTTTGCGACGTCCGGGAACTCGACGGGCGCACGCGGATCGAGCTGGCCGACGGCACGTGGCACGAGCACGCCCGCGTCGACACCGGGTGGCAGGTGACGCTCTATGCCAATGGTGGGCAGACGACGATCGTGCTGACCGGCGCCGTGGCGCGGCCGGCCGTGCCGGGGGGCCCCCTCCAACTGCACAGTGGCCCGGACGACGCTCCGCCGCACCACCCGAATGCCGCGCGGATCATCAGAAATGCGCCGACCCCGCTGAGCTTTCATCTCGGCGCCTCCGCCTACCGGCGCTCTGAGCTTCCATGGGACCAGGCCGGGCGCCCGACGGCCGACGTGGCGCTCGCCGCGGCGGGCGACGAGCTGACCGTCGAGGTGACGGTTCGCAAGGAGGCGCCGCTCGGCTTCGCGCCGCTCCGCGCCGAGAACGAGCTGGACAACGAGCACCCCGACACTAACAGCGACGGGGTGCAGATTCACCTGGCGCTGCCGCCCGCCGGCGAGCGGGGAGGAGCGGAACGGGTCTCGACTTGGCTGCTCGTGCCCGACCCCCTCGCGCCCCCGGCCGTGCGGATCACCGCGGGCGCGCCCGACTCGCTCCCGCTTCGGGCGGCGTGGCGTCAGATTCCCGGGGGGTACGCCGTGCGCTGTGCGATTGCGCTCGGGCCGCGTCGCGCGGCCAGCGTGCCGCTCCGGCTCGACGTGATCGTGAACGAGATGCCGCCCGGGCGGGAGCGGCGCCGCGGGCAGCTCGTGCTGAGCGGGGGCCGCGGCGAGTTCGTGTATCTGCGCGGCGACCGCCAGGCGCCGGAGCGCTTTCTCCCGTTCGTCGTCACCGATGGCTGAGTCGATCCTCTCGCGCGTTCACGTGGTCCTGTACGAGCCGCAGCTCCCGGTGAACGTCGCGACGACGGTGCGCGCGATGAAGAACATGGGCGTCACGTCGCTGCGGCTGGTGCGGCCGTGCGCCTACGAGCCCAACATGATCGAGGTCGTGGCGCACGACACGCGCGACGTGGTCGAGCGCATCCGGCACTTCGACACCCTCGACGACGCGCTGGCCGACTGCGTGCGCGTCGCGGGCTTCGCCGGGAAGCCGCGGGCCGCCAAGTGGAAGCGGGTCGACGCGGCGCAGGCGGCCGCCGAACTGCTCGGGTACGCGGAGGAGGGGCCCGTGGCGCTCCTTTTCGGGCGCGAGGACAACGGGCTGCCGAACGACGCGTTCGACCGGGCGCACGTGGCCGTGACCATCCCCACGACCGAGCACTCGTCACTCAACCTCGCCCAGGCGGTGCTCGTCGCGCTGTACGAGCTGCACACGCAGGCGGGTGACGCAACGCGTCAGTTGCCGCGGCCGCGAAAGTCGGCGCCGGCCGCCACCACCGAGGCGTTCGAGCGCACCTTCGCCGACGCCGAGCGGGCGCTCGCCGCGATCGACTTTTTCAAGACTCGCAACCCCGCGCTCGTCATGCGCTCCGTCCGGTCGCTGGTGTACCGGGCCGAGCCCGACGCGCGCGAGATCGACCTGGTGCGCTGCATGGCCCTCGAGGTGCTCCGCACGATCGACCGGGTTCGACGCGAGGAGCGGGCGGCGATTGCGCGCGACGCACCCCGCGAGGCGAGCCCGCGAGAGCCCGAGCCCACACCTCCCTGATCCCGCCGAATCCCACTCCGGCCCCTCCCCGATGCGATTCTTTCGCTTTCGCGATCGCGGCGCCACTCCGGCCGCGCGCCCCGAGTCCGGCGGCCACGAGCCCGACGCCGACGACAACCCCGTCGGCGCCGACGCCGAAGCCTCGACAGACGACGATCCCGAGCTCCAGGCGCCCCCCGATGCGGAGGGTGACGACGACGCCCACTGGCGCCGCCGCGCGGCGGCCGCGATCGTCGGCAGCGCGTCCACGGGCAGTAAGCGCCCGGAAGCGCTCTACGGCGACGGCCCGCCGACTCTCCCAACTCACTTCGTGCGCGCGGCCGGTTGCCAGCTTACCACGGCGGGGGGCGACTCCCTGACCGACTGCACGATGGCCCTCGGCGCAGTGGCCCTCGGCTACGCCGACTCGCACGTCACCGGGCGCGTGGTCGATGCCGTGGCGGCGGGAAACGTGGCCGGTCTGTCGCACGTGATGGAGGTGGAAGTCGCCGAGCGGCTGTGCGACGTGATCCCGTGCGCCGAGACGGTCCGCTTCCTCAAGACCGGCGCCGAGGCGGTGGCGGCGGCCGTGCGCATCGCGCGCACCGCCACGGGAAGGAGTCGCGTGATCGGCTCTGGCTACTTCGGGTGGCTCGGCTGGTGGACCGGGGCGGCGGGCGTCCCCGCCGGGGTGCACGCCGACTACACCCCGGTGGCCTTCGACGACGTGGCCCAGCTCGAGCAGGCAGCGGGGGAGGCCGGCAGTGACCTCGCGGCGATCGTTCTCGAGCCAGTCGTCGAGCGACTTCCCTCGCCGGAGTGGATCGCCGCCGCGCGCGCGGCGTGCGACCGCGTCGGTGCCGTGCTCGTGTTCGACGAGGTGAAGACCGGCTTTCGGCTCCGCACCGGCGGGTACCAGCAGTACGCCGGCGTCACCCCGGACCTCGCGACCTTCGGCAAGGCGATGGCGAACGGCTTTCCGCTCGCGGCTGTCGTCGGCCGCGCCGCGGTGATGGACGCCGCGGCCGCGACGTGGATCTCGTCCACGCTCGCGGGAGAGAGCACCGCCCTGGCCGCCGCGAGCGCGGTGCTGGACTGGCACGAGAAGGCCGACGTGTGCGAATCGCTCTGGAGCGTCGGGCGCGACATGCGGGCCGGCGTCGCCGCGGCCGCGACGCAGAGCGGCGTCGACGGCGTTCGCGTGGACGGCATCGACCCGATGTGGCTCATCCGCTTCGACGACCCGAAGCGCCAGTCCCGCTTCCTCGAGCTGGCGCTGCGCGAGGGCGTGCTCTTCAAGCGGGGGGCGTACAACTTCGCGTCACTCGCGCACGACGAGCGCGCCCTCCTGCAGGTCGAGCGCGCCGCGAGCACGGCCTTCGTGGAGCTGGTGGAGGAGGGCGCGTGACCGGGCCGCTCGTCGACGTCCACGCACACTTCTACCACGCGGGGTGCGGCCGCGCCGACTGGGAGGCCGTGAACTCGGCGCGCCTCCGAGCGGGCGAGCGGATGGGCATCACCTGTCACGTCGCGTCGATCCTCGGGAGCTGGGGGCACACCTCGCCCACGTACTTCGCGTCCCCTGCGGACATCACGCGGGCGAACGACGAGATGCTGTCCCTGCAGGCCGCGCACGGACGCCTGCTTCGCACGTACGTGCACGTCAACCCGAACGACACCGCACACGCGCTGGCCGAGATCGACCGGTGCGCGGCCCGGGGCGCGGTCGGGATCAAGCTGTCGGCGAGCCGGCGCGCCGACGACCCGCTCCTCGACCCGATCGCCCGCGAGGCCGCTCGCCGCGGCCTCCCCGTTCTGCACCACGTGTGGCAGTATCGCCGCCGCGAGTGGCCCGGGCAGGAGGCGTCGGACGGCGTGGAGCTCGGCCGTCTCGCGGGCCGACACCCGGACGCGAACTTCGTCCTCGCCCACATCGGCGGCGGCGGCGACTACGCGCACACCTTCCTCGCCGTGCGCGACCTGCCGAACGTCTACCTCGACCTTTCCGGGAGCGGCGTCGATCGTGGAATGCTCGACGATGCGCTCGCTGCCGTCGGGGCCCGGCGGCTGGTCTGGGGGTGCGACGTGACGATGGAGACGGGACTCGCCAAGCTCCGCGCCCTCGAAGTCATCGGCCTGTCGGCGGACGACATGGCGCTGGTCCGCGCGGGAAACGCAATGCGGATCTTCCCCCCCGGCACCCTCGTCGAGCCCACCCCATCGGCCGCTCGCGCTCAGGATTCTCCGCCACAGCCGTCCCGCCCCACGGAGCTCGCCGCCCGCGATTGACCACCCGCGCTCCCCACGTCCCACGTCCCTCGTCCCTCGTCCCTGTAGTTGATGCTCTACGTCGACGTCCACACTTACATCGGGCCGTACCCGTTCCGGTACGTCCCCCACCCGGACCCGGACGTGCTCGTCCGCGTGCTCGCCCGCGAGGGGATCGCACGGGCGTGGGTGGGGCATTTGCCGTCGGCGTTCTACCGCGATCCGTCGCACGGCAACGAGGCGCTGTATGCGGCGCTCGCCCCGCACGCGAGTGTGCTAGCGCCGGTCCCGTGCGTGCGCCCAGATTGGCCGCGGTGGCACGACGCTGTAGGGGAAGCGGTCGCGCGCGGTGCGGCGGCCATTCGCGCCTACCCACCGCAGTGGGGGATGGGGCCGCAGGACGGATCGATGCGGGCGTTGGCGGCGGCGTGCGGCGAGGCGCGGATCCCGATCTTGCTCACCGTCCGCTTCGAGGACCTCCGCCAGCGCCACTGGATGGATGCCGCCGGCGATCTGAGCGCGGCGGCCGTGCGCGACGTCGTTCGCTCGACCACGCAGGTGCGCGTCGTCGTGGTCGGCGCCGGCCGCGAGATGGTCGAGGAGACGCATTGGGGACTCAGCCCCGCCGAGCGCGCGCGCGTATGGTGGGACATCTCGTGGATCTGGGGTCCGCCCGAGGACCATCTCGCGCGACTGTTTCGGACGATCGGGCCGGAGCGATTTCTGTTCGGAACCGGGTGGCCGCTCCGGCTCACCCAGAGCCCGGCGGCGAACCTCGAGCTCCTGCCCGACGAGTTGCGCGACGCCCGGCTGGCCGAGGTGGGGGAGCTCGTCGGCTAGCGATCGGTCCCCCGGCCGGAGCCGGGGCGCCGGGCGCCCGGCCGCAAAGCGCGTCGAGCAACTCGTCGACTTCGCGGCGGATGAACGCGCCGGCGCGCGTCACGGCGAACACCTGATTGATGCACCGCCGTCCCCGCACCGGTCGGACGACTCGCACCGCCCGCCGGGCGATGGCAGGCTTCGCGGCGTCGAGCGGCACCACTGACGCGCCGTACCCGAGACCGACCATGGCGACTACTTCCTCGAGCTCGTCGAAGTGGTGGACGCTCGTCGTCGCCGTCGGCTGTGCGCCGAACATGGCGTCGAACCAGCGGCCGAACACGTAGTCGCCCTCCAGGTACGTCACGAACGGCAGCGAGCGGTACCCGTCCAGCCGGGCCAGGTCGCCCCGCGCCTGCTCCGCGCGGAGCATTCCGGGGGCGGCAATGAGAACCAGCTCCTCGTCGTACACTGGGCGAAAGGCGAGGTAGTTGGAGACCTTCGGCAGGTACACCACGCCGAGCTCCACGTCACCGTCCTCCACTTGGCGCAGCACTTCGTGCGCGGTGCGAAACCGCAGGTCGACGTGCGGGCGTGGGGCGCCGGTTTGGGCGGCGTCGAAGTCGCCCTCGCCCGCGGCGGACACGCGGCGCGCGAGCAACGACGTGAGCACTGGAAAGAGCACGTAGCGCCCGAAGCCGCTGACGGCTGCGATCCGCAGCGGGTCGGCTCGCGCCGCGCCGCCGTGCGCGATGCCCTCGGAGAGCTCCGCGTACTCGGCGAAATATCGACGGCAGAACTCGAGCAGGCGGCGCCCCGCAGGTGTCAGCACAGCCCGCCGCCCCCCGCGGTCGAATAGCTGCGCGCCGAGATCGCGCTCGGGCGCGCGCACCTGGTAGGTGACCGCCGGCTGCGTGCAGTTGAGGCGTGCCGCGGCTCGGGCGAAGCCACCCGCCGTGCACACCGCGTAGAACGTCCGAAGGAACCTCGTGTCGTGCACCGCGCCTCCGCTCCGAACGATAAGCGTGTCTTGGGCCGGCCATAGACAACTCGTATTGGATTTATCACGCCGTCATTCCTAGTGTCACTCCTGGGCGCCAGCGGCCTGTGGCTCCTCGCTGGCGGTCGCCCTCGAACGCATCGCGGAGACGACACACATGCCGAACGGGAGCGGCGAAAGGTGCGTGCATCGCGTCGCGCGGCGGCGGTTGATGCGATGGCTGATGTCGGGGCTGATGTGGCTGCCGACCGTGGCCGTGGCCACGCACGCGGCGAGCGCCCAGGCGTCCGGTGCCGGGGGCGGCGCCGCCCGCACCTTCGAGCTGCGCCCGCGCGAGGGCCTCGTGCGGCAGTTCGGCGACGGGTACCGCCGTCATCTCGACTGGCACCGTCGGGCTGGCGAGCGATGGGTGTGGTACCTGTGGCAAGTGGTCGATGGCGACCGCGCCGGCCTCCTCGTCGACGGCACCTTCGGACGGACGTGGGGCGACTTCGACGCCGCGGTCGACCCCGCCGGCGACGCCGCCGACAACGCCGTGAACGTCGAGCCGTACGTGGTCCGCGCGGCCAACCAGGCGTGGCGGTCGCGACCCGACCTCGGGGGCCGCCCGGTCGACCTTGAGGCAGCCCCGTTCGGCGTCCGCACCGAGTACCGCGTGCGGCCCGGCGCGGAGGCGTCGTTCGTGGCCGCGCTCCGCCGACTGCGGGTGGCGAGCGGCGTCCGCGCCTACGCTGTCTACGAGCTCGTGAGCGGCGGCGACTCCCCGACGTATGTGTTGTGGGTGCCGGCGCGCACGTGGGCCGCCGTCGCCGATGCGGCCGAACTGGCGGCGGTGATCGGGGGCGGGGGTCGGCGAGACACGCGCACACACTACGCGCTCGCCGAGGCCTCGCAGCAGGTGCGCCGCGAGCTCTGGCGCTTTCGGCCGGACCTGAGCATCTGCCGGGCGCCAGCCGCCGGCTGCCACCGGACGCTCGAAGCGGGACCCGGCGGGCGCTGACGCGCGCCGGACGCTAGGCGACGGGCGCGGACGAGCGCGCATGGCGGCGGGGCCCGCGCACGTGCGCAGCATGCGCCCCAGTCGCCCGCGAGCGTCCGCGGCTCGAATGCGGCCGTCGCCGAGTGTCCGTGGTTCCGAGCTTGCGTACGCGGCGTCCCGCCGGGGCGGACAGCGTGCGAGCCGTGCCCGCGTCGAGGTTCGTCCCGCCGGTCGCAGCCGTTGACTTTCGTGAGTTCGCCGAGCGCGCGGTGTAGCTCTTGCGCGTCATATGGCGCCCGAACAACTTCCGGGCGCTCGACCCCGGCTCGTGAGTCGCCTCACGAAGCCGAGCACAATATTCGGCTTTCCTGCACCAGGTCGCAGAGATGACGAGACGGAGGAAGTGGGCGGCGGTCCCTGGGTTCCTCGCCATCGGGGCGATCGCCGCGGCAGTCTCCGCGTACAGCGGCGCTACCATGCTGCAGTCCGGCCGTAGCGGCGGAATCGGCGATAAGGACGGGGCGGCGCAAGCGGCCGCCGGAGCAGAGCAGGGCGGGCGGCCGGCCGGAGTGAGCGGTCCGGGGAGCATTGGGCTCGAAGGCGTCATCAACAACGCGCAAGCGCAGGCGCGACCGATGACGCGCGGCGACAGCGGGCTGCGACTCGCGCCGGAGACGGGGCCGTGGGGGTATTCCGCGGCCTCGTCGGACCAGGGCTACTCGCCCGAGCAGCCGGTGTACTTCCCGCACCCGCAGCACGTGCAGAAGCTCGGCATGAATTGCATGTACTGTCACTTCGCCGCGGGGAAGTCGACCGATCCCGGCATGCCGGCGGTGAGCACGTGCATGGGCTGCCATACCATCATCGCCACCCAGAGCCCGCACATCCAGAAGCTCGCCGGCTACTGGAACAAGAAGCAGCCGGTCCCTTGGCAGCGCATCCACAAGGTGCCCGAGTACGTGCACTTCCCGCACATGCGCCACGTCAACGCCGGCGTGACCTGCCAGACGTGTCACGGGCAGGTTCAGCAGATGCGTCAGGTGTTCCAGTACGCCTCGCTCAACATGGGCTGGTGCATCAACTGCCACCTCGAGCGCAAGGCGCGCTACGACTGCAGCACGTGCCATTACTAAGAGTGGTGCTTGGTGCGTGGTGCGTGTCGGAGCCGCTCGGGACGCGCTGGCGTGCCGAAGCTCACCGAGCGGCCGTCACACGCACCACGCACTACGCAACACTTCCCGATCTCCCCCGACGAGACCGCCCCCTATGAGCACTGACCCGAAGTCGCCCGGCGTGAAGCGCCGAGACTTCCTGAAGATTCTGGGCGCCGGCAGCGCGGTGACGGCGACCGTCGGGTGCAGCACCGACCACGTCGAGAAGCTGATTCCGTACGTGGTGCATCCCGACCAGACGGTCCCGGGCGCCTCGACGTACTACGCCACCACCTGCCGGGAGTGTGCGTCGGCGTGCGGCGTCATCGCCGAGACCCGCGAGGGGCGCGTCATCAAGCTGGAAGGCAATCCGGCGCACCCGCTGAACCGGGGGGCGCTGTGCGCGCGGGGGCAGGCGGCGCTGCAGGGGCTCTACAACCCCGACCGCTTCCGCGGACCGATGGTGCGCCGCACCGCTGGCGGACCGCTGACGCTGATCTCGTGGGACGAGGCGACGCGACTCTTCACGCAGCGGGTCGGCGAGCTGAGAGCCAACGGACAGGCCGCGAACGCGGTGTTCATCAACCAGCACGAGCAGGGGAGCTTCCCGGCGTTCCTCGACCAGTGGCTCGCCGGCTACGGCATCCCCGCGCACCTCAGCTACGACGCCGACGCGCCGCTCTCCACGATCGCGGCAAACCGCCAGACGTACGGCGCGGCGTGGCCGACGCTCGACTTCAGCGCCGCCCGGCTCGTCGTCTCCTTCGGCGCCGACTTCCTCGACACGTGGGGCCCGGTCGTCCCGCAGCAGCTCGCGTGGGCCGATGCGCGCGCCAAGCTCGACGGCGCGCCACGCATGATCTACATCGGCCCGCGCCGGTCGCTCACCGGACTGAACGCCGACCAGTGGATCGCCTGCCGTCCGGGGAGCGAGCTCGCGATCGCGAATGCCCTCCGTGGCAACGCCGGCGCCACGATCGAGCAGGCGGCGCAGGCCGCGGACGTCCCGCTGGCGACGCTCCAGCAGCTCGCGCGCGAATTCTCCGCCGTGCGCCCCAGTCTCGTCCTCGCCGGCACCACCGGCCCCGACGCCACCGAGCTGGCGTTGGCCGTGAACGCGCTGAATCAGGCGGCCGGTAATGTCGGCATGAGCATTCGCCCGGATGAGAGCGTACGCGCGTACGACCGACTGTCGACGCCCGCTGAGCTGCGCCAGGTCGCGGCGCGGATGCAGGCGGGGGGCGTGTCGCTGCTGATGGTGCGCGGCGCCAACCCGGCGTTCACGCTGCCGAAGGCGCTCGGCTTCGCGCAGGCGATGGCGCGGGTGCCGTTCAAGGTCAGTTTCTCGAGCTACCCCGACGAGACGACCGAGCTCTGCGACCTCGTGCTTCCGGACCACCACGCGCTCGAGAGTTGGGGTGACGCGGAGCCGGTGCCCGGCACGCTGTCGATGCAGCAGCCGGGCATGGACCCCGTGTTCCTCACGCGCGCCACGGCGGACGTGCTCATCGCGGCCGCGAAGGGGGACGCCGGGCAGGCGGCCCGCTATCCCCAACCCGACTACCGCACCTGGCTCATCTCGCGCTTCCCGGGGGGGCAGCAGGCGTTCACGGCGGCGATTACTACGGGCGTCTCGCGCGGGTCGGTTCCGGCCGCCCCGGCGCCGGCTGTCGCCGCGCGCGCCCCGGCGCCCGCGCGGACCATGGCGGGCGGCATCCAGAGCACACAGGGCGACTACTTTCTCGTCGTGTACCCGTCGGCGGTGCTCGGCACCGGTGCGGGCGCCAACAAGCCTTGGCTTCAGGAGCTGCCCGACCCGGTCAGCAAGATCTGCTGGCAGTCGTGGGTCGAGATCCACCCGACCACTGCCCGACGCCTCGGCGTCGAGTCCGGGGACCACCTCAAGGTAGAGACGAGTGCCGGGAGCATCACCGCGCCGGCATATCTCTACTTGGGAGTTCGCCCAGACACCGTGGCCGTTGCGCTCGGCCGGGGACATCGCAGCGCGTCGGGGCGGGGCGGAACCGCCGAGCGGCGTGCCGACGGACCACTTCACCTGACCGGCTACGGGCGCTACGCCGACGGCGTGGGCGTCGACCCGCTCGACCTCATCCCGGGCTTCGAGGATCCGCGCTCGGGCGCAATCGCGCTGACCGTCACCAAGGCCCGTGTGACGAAGACCGGCGATCACTCGCCCCTCGTCACCACCGAGGGGTCGGCGCGCCAGCACGGTCGCGGTATCGCGCAGGCGCTCACCGTGACGCAGCTCGGGACGCTGCAGCAGGCCACCGGCGCCGAGCAGGCAGGCTCGCTCGCGCCCGGGGGGACCGGTGGCGTTCACGGTGGCCAGACGCCTGGCGGCAGCGCGCCCGCCGGCGCCCCTGGAGAGACGCCCGGCGGTGCCGGCGGGCCAGGCGCGCAGGGCGAGACGGCGCACGAGGGCGGGCCCGATGCCGGGGGCGAGCACAGCTTCCCGAGCGGCGTGCCGCTCCCGTTTCAGCCAGGGCTCCGGTCCCCGGTCGCCGCCGACGCGCAGGGTGACTTCGCGGAGGCCGACTCCAAGGACAAGGGGATGTACGACATCCGCCACTGGAGCGGCATGGCCAAGCGCCGCTGGGCGATGACGATCGATCTCGCTCGGTGCACGGGGTGCTCGGCCTGCGTCACCGCCTGTTACGCGGAGAACAACCTCCCGACCGTCGGCGCCCCGTGGCAGGGGCGTGCCCTCGGGCCGGCGACGCCCAACGCCGGTCCGTGGGACACCCGTCCCGGCGCCAACATCATCAAGGGGCGTGAGATGAACTGGATCCGGCTCGAGCGCTATTACGAGGGCGCCGACCGAGCCGACGTCGAGTTCGATCCGAACTTCGAGGCGCGCTTCGCGCCGATGCTCTGCCAGCACTGCGGGAACGCGCCCTGCGAGTCCGTGTGCCCCGTCTACGCGACGTATCACTCGCCCGACGGGCTGAACGTGCAGGTCTACAACCGCTGCGTCGGCACGCGCTACTGCTCGAACAACTGCCCCTACAAGGTGCGCTACTTCAACTGGTTCGGCTTCGGTGAGCCGGCGCGCCGCCAGTACGCCTTCCCCGAGCCGCTCAACTGGCAGCTGAACCCGGACGTGACTGTCCGCGGCAAAGGCGTCATGGAGAAGTGCACCTTCTGCGTGCAACGGATCCGGGAGGCGGAGAGTCGCGCCGACCTGGAGCACCGCCCGGTGCGGGCGGACGAGTTCACCGTGGCATGCGCCCAGGCCTGCCCGTCGCGCGCCATCGTATTCGGGGACGCCGCGGACGCGGCATGGACGGTGTCGCGGTTGGCGATGGACCGACGCGCGTACCACGTCTTCGAGGAGCTCAACACCTACACGGCGGTGGTCTACTTGAAGAAGGTCAACCATCCGGCGCCCGCGGCCGGAGCCGCGCCGGCCGGGGCCTAGGAGGCGCGACCATGGCGACGATTGCGAAGCCCCGCGCCCGCCCGCCCGAGGAGGCGCCACGCCGGCCGAACATTCCCTCGGCCAACATTCAGCTGCCCGCGGTCCGCGACTACGAGCAGGTCGACAACGAAATCACGGCGACGCTCCACCCGACCGTCACCTGGTTCGCCGGTCTCGGCATCGCGATCCTCTGCATGCTGATCGGTGCCTCGGCCTGGACGTACCAGATCTATTGGGGGCTGGGGCAGGCGGGGTACGAGCCGCCGGTGATGTGGGGCGTCTACATCATCACCTTCGTGTTCTGGATCGGCATCGGCCACGCCGGGACGCTCATCTCGGCCATCCTCTACCTGTTCCGCGCCGGCTTCCGCACGACGATCTACCGCGTCTCGGAGGCGATGACCGTCTTCGCCGTCATGACGGCGGGACTCTTCCCGATCATTCACATCGGGCGGCCGTGGAAGTTCTTCTGGCTGATCCCGTACCCGAACTGGCGCCTCATCTGGCCGCAGTTCAAGAGCCCGCTCGTGTGGGACGTCTTCGCGATCTCGACGTACCTGACGATCTCGACGACCTTCCTCTACATCGGCTTGATCCCGGACATCGCGGTGCTCCGCGACCGGGAGACTAACCCGGTGCGCAAGCGCATCCTCTCGACGCTGTCGCTCGGCTGGCGGAACTCGGACCGCGAGTGGCGGCACTTCGCCCGCGCCTACCTGTTCCTGGCGGCGTTCTCGACGCCCCTCGTGCTGTCCGTGCACTCGGTCGTGTCGTTCGACTTCGCCATGGCGGTGACCCCCGGGTGGCACACGACGATCTTCCCGCCGTACTTTGTTGCCGGCGCCATCTTCTCCGGCTTCGCCATGGTGTGGACGATCATCATCCCGCTGCGCCGGTGGTGGGGGCTCAAGCACTACGTGACGCTGAACCACCTCGACGCCTCAGCGAAGATGGTGCTCTTCACGTCGCTCGTGGTCGGCTCCGCGTACTTGAGCGAGTTCTTCATTGCCTGGTACAGCGGACTCCGGAGCGAGCAGGAGTACTTCTGGAACCGGATCTTCGGGCAGTGGTGGTGGGCGGGCTGGTCGCTGCTCATCTGCAACATGGTGTTCCCGCAGACGCTCTGGTCGCAGCGCTTGCGGCGCAACACGACCTGGCTCTTCATCCTCTCCATCATCATCAACATCGGGATGTGGATGGAGCGCTTCACGATCGTCGTCCCCTCGCTGAGCCACGAGTTCGAGCCGTGGCAGTGGGGCGGCTACCGCCCCTCGTGGGTGGACATGAGCTTCCTGGTCGGGAGCTTCGGGTGGTTCTTCATGTGGTTCCTGCTCTTCATCAAGCAGCTCCCCGTGATCGCCATCGCCGAGGTGAAGGAAATCATCCCGCCGAAGCTGCGCGCCACGCATCCCCACGAGGACAACATCGACCACGCCGGGCGGCACCTGGAGTACGAGCCCGACACACCGGGAGAGTACGCCTGATGCGCGGCGTCCTGGGCATCTTTCCGCAGCTCGACGCGGCGGTCGACGCCGTCGAGGACCTCAAGCACCAACGGCTCGGCGACGTCACGGTGTACACGCCGACGCCGCGGCACGAGCTGGAGCACGCCATCCACGCCCCCGCGAGCCCGGTGCGCCGGTTCACGCTCATCGGCGGCCTGCTCGGCGCGACGTTCGGCTACTGGATCGCCATCTGGTCCTCGGACTATTGGCCGCTCGTCGTGGGGGGGAAGGCGATCGCGTCGTGGATCCCGTACACGGTCTTCGGCTTCGAGATGATGGTGCTCATCGGAGGCCTCTCGACGGTCGCGGGTCTGTTCATCAACGCCCGCGTCCCGCGTCTCACCGCGGTGGTCGGCTACGACCGACGCTTCAGCCACGGCGATTTCGGCGTCTACGTCGAGGCCGCGCCCAACCAGATTCAGGCCGCCGAGCAACTCATGCGGAAGCACGGAGCGGTGGAGGTGCGCGGTGAACGGTGACTACGAGGGACGCGGGAAGCGTGGCGAGGGGCGAGTCGCGGGCGGCTCGATGACGCGTTGGGTTCGGTTGGCGGGGCGGTTCGCTCGCCACTCGCCACTCGCCACGCTTCCCTTGCTCTTCGCTGCCTGCGAGTGGTTCACGGATTTCAAGCAGCAGCCGAAGATCGACCCGTGGGAGTCGCCGGCCGACTCGGTGCCGCCACGGGCGTCGCCGCAGTACTCGGTGCCCATCACGGGCACGTTTGCGCCGGCGTACGCCGTCAGCTACCAGCCGCTGCCGGCCACCGTGGACTCGATGTCGGGCCTCGCCAACCCGACGGCGCCGGCCGACTCGTCGCTCGCGAACGGGCGGCGCCACTTCCAGATCAACTGCTCCGTCTGCCACGGCGACAACGGCAGCGGCAACGGGCCGGCGACCAAGTACGGGATGCCGGCGATCAACCTGCTGACGGACATCACCAAGAACCGAACGGACGGCTACGTCTACGGCATGATCCGTAACGGGCGTGGACTGATGCCGACGTACGACAGGATCGAAGAGATGGATCGCTGGGACGTGGTGAATTACGTGCGCGCCCTCCAGGGGCGCCTCGGCCGCGCGGCCATCATCGGTCCGCTCGGCTACCCGGGGCAGGGGGGGGCCACCGTGCCCACCTACTCGGCCATCGGACCCACGCGCCCCGTGCCGCACAACGTTTCGCAGTATGCCGACAGCGCGCTCGCTCGACAGGTGCGCGGCATCGAGGGCTCCGCCGCGGTGCCCACGGCCGGTGAGCACGGAGCCCCCCGATGAGCGCCGCACACGACGCCGGCCACCTCCCGACGCCGGCCGAGATCCTCCGCGCGACCGACCGACCGCTCCCCCGAACGCTCAAGCTCGCGTGCGCGGTCCTCGCCGTGCTCGGCGTGCTCGTCTTCGTCATCGGCCTGTTCGTCGCGCCCGACCGCGTGTGGCGTGCGTTCCACTTCAACTGGCTGTACTTCGCGTCGATTTCGTCCGCCGGCGTGGTGTTCGTCGCCGTGCAGCGGATCACCACCGCGCGGTGGTCGCGGCCGATCGTGCGGCTGCTGGAGGGCTACGCGGCGTTCCTCCCCGTCGCGTTCCTCTTCCTGCTGTTGAGCCTCACGCTCGGCGCGGACCACATCTTTCCGTGGACGCACGAGCGGCCGCCCGTGGCGGAGAAGGTGTTCTGGCTCAACCACCCGTTCGTCGCCTTGCGCGCGCTGCTCTGGTTTGGCGCAATCACGGCGCTCAGCCTGTGGTTCATCTACACGTCGCTGCGCCTGGACGTCGGCCGCGTGCCCGAAGCGGGCGCGGGCTGGGCGCGGGGGCTCCGCGAGCGAATGCGCCGCGGTTTCGGCGAAGAGCGCCGCGAGATCCACTCGACCCACTCGCGACAGGGGCGGATCGCCGCCGTGCTCGCCGTGCTGTTCGGCTTCGGGTGGATGGCGCTGTTCTTCGACTTGTCGATGGCGCTCGACATGCACTTCTTCAGCACGCTGTACGGCTGGTGGGGCTTCATGACTGCCTGGCTCGGCGCGCTGATGAGCTGGAGTCTCCTCGTCATGTGGTGGCGCCGCTACCTCAACACGTACGATCTCATCACCGAGACGCACTTTCACGATCTCGGAAAGCTCTGCTTTGCGTTCGCGGCGTTCTGGGGCTACCTGACGTTCGGCCAGTACCTGATCATCTGGTACGGCAACCTCCCCGAGGAGGCGAACTTCTTCCGCCTCCGCCTTATCCCGCCGTGGAAGGAGATCACGTTCTCGGTGTTCATGCTCGTCTTCGTCGCCCCGTTCTTCGGCCTCATGTCGCGGGCGGCGAAAGTGTTCCTGCCCACGTTCGTCCTCTTCGCGGCCTCGGGCCTGATCGGCACTTGGCTGCAGCGGTATGCCGAAGTCTACCCGTCGCTCTACGGCCGCCCCGACGGTCTCCCCTTTGGCCTGTGGGAGCTGGGCGTCTTCCTGCTCTATCTCGGAACGTGGGGCCTGTGCTACACGTCGTTCATGGACGCCTTCCCGCGGATGCGCGTGACGCTGATGACCTCTCCCTACCGCGACGAGGTCCAGGTCCCCTACGACCCGCGCACCATGGAGCCGCGCCCGGCGCACGAATGAGGTCCTAGCGCCGGATAGACCGCCACGGCGCCGCGGATTAACGCGGATGAAGTGCGCGCGTCAACCCGGATTGCTCCCGCCGCAAAGCCAAAGCTCCTCTTCCGTGCTCAAGGGAGAGGAGCTTTCGTGTTGTACGAACGAATCCGCGTTCATCCGCGGCTGTTGCGGTTCATCCGCGTTCGTCAGCGCGCCGTCTGCGCGCGGCTGAGGAGCTGCTCGAGCCCGGCGAGCGGCACGGCGCCGGTCTGGCGGGCGACCTCGCGGCCACCCGAGAAGACGATCACCGTCGGGATGCCGCGAATCTGGAACGATTCCGAGGTCCGCTGCGCGGCGTCGGTGTTGAGCTTCGCGACGATCGCCCGCCCCTGGTGCCGAGACGCCAGTTGGTCGACGAAAGGCGCCATCACTTTGCAGGGGCCACACCAGTCGGCGTAGAAGTCCACCACCACCGGGACCTCGCTCTCTCGGATCGTGCGATCGAACGTCTCGTCGTTCAGCGCGATCGGGCGGTCGAGGAGCATCGGACGGCCGCACTTGCCGCATTTGGGCCGGTCGGCGGCGCGCGCGGCGTCGACGCGGTTCCAGGTGTCGCAGAATTGGCAGCGCAGCGTGACGTGCTTCGTCCCGGTGGGTGGGTGGGCAGTGGTGGTCTCGGCCATCGTTCACTCCCGGCGAGAAGGCATGAGGGCTATATTTTGAACGCCGCGGGCGAGGCGCCGAGTTCGCGCCGACGCGCCGCGCACACGTGGCGTTAGCTCAGTTGGGAGAGCATCCGCTTTGCAAGCGGAAGGTCATCGGTTCGAACCCGATACGCTCCATGCAGTTGGCCGGCCACGACGGCTTGCAAGACGGGGACCGCACCTCCTGGGAGGGCGGTCCCCGTTCGTGCGTGGTGGAATGTACGCAGTGCTACCCGATCCTCGGATCTGAGCCTCGTGCACGGGCCTCCCTAGTCGGCTCGCGTCGTCGGTGTCAGCGACTGGAGGCGGCGCAGCAGTTCGCGGTCGTGCACCTCGTCCGGACGGCGCACGTGGAGCGGAAGGTCGGCGAAGGGCACCACGCGGATCGGGCGCTGCACCTCCAACCGGCCGGGTTGCAGCACGCATTCGGGCTGCGCGAACAAGGCGTCAGGAGCGAACACAACATGCTTCATTTCGAATCCCTCTCGTAGTGGTCGCCCTGCATTAATCACAGCGCGTGCCGAGTGGGCCGAAGAGCGTAACACGTTATTCAACGGTGACTTACTCCTGCTCGGGGTCATCCGACCCTCCGCCGATTGTCTATTTCGGGGGACGTTCGGGGTGCGCGGGCTGGACACGCTCTGGCCCTGCGGCAGAGCTTGCCGCTCCCGCGTGCCGCCTCTAGCTTCCCGCCCACTTTTCCCCGCCTGCCGCTCGTTCGAACCCCGTCGATGACCGCACCGGTCCTGCTGCCTCGTGCCACGAACGGCGAACGCCCTGCCCGCGGGTTGGGAGCCGAGCGAGCCCCGGGGGCTCTCCGTCGCCGGGGCGGGACTGCACTCCGCCACCGCACGTGAATGCGAGACCGTCGGGTCGACCGTCAGCGCCCGGTGAGCGGCCCGCGCCGTCGCGAGCGGCGGGACCGATGAGAGACGTGCTCGAGCTGCTCGCGCGCGACGACAAGTGGTACCTGGGCTGCGGCGACGCTGCCCTCTTCGCGCCGCCATCGCCGCTCTGGCTCGACGTGCCCGGCTTCTGGGACGGGGGCACCCTGCACCAGGCGACCGTCGCGCCCCTCTTCACCGTCACGGCGCTCGACGCGGGGGGGCACGAGCTCCCGATGCGGCTGCAGACGCGCCGCTGGACACCCGCGGAGCTGACGCTCGAGTATCGGCTCTCGAACGGCGTCACTGCCACGGAG
>Ga0307409_100000333_pt1 | contig 19495 bp, 16 predicted proteins | sample 322Ometagenome_2_FD_203888 | JGI IMG/M metagenome (GOLD analysis project Ga0307409, IMG submission 203888) | Maize rhizosphere microbial communities from greenhouse at UC Davis, California, United States - 322HYB-O-2 | ecosystem: Host-associated > Plants > Roots > Rhizosphere > Soil | place... | reverse complement strand
AGTACCAGCGGGCCGGGCGTCGGGACGCTGGCCACGTACGCCGCGGCCGACACGACAGTGGCTCCAACGAGCGCCGCGACCACCGCGAGCGCGATCAGTAGACGGCGCCGGCGTCCCGTCATGTGGCGCAGGCTGAGTCTCACCAGGCGCACGCTAACGGGTCTCGATGTGCCCCGCGACCCCGCCGTCTTGCGCCCCCTCCTGGCCCCTCCGCCGATCGTGGGGATCTTGGGGGTACGGCGGGCCGTGGCGCACGTGAATCACGAGTCGCGCGGGGCACGCGTGTGGCGAGCGGTTGCGAAGCCGGCAACCGCGGCCTAGGGTGCGATGTATCGGTCCGATACATCGGGCCGGTTTCCGTAGTGACGCCCGTGCACCAGTGAGTACCCGCGGGAGGAGGCGACCAATGCTCGAACTCGCCATCCTCGGCATCCTGCATGAATCACCCATGCACGGGTACGAACTCCGCAAACAGCTCACCACGAAGGTCGGCGCCTTCCGGGCGGCCATCAGCTACGGCTCGTTGTACCCGACGCTTCGCCGGTTGCAGGCGGCGGGCTGGATCACCGAAGGGGAGCCCGCACCGGGTACACCCACCGAGATACCGCCGATGACCAGCCGCCGCGGCAAGGTGGTCTACAAGATCACGGCGGAGGGCAAGGAGCGCTTCCAGGAGCTGCTCGCCCAGACCGGCCCGGAGACGTACGAGGACCCGGCCTTCGGCGTGCACTTCGCGTTCTTCGCGCGCACCGACCAGCAAACCCGCATCCGGATCCTCGAGGGCCGGCGCCGCCGGATCGAGGAGCGCCGCGAAGGGCTGCGCGATGTGCTCGCGCGCGCCGCCGAGCGTCTGGACGCGTACACCCTCGAGCTTCAGCGCCACGGCCTCGAGGCCGCCGAGCGGGAGGTCCGCTGGCTGGAGGAACTCATCGCGACGGAGCGATCCGGCCGTACCCCCGAGCGCAAGCCCGAAATGACCACCCCGCCCTCGGACACCCCGGAGCGGTGACATGAGCGAAGAAGGAGGCAGCCGCGATGGGTTCCGTTCGCGTCGCCATCGTTGGTGTGGGTAACTGCGCGTCATCCCTCGTCCAGGGCGTGGAGTACTACCGCAACGCCGACCCCAACGACCGCGTGCCGGGTCTCATGCACGTGAAGTTCGGCGACTACCACGTCTCCGACGTCGAGTTCGTGGCGGCCTTCGACGTGGACGCCAAGAAGGTCGGCAGCGACATCGCCGAGGCGATCGCGGCCAGCGAGAACAACACGATCAAGATCTGTGACGTGCCGCCCACGGGCGTGATCGTCCAGCGTGGACCGACGTACGACGGTCTGGGGCGGTACTACCGCGAGATGATCGAAGAATCGGACGAACCGCCGGTCGACGTGGTCACCACGCTGCGGGAGGCGCGCGTCGACGTCCTCGTCTCTTATCTGCCGGTCGGCTCGGACGAGGCGGACAAGTTCTACGCGCAGGCCGCCATCGACGCCGGGTGCGCGTTCGTCAACGCGCTGCCGGTCTTCATCGCCTCGGACCCGGTCTGGGCCCAGAAGTTCGCCGACGCCGGCGTGCCCATCGTGGGCGACGACATCAAGTCGCAGGTCGGGGCGACCATCGTGCACCGCGGCCTGGCCCGGCTCTTCGAGGAGCGCGGCGTCGAGCTGCTCCGCACGTACCAGCTCAACTTCGGCGGCAACATGGACTTCATGAACATGCTGGAGCGCGACCGCCTCATCTCGAAGAAGATTTCCAAGACACAGTCGGTGACGTCCCAGATCCCCCACGAGATGGAGAAGGGCACCGTCCACATCGGTCCCTCCGACCACGTACCGTGGTTGGACGACCGCAAGTGGGCCTACATCCGGCTGGAGGGTCGCGCGTTCGGCGACGTCCCCCTCAACGCCGAGCTCAAGCTCGAGGTGTGGGACTCGCCGAACTCGGCCGGCATCATCATCGACGCCATCCGGGCCGCGAAGATCGCCCTCGATCGGAAGATCGGCGGCCCCATCCTGTCGGCCTCGTCGTACCTGATGAAGTCCCCGCCGGTGCAGTACACCGATCACGACGCCCGCGAGGCCATCGAGGCGTTCATAGCCGGCACCGTCGACCGCTGACCCTGGTGTTGCGGGCCATGATCCGCACAAGTGCATTGCACTTGTGGTCTCCCGGCACTGCCGAGACCACAACTGTCTTGCACTTGTGACGGGTTCAGTCCGGGGCGAAGGTGCGTTCGATGTGGACGCGCGCCTCGAGCTGGAGCAGCCAGCGCTTGCGGCCCAGCCCACCACCGAAGCCGACGAGCTTGCCGTCGGCGCCGATGACCCGATGGCACGGGACGATGATCGGCAGCGGGTTCCGATTGCACGCCGTGCCGACCGCCTGGGCCGCGCCCTGGCCGGGTCGCTGCGCGGCGCCGGACGACGCCGGGCCGGCCGGGGCGTACGGCGGGTCGCCCACCGCGCGGGCCAGCGCGCCGTAGCTGCGCGTTTCCCCGTACGGGATCCCGGCGATGGCCTCCCACACGGCCCGGTCGAACTCGGTGCCCTCCGCCCGGACCGTCGGCAGGTCGAAGTCGGTCCGCTCGCCCGCGAAATACTCCCGCAGCTGCCGGACCGCGTCGACCATGACCGGCGAGTCCGGCCCGACCGACAACCGCCCCGGCGATGTGGGTGCCCCGAACGTGACCCGGGCCACCACATCCGACTCGACCGCCACACCGATCGCACCGATCGGCGACTCGATCACGGACCACATCACGCTTCCAGTGTGCCCCCCGGGTACGACGGTTTCCCGGGACTGGCGCCACGGGTCTACCCTCGAGATCACCACGGAAGGCCTAGGGGTGAGGCGCATGGGCGCGGTGACCGTGACGTTCCTCGTCATCGGTGCCATCGGCGTGGTCCTGCTCGCGGGCTCGCTGCTCCTGGGCGATCTGCTCCACATTGGTCACCCGGATGCCGACGGGCCGTTCTCCGTGCCGGCGATCGCGGCGTTCGTGGGCGCCTTCGGCTTCGGCGGCGCCATCGCCGCCGGACTGTCCGGCGGGAGCTCGTTCGCCGCCGTCGTGGCCGCGCTCATCGCCGGCGTCGGCGTCGCCTTCCCCACCGCGTGGGGGACGATGCTGCTGGCCCGCGCGACCAACCGGATGCGCACCGACGCCACCCCGACGCGCGGCGACCTCATCGGCCGCCTCGGCGTGGTGGTCACACCGATCCCGGCCGCGGGGTACGGCGAGGTCCGGGTCATCATCGGCGGGCAGCCGGTGAAGCTGAACGCCCGCGCCGACCAGCCGGTGGCCATGGGCGCGCGCATCTTCGTCGTCGAGGCGCCGACCGACACCAGCGTGGTGGTGGAAGAGACCACGCGCGTCTGAAGCCATGTGAAAGGAAGTACCTCCAATGTTGGCTCTGCTCCTCGCGATAGCGGGCGGCGTGCTCCTCGTACTCCTGCTCGTCATGCTGATCCTGAGCCGGATCAAGGTCGCCGGCCCCAACGAGGCCTTCATCATCACCGGCCGCAAGGGCCGATCCGTGGAGGCCGCGGACGGCACATTCGCGACCGACCTGTCCGGCCAGAAGGTGGTCATGGGCGCGTCCGTGTTCGTCATACCCGTGGTGCAGAAGCTGCACGTCATGGGCCTGTCCAGCCGGCGCATCCACGTGGAGATCCAGGGCGCGGTGAGCAAGCAGGGCATCCGGGCCCACCTGCAGGGCGTCGCGATCGTCAAGGTCGGCGGCACCGAAAACGCCATCCGGGCCTCGGCCCAGCGGTTCCTCCACCAGCAGGCGGAGATCGACGAATTCACCCGCGAGGTGCTGGCCGGTGCGCTGCGGTCGATCGTCGGCCGGCTCACGATCGAGGAGATCATCCGGGACCGGGCGGCGTTCGCCTCGGCCGTCGCGGAGGAGGCCGAGCACTCCATGACCAACCAGGGTCTCGTGCTCGACACGTTCCAGCTTCAGGACATCGTGGCCGAGGGTTCGTACCTGCAGGACCTCGGCCGGCCGGAGGCGGCCCGGGTACTCAAGGACGCGGCGATCGCCGAGGCGAAGGCCCGCCAGGCCGCCGAGCAGGAGCGCCTGCTCGCCGAGGAGGCCATCGCGGTGGCCGAGCGGAATCTCGCCCTGAAGAAGGCCTCGATCCAGGCCGAGATCGACGCGGCGAAGGCCCAGTCGGCCGCCGCCGGTCCGATCGCCGAGGCCGAGCGGCAGCAGGTCATCCTGGCCGAGCAGCAGAAGGTGGCCGAGCGCAATGCCGAGCTCAAGCAGCGCCAGCTCGACACCGAGGTGCGCAAGCCGGCCGACGCCGCGCGCTACCGGGTCGAGCAGGAGGCCGAAGCGGCCAAGAACGCGATGGTTTTCGACGCCGACGCCCGGCGCCAGGCCACGATCGCCGCGGCCCAGGCGTCGGCCGAGCAGTCCCGGCTCACCGGTGAGGGCGAGCGGGCCCGCCGGGCGGCGCTGGCCGAGGCGGTCGAGCGCGAAGGCTCGGCCGAGGCGGCCGCCATCCTGGCCAGGGGACAGGCCGAGGCGCAGGCGATGCAGAGCAAGGCCGACGCGTTCGAGCAGTACGGCGAGGCGGCCGTCCTGGATCTCCTGGTACGCATGCTGCCCCAGGTCGTGGAGGCCGCGTCGGCGCCGCTGAAGGCCGTCGACAAGCTGACCGTGATCTCGACGGACGGTGCCAGCGCGCTGACCCGGACGGTGGCGGCCAACGTGGCCCAGGGTCTGCAGCTCGGCACCGACCTCACCGGCGTCGACCTGACGCGGCTGCTGTCCCGGTTGACCGGCGAGGCGGTCGGCAACGGCACGCCCCCACCCAAGGCCGTGGAACAGAAGTAACGTCTGGTTCATTGCCTCCCGGCCATTTCCCGGCTTTCCAGCCCGTACCCTTGAAAACCATGCACTCCGCGCTCGCGCCCGACCCGACCCGGGCCGTCACCACGGGCAATGTCCGGGCGGTTCTGGCGCGACGCGGGTTCCGGCGGCTGCTGGGGGTGCGGCTGAGCAGCCAGGTCGGCGACGGCGTGTTCCAGGCGGGCCTGGCCAGCAGCGTGCTGTTCAACCCGGAGCGGGCGGCCAACGCCGTCGGCGTGGCGGTCGGCTTCGCGATACTGCTGGTCCCGTACTCCGCGCTCGGCCCGTTCGTCGGCGTGGTCCTGGACCGGTGGAGTCGACGCCAGGTCCTGTTCGTCGCCAACGCCATCCGGGCCGCCCTCGTGTTGCCGGCGACCTGGCTGCTGTGGAACGGCGACGTGGACGCCCTGTTCGTCGCGATCGCGCTGGGCATCATCGCCCTGAACCGGTTCTTCCTGGCCGGACTGTCCGCCTCGCAGCCACACGTCGTGGACGAGCCGCGCCTGGTGACCGCGAACTCGTTCGCCAACACGGCCGGGACGATCTGCTACTCGAGCGGGCTGGCCGCCGCCGGCGTGGCGGTGAAGCTGACCGGCACCGGGTTCCACCCGTACAGCCTCGTCGCGGCGACGGCCGCGTTCTGGTACGGCCTGTCGGCGTTGATCACCTTGATCGGCTTCACGGTGTACGAGCTCGGCCCCGACGACGCCGAACGGGTACGGGGATCCGTGCTCGGCGCGGCCGCCGACACCGCGCGTGGCATGGTCGCCGGCTTCGTCCACCTGCGCGACCTGCCCGCGGCGTGGTCCGTGATCGCGGTGCACGCGGGCCTGCGCGGCCTGTACGGCGTGCTCGCCATGCTCACCCTGCTGCTGTACCGGAACTTCTACAACATCGACGACCCGGCCGCCTCCATGGCCGGCCTGCTTCCGGTGGTCGCCGCGGTCGGGGCCGGTGCCTTCCTCGCGGCCATCATCACTCCGCCGATCACACGGCGGATCGGCGGGTCACGCTGGGTGGTGCTGCTGGTCGGCTGCCTCGCGGTGTTCCTGCCGATCCTCGGCGCGCCGTTCCAGCCCGTACTCACGATCGTGGCGGCCGGCGCGTTCAGCCTGGCCACGCAGGGCGTGAAGATCGTGACCGACACGACGCTGCAGGTGCACTGCGAGGACGACTACCGGGGACGCGTGTTCAGCGTCAACGACACCGCCCTGAACCTGTGCTTCGTCACCGGACTGTTCCTGGCCGCCATCCTGTTGCCGCCCGACGGCCACTCCATCGGCGTGACCCTGGCCGTCGGCGCCGGCTGCGCCGCGCTCGCGATCTGGTACGCCGTCTTCACGGGTCGCCACCCGTCCCGCCGCGCCTCCACCACCCTCCCGACCACGGTCCCCTAGTCACCGCCGCCCGGTCGGGGCCGTGATCCCCACGATCATGGAGTTGGGGACGTCAACTCGCGCCGATCATGGACCTGAGTCCATGATCGGCGCCGGTTCTGGGGGCCAACGGTCAGCGGAGGCCGTGTTCGGTGGCCCACTTCATGAGTTCGGCGACGGCCTCGTCGTGCGGAAGGGGTCCGCGCTCGAGGCGTAGCTCCTTCAGGTGCCGCCAGGCCTGCCCGACCAGCGGGCCGGGCGGCAACCCGAGCAGCTCCATGATGGCGTTGCCGTCGAGATCGGGCCGGACCCGGGCCAGGTCCTCCTCGGCCGCGATGCGGGTGATCCGCTCCTCCAGCGCGTCGTAGTCCGCGGCGAGGGCGGCCGCCTTGCGCCGGTTGCGGGTGGTCACGTCCGACCGCGTCAGCTTGTGCAGCCGCGGCAGCAGGCGACCGGCGTCGGTCACGTACCGGCGCACCGCCGAGTCCGTCCACTCGCCCCGCCCGTACCCGTAGAAGCGCAGGTGCAGCGCGACGAGCTCGGCCACGTCGGCGACGACGTCCTTGGGGTAGTGCAGGTCGCGCATCCGGTTGCGGGTCAGCCGCGCTCCGACGACCTCGTGGTGGTGGAAGCTGACCCGGCCGTCGCGGCCGACGACCTTCGTCGCCGGCTTGCCCACGTCATGCATGAGGGCGGCCATACGCAGTACGAAGTCGGGGCCACCGTCCTCCAGCTCGATGGCGTTGCGGACCACGGTGAGCGTGTGCTCGTACACGTCCTTGTGCTGGGCGTGCTCGTCGATGGCCAGGCGCAGGCCGGGTACCTCGGGCAGGAACACCTCGGCCAGCCCGGCGTCGACCAGCAGTCGCAGCCCGCCCACCGGGTCGACCCCGCACAGGAGCTTGGTGAACTCGTCCCGGATCCGCTCCGCGGTGATCCTGGACAGGTCGCCGGCCATGCGCGTCATGGCCGAGCGGACCTCGGGCGCCACGACGAACCGGAGCTGGGCCACGAAGCGGGCGGCCCTGAGCATGCGCAGCGGGTCGTCGCCGAATGACGACTCCGGGGTTCCGGGAGTACGGATGACGCGGCGGGCGAGATCGTCCAGCCCGCCGAACGGGTCCATGAAGTGGTGCCCGGGCAGGCTGATGGCCATCGCGTTGATCGAGAAGTCCCGGCGCACGAGGTCGTCGACGAGGCTGTCGCCGTACCGGACCACCGGCTTGCGGCTGCGCCCGTCGTACGAATCCGCGCGGAAGGTCGTGATCTCCAGGCGCAGCCCGTCGCGCTGGGCGCCGATGGTGCCGAACTCGCGGCCGGTCTCCCACGTCGCCTCGGCCCAGCCGGAAATCAGCCGCAGCGTGTCGTCCGGATGGGCACTGGTGGCGAAGTCGAGGTCGTTGCCCAGCCGCCCGAGCAGGGCGTCCCGGACCGAGCCGCCCACGAGGTGCAGCTCGAAGCCGGCGTCGGCGAACCGGCGCCCGAGTTCATCGGCCACGGGCGAGACGCGCAGCAGTTCGGCGACGGCGCGACGCTGCGCGGCGGTCAGGGTACGGCCGCGCCCGTCGCCCGTCACCGTGAAGGCGGCGGAGGAATCGGACATCGGGGGGCAGCCTAGTCGGGCACCCGCCGGCCGGTCGCGGGAGTTCCCACCCACCGGTGGCCCGGGCCGGCGCGAGCGGAGCGAGCGCAAGGAAGCGGAGTGACTATAGGGTCCTACCCGTGAGCGGATCGGGCGAAGGCGCGCAGGGACGGGCACACGACCCCGACGCCACGGTGATCATGCCGGCCGTCCCACCCTCGGCCTACGACCCGACCGACGCCCTCCCGATCGTCACGGCGGGCACTACGCCGCCGGCACCGATGACCGCCGCCCGGGCCGAGGACCAACCGGCGGCGGGAGCCGCCGACGACACGGGCGCGGTCGTGGCCCGGCACGGCGCGGTCATGGCGCTGGGCAGCATCGTCAGCCGGGTCACCGGGTTCCTGCGTACCGCGGCCATCGGCGCGGCCATCGGCGCGGTGGCCGTGGCCGACGACTACAACTTGGCCAACACGCTGCCGGGCATGGTGTACGAACTGCTGCTCGGCGGCGTGCTCGCGAGCGTCGTGGTGCCGCTGCTGGTCCGAGCCCGCACCCGGGACGCCGACCGCGGCGAGGCGTACACCCAGCGGCTGCTCAGCCTGGCCGCGGTGTTCCTGGCCGGCGCCACGGTGGTCGCCGTCGCCTGCGCGCCCCTGTTCACCGCGCTGCTCACGAGCGCGAACACCCCGGCCGCGGACCGCGACATGGTCACCACCCTGTCGTACCTGCTGCTGCCGATGATCTTCTTCTACGGCATGGCGGCACTGTTCGCGGCGGTGCTCAACACGCGCGGCCACTTCGCGGCTCCAATGTGGACACCAATCCTCAACAACGTTGTGGTCATCGGCATGGCCGGCGTGTTCCTGTTGCTGCCGGTCGTCACGCCGCCGCGGGCCGAGACGCTGACCGCCGGCCAGGTCGCGGTGCTCGGCCTGGGCACGACCGCCGGCATCGTGGTCCAGGCGCTCGGACTCTGGCCGGCGCTGCGCCGGGTCCGGTTCCGGTGGCGGTGGCGGTGGGATTTCCGCGAGCTGCGGCTGGGCGAGCTGGCCCGGGTCAGCGCGTGGATGCTGGGTTATGTCCTGGTGAGCCAGGTCGGCCTGGTCGTGGTGCTGCGGATCGCGAAGCTGGCCGGCGACGCCGCCACGACCGGCCAGGTGGTGGCCGGCCCGGCGATCTTCAACAATGCGTACCTGATCTTCATGATGGCCCACGGCATCGTGGCCGTCTCCATCATCACCGCCCTCATGCCGCGCATGGCCGCGGCGGCCAGCGAGAAGCGTCACGCCGATCTGGCCCACCAGTTGTCGGTCGGTACGCGACTGGTCGGGGTGGTCCTCCTGCCGGCGACCGCGGCCTACGTCGTGCTGGGCCGGCCGCTGGCGGTGACCCTCTTCCAGTGGGGCAACTACACGCACGAGCAGGCGGTCGCGACGGGTTGGGTGATCGCGGCCGCCGGCCTCGGCCTGATCCCTTTCGCGATCAGCCAACTGCAACTCTTCGCCTTCTACGCGATGCCCGACACGAAGACGCCGGCGCTGGTGAATCTGCCCGTCGTCGCGGTGCGCATCGCGGTCGACCTGTTGCTGTACGTGGTGCTCCCGGTGGCCTGGGTGGCCGCCGGGCTGATGCTCGGCAACGCGGTCTCATTCGTGTTGGCGGCGATCCTCGGGTACTGGTTGCTGCGCCGCCGCGTCGGCGGGCTCGACCTGACCCGGGTGTTCACGAGCCTCGGCCGGGTCGGGCTGGCGTCGCTGGTCGCCGCCGTGGCCGCGCTCGTCGTGACCGTGGGCCTGAGCGCGTGGTGGGACGACGGCAAGGTCGCCAGCATCGTGCAGTTGGTGGTTGGCGGCATCGTGCTCGTGGGCGTCTACATCGCGACCGCCCTGGGACTGCGCATCCATGAGGTTCGCGAGCTCGGCTCGATGGTTCGGTCACGTTTAGGTCGATGAAACGCGCGAACCAGGCGTCATGCGCTGGACGATGCACCAGGTGCGGGGCACCCTGGGGTGGAACGCCGCGGGCAACGCGCCGGGCATGACCAGGCTACGGGGCGTGTGTCCGCCTGCTTACGCTATGAACACGGCCCGAGCGCGACAATATGCGGGTGAGCTATGGTCGCTGGGGTGTGCCGTCACGCCCGCATGACGGTGAAGGCCGGCGGCGAAGGTCCAACGAGGAGGACGGGTGAGCCACGAAGGGCCACGGGCCGTACCCGGTGGACCGCCGAGCGTCCCCGGCGTGATGGACTTTCCGGCCCCGGCGGCGGGCGAGCTGCTCGTGAATCGGTACAGACTCGAGGAGCAGATCGGCACGGACAGCACCGGCCGCCATATCTGGCGCGCCATGGACGCCGTCCTGAACCGATCCGTGGCCCTGGTGATCCGGCAGCCGGGCGGCGACGCCGCGGCCGGCATGATCACCGCCGCCGTGGCCGCCAGCCGGCTGGCCCACCCGCATCTCGCCGCGGTCTATGACGCCATCGACGAGCGTCACCGCGCGTATGTGGTACGGGAATGGATCCCCGGCATCGCCCTGCGCGACGTCCTGCTTCAGTCCCCTCTGGACGCTGAGCGCTCGGTTCTGGTGACACACGCGACCGCCGAGGCCGTCGCGGCACTGCACGCCGCCGGCATCGTCCACGGTGGCGTCGGGCCAAGCACGATCATCATCGCCGACGACGGCCGGGTGGTGCTCACCGATCCACACGCCGACGCCGCGACCGATGGCGAGTTCGACGTGCGCGCCGTCGGCGCGGTGCTGTACGCGAGCCTGACCGGACACTGGCCGAGCGAGCTGGGACCGTCCACCCTGCCCGACGCGCGACGCGACGGCGCGGGCCGGATCGTCACGCCACGCCAGATCCGCGCCGGCATCCCGCCGCACCTGGACGAGATCGCCTCCGATCTGCTCAGCCCACAGGTCCAACCACCGGCCGCCGCCCAACTGGCCGCCGAGTTCGCCCGCCTGGCAACCCAGGGCGCCGACCTGGACTACGACGACGGACCGATCGGGTTCGGCGACCACGACGTCGCCGGCGGCAAGCGGCGCGCCGGCGGCAAGCTCGCCATTGGCGTCGCCCTGCTGGCCGCGATAGCGGTCATCGGCGCGTTCATCGGCGCCCGGGTGCTCGGCCAGGATCCGCAGGCCGGGCCCACCGGCCCGACCGGCCCCTCGGTCGTGACCACGCCGGCCAACAGGGCGCCCGGAACCGCCATCCCGGTTCGCCCGGACCAGGTGCGGGTCGTTGACCCGCCCACCGGTGATCGCACGGAGCTGGACGGGTACGAGCGCGTGATCGACGGCGTCGAGGCCACCGGATGGGCCACCGACGAGTACAACGGGGCGAACTTCGGTGGGTTGAAGCCGGGCATGGGAATTCTGATCAACCTCGGCGCGCCCACGAAGATCGAGGCCGTCAAGGTGGTGGTGAGCCGGCAGGGCGCGACCATGGAGCTGCGCAGCGGCCCGAAGGACTTCGGCAACGACACCGCCGGCGACAGCCAGGTCGCCTCCACCTACACAGCCGTGAGCAACGCGGCCGAGGACCACAGCGGCACCACGGTCGTGTTCGCCGTCGCGCCGGAGAAGCAGAACGTCCAGTTCCTGCTCGTGTGGATCAGCAAACTGCCGCCGAACGGCAAGGGCAAGTTCGCCTTGGCGATCAACGAAATCAGCCTGTTCGCGCCGTGACGCGCGCCGCGTCCGCCATGGCCGGGTCGCCGTGCGGCGCCCGACGCGCCGAACCAGCCGTGGAGTAGTACCCGTCGCGATGGCGGCATCCCGATAGGGTGCTGGCCGTGAGCGAGGGTGCCGAGCGGCGGGACGACACCGCGCTGCTGCGTGCCCATGCCGCCGGGGATCCGGACGCGTTCGCCGAGCTCGTCCGCCGCCATCGGGACCGGCTGTGGGCCGTGGCGCTGCGCACGCTGAACGACCGTGAGGAGGCCGCGGACGCGGTCCAGGACGCTCTGATCTCGGCGTTCCGGTCGGCCGACAAGTTTCGCGGCGACGCGGCCGTCACCACCTGGCTGCACCGCATCGTGGTCAACGCCTGCCTGGACCGGATGCGCCGACGCCAGGCCCGCCCCACCGTCCCGCTGCCCGAGACGAACGGCGGCGGGCTGTCCCTGCTCGGTTCGTCGCCGCCGCACGACAGCGACACGGCGCTGACCGTCCGGCAGGCGCTGGCCGAGCTGCCGGCCGAACAACGCGTGGCGCTCGTTCTCCTCGACATGCAGGGGTACTCGATCGCGGAGATCGCCAACATCCTCGGCGTCGCCGAGGGCACCGTGAAGAGCAGGTGCGCGCGCGGTCGGGCCCGCCTGGCGGTGCTGCTGGGTCATCTGCGGGTACCCGAGGGTGGTGGCGCTGGTCACCCCCGATCGCCCGACGGGAACCCGCGCGGTGGCGGTGACGTCCGATCCACGGGCGAGCCAACCTCGCCGGCGAGCGGACAGGGAGGTGTGTCATGAGTCGAGCCGAGGGGGTCGACCTGGACCGCCTGGCCGACTACGCCGCTGGCGCGCTCGAAGCCACGGAGGCCGCCGACGTGGCCCGCCTGGTGCGCACCGACGAACGCTGGGCGCTCGCCCACGAGGCCCTCGTCGCCGCGTCCGGGGCGGTGCGCGCCGATCTACGCGGCCTGGCCGCCTCGATGCCGGCCGAGATGCCGGCCGATGTGGCGGCCCGGATCGAGGATGCCCTGTCAGACGCGGCCGCCACATCGGCAGCCCACCGGTCCGTCCCGTCCCTGGCCGCCGCCCGTGCGGCCCGCCAGCGGCGGCGGCACCAGGTTCTGACCGGGGTCGGCGCCGCCGCGGCCACGCTCGTCCTGGTGCTCTGCGGTGTCGCGGTCAGCCGAGGAGCCTTCCGAAACCAGATCGGCGCCACCTCGGCCGGCCAGCCCAACGCCCCCGCGTACGACCGCGGGTCCAACGAAGGTGCCGCCCCGCCGGCGGTACCCGGCCCCACGCCTGCGGGATCGGACGCGTTGACCGGCCCGCTCGTCGTGGCCACCGGACTGAACTACTCGCGGCAGGACCTGAGCGAGCTCACCGCCAAGCCGGCCCAGGGTCCCCTGCCGGACTTCGCCACCAGCGTCTCCGGAGGTAAGGGTTCCGGCCCGGCGGAGGTGCCGCTGACGGTGCGGGACGCCGCGCCCGAGCCCTTGGCCCGGCTGACCGCGCCGGCCGCGCTCGCCAACTGCCTGACGGCGATCCGGTCCGCCCATCCCGGTGTGCCCATCCTCATTGACTACGCCCGGTACGAGGGTCGCCCGGCGCTGATCGTGTCCGTCCGGTCCAACACCTCGACCACGGTCGTCGCGGTCGGCCCCGACTGCGGCCTCGCCTCCGCCGACCAACTCGCCTCCGCCACCGTCCCCTAGCGTCTCGACCTCACGGGTGCCGCGACTTTGTCGCGACGCGCCGGGAGTGACGCTCACCGCCGTGGGGAATCACCTCTCCGTACGATGACGTTCTGGTCTTCGCGGCGGTTTAGCGCCGCGGCCCCTCGGAGGGAAGCGTCCATGGACGACGTCCGCAATGTGATCATCATCGGCTCCGGCCCCGCCGGCTACACTGCGGCGGTCTACGCCGCCCGGGCCAACCTGCGTCCTCTGCTCATCGAGGGTGTGCAATCGGGCGGGGCGCTCATGACGACGACCGAGGTGGAGAACTTTCCCGGGTTCCCGGACGCGGTCCTGGGTCCGGACCTGATGGACAACATGCGCAAGCAGGCCGAGCGCTTCGGCGCCGAGCTGCTGACCGACGACGCGAGCCGGGTCGAGCTGACCGGCGACATCAAGACCGTGTGGGTGGGCGAAACCGCGTACCGCGCCAAGACCGTCATCATCGCCACCGGCTCGGCCTGGCGGCCTCTCGACGTGCCCGGCGAGCAGACGCTCCTCGGCCACGGCGTCTCGTCCTGCGCGACGTGCGACGGCTTCTTCTTCCGCGGCCAGAACATCGCCGTCGTCGGTGGCGGGGACTCCGCGATGGAAGAGGCGCTGTTCCTCACCCGCTTCGCCGAGAGCGTCACGATCATCCACCGGCGCGACAAGTTCCGGGCCAGCCGGATCATGCAGGACCGCGTCTTCGCCAACCCGAAGATCCGTATCGAGTGGAACGCGGTCGTCACCGAGATCCTCGAGGCCGACGGCAAGGTTGGCGGCGCCCGCGTCCGCGATGTCGTCTCCGGCGAGGACCGCACGCTCGACGTCACCGGCGTCTTCATCGCGATCGGCCATGACCCGCGCAGCGAGCTGTTCGTCGGCCAGGTCGACATGGACGCGACCGGCTACATACAGGTCGAGGCGCCGACGACCCGGACCAACCTTCCCGGCGTATTCGCGGCCGGCGATGTTGTCGACCACATCTACCGACAGGCCGTCACCGCCGCGGGTACGGGCTGTGCCGCCGCCCTCGACGCCGAGCGGCACATCGCCGCCCACGAGTCCTGACGCCGTTCCTCCGCCGCCCCCAATCGAATCACGAACGAACCGAGGAGATAGAAACATGGCTGCCAAGCAGGTCACCGACGCGACCTTCGTCCGCGATGTGCTCCAGTCGGACAAGCCGGTGCTGGTGGACTTCTGGGCCGAGTGGTGCGCGCCGTGCCGCAAGGTCGAGCCGCTCCTCGCGGAGATCGCCACCGAGATGGCCGACCGGGTCGACATCGTAAAGATGAACATCGATGAAAACCCGGAGACGGCGATGGCGTACCGGGTGATGTCGGTGCCGACGCTGACCATCTTCAAGGGTGGGCAGCCGGTCCAGTCCGTCGCGGGCGCCAAACCCAAGGGCGACCTCGTGCGCTTCATCGAGTCCGCCATCTGACCTCACGATCCATACGCGCCCCGTATCCGCTCATGGATGCGGGGCGCGCTTCTTGCCGGGGCCGAGGCGTATGCCAACCGGGAGGTAGGCTCCGCCACGTTCGATCCGACGGCCTCAGCGAGAAAGCGACCACAGGATGCAGGCGATCAGGCGGGGCGACCGAGGCGACGCAGTCGTGGAGATCCGCACCATCCTGGCTTCGTTGTCGCTGCTGCCGGACGAGGGTGCGCCCGCACCGGACGCCGTCTTCGACGGACCCGTGGAGCGGGCAGTTCGGGCCTTCCAGCAGGCCCGTGGCCTCAGCGTGAGCGGGGACGTGAACGAGGAGACCTGGCGGGCCCTCGACGCGGCCCGCTGGTCCCTGGGCTCCCGGGTACTGGCCCACGTCGAACCCGAACCGGTCTTCGGCGATGACGTCGGCGCGCTGCAGGAACGCCTGTTGGAGCTCGGGTACGACCTGGGCCGGGCGGACGGCATCTTCGGGCGGCGTACGGCCGCCGCGCTCGCCCGATTCCAGCGCGAGGTCGGCGTCGTGCCCGACGGCGTGTGCGGGCCGAAGACCATCGCCGCGCTGCACCGCCTGGGCCGCAAGGTGGTCGGCGGGCGGCCGACACTACTGCGCGAGGCGGAGCGGTTCCGGTCGTCCGGCCCGGCCCTGCTCGGCAAGTGCGTCGTGGTCGATCCGGGTCACGGTGGCGGCGATCCGGGGATACGGGTACCCGATGGTCATCTGCGATGGAACGAGGCCGACCTGGCGTACGACATCGCGTCCCGACTCGAGGGCCGCCTGGCCGCGGCGGGCATGCGGGTACACCTGACCCGCGGACCATCCCCCGGGGCGCGGCTCTCCGAGGCGGAGCGGGCCTCGCTCGCCAACGAGCTGGGAGCCGATCTGCTCATCTCCATCCACCTCGCCGGCCATCCCAACCCGGCGGCGTCCGGCGTCGCGACCTACCACTACGGGCAGTACGGCGATGACATGGTCACATCGACCCTGGGCGAGCGACTGGCCTCCCTCGTGCAGAGGGAGATCGTGGTACGCACGGGCATGCGCGACTGCCGTATCCACGCCAAGACATGGGACCTGCTGAGGCTCACGCGGATGCCGGCGGTCCGCGTCGAGGCCGGCTACCTCAGCTCGGTGGAGGACCGCCAGTGCCTAATCGATCCCGAGTTCCGCGATCGGGTGGGTGACGCCATCGTCGCCGCCGTGAAGCGCATGTACCTGCCACTCGAGGCGGACGTTCCGACCGGATCGATCGATGTGAATTCGCTGCGGACCGCCGCCGCGGTCGCCCGGGCCGACGCGGTGGACGCCGCGGTCTAGATATATATCGGCGTCGGTCGATCGCTTCGTTAGGTCCGCGCGTCGCGCGGGGCGCCGCTGAGAATGCTGCGCGTGGCCGGCCGCAGGATGGCGTCGGGACTCATTGAGCCGAGCAGGCGCTCGAGGGCGTACTCGACATCGGACTTCCACGACAGTGCCGTCCGCAGCTCGAGCCGCAGGCGAGGGAAGCGCGGGTGTGGCCGTACCGTCTTGAAGCCGACCGCGAGATAGAAGTCTGCCGGCGCGAGGCACCCCGTGAGCTCGTCGACGTCGTCGCCGAACTTGGCGTCGCCGAAGGCCTCGATGGCCTTGATGCCTCGCTTGGTCACGTCGCGGGCGACGCCCTGGATGAGCATGCGGCCGAGGCCACCGCCACCGAACGTCGCGACAACATGGGCCGCCATGAGCAGAACCGCGTCGGCCGAGATCGGGCTCGTCGGGAACGCCATCGAGCGCGGGACATAGGCCGGTGGCGCGAACATCGCGAAGCCCGCCGGCATGCCGTCGACGTAGACGAGCTTGCCGACCGAACCCCATTCGAGGAGCGCCTGGGAGACCCAGGCCTCCTTCTCGAGCGCCGTGTCGCCGGCGGCGCAGGCCCGATCGGCCGCGACCGGATCAAGCTCCCAGTAGACGCATTGGCGGCAGCGTCGCGGAAGGTCCTCGAGCGTGTCAAGCGTGAGGTTGACCAGCCGACGGGACATCAGGGCACCTCTCCCCGGCCAGGGTCCTGCATACCCCCTCCTTCGCCGCCACGATCTTACGCGTGGTAAGGGCAGGATGGGAGAGGACTTGCCAGATGTCTGGCTGATGTCCCTCTCGCTGCCGCTGCCGGATTGGGGCACGTCAGACGCCGTCCTCCCACGCCTCTTCCGGGTCCGCGGGATCCGGCGCCAGAACCCGCTGCCTCGCATTGGCCTTGGCTGCCTTGGCTGCCTTGGCCGTCTTGGCCGGCTGGGTGGTCGCTGCCTGGCCATCCGGTCTCGGGCCGGTGGCCGCTCCTTGTCCGGCCGCCGCTCTCGGTCCGGCCGCCGTGGCCCTGCGCCGTGTGCCCGTCCCGCCGGTCCGGGCGGCCCGCGCTTCTCCCGCCGCGCCGGTCTCCGCTGGTCCGCGCGGCTCCTCGGTGCCTTGGCCGGCGGGTTCGGGGCTCACCTGGTCCGCGGCCTCACGGCTCATTCGTTCCGCGCTCTCCGCCTCATCCGGAGAACCGGGCCCGCGTGCTGTCTGGTCCTGGGATGCCGGCGCGCGGGCCGGTTGGTCGGCACCCTCGTCGACTGGGCGCGGTCGCACCCGGACCACGGCCTCGTCGTCCGCTCCGACCTCGGCCGCGCCCATGAGAGCCTGTAGCTCCGTCGTCTCGATGGGCTCCTCGGTGTTCCGCGGGCCCGGCTCTGGGGTGTCCGTTGGCTGGGCGTCCGCAGGCTCGGCCCGCTCTCCGGCCTCGTGCTCACCGACCACCTCCGCCGTGCCCGGAGCGGCTCCTGCCCCACCGCCAACAGCCGCCTTGGCCCCGCCGGTGGCCTCCGCACCATCGGTGTTGTCGGCGGCGTCGCGCTGGTCGACGTCGATGGTGCCCTCAACCGTGAGCGGTGCGCGGGGGTCGAGCCGGGTCGGCGCCTTCCAGTCCATGGGCGGGGGCTCGGCCAGCGGGCGCCCGCCGAACTCCGCGAGCCAGGCAGCGACGAGGGCGAGGTTCTCCCTCCACCGCACCTCGGCGATCGGGGGCAGGATGTCGTCCCACAGGGACAGGAATGTGCCGCGCAGCTGGAGCCGCCCGTAGGGTCGGGCCAGGAACCACAGATGCAGGTGGGCGGAGCCGTCGCCCCACCGGTTGATGTGGACCCGCGCCACCCCCTCGATCGACCGGATCGCCCGCTCCAGACGTACCGTCATGACGCCCAGCTCGGCGGCCCAGAGATTGGGCAGATCGCCGATGTCGAGGTGCGAACGCGACTCCAGGATGAGCACCATAGGGAGACCGGATGGCCGGTCCAGAGCCCGGACCCGCCATCGGTCGCTTACCCAGATGTAGGCCACGTCGGGCGCCTGGCACGCGGTGCACGCCTCCGGATCCTCCCCCTGCCGCGGCGGCTCCACCGCGGCCGGTTCCTCCAAGGGCTTGACCCGGAGATCGCCCTCGAACGGGAACGTCGGCCACGATGTGAACTCGGGGAGGGCACGGGGGTCGTGGGGCACGGGCCACACCCTAGCCCACCCTCACGAGACCCAGGAAGCGTTGACGGGTCGACGCGCCAGGCGACCCGGCAGGGCACCATGTCGCCCAGGTGGCCCGGCCGTCCGCCCCCTCCCACTTGCCCCCCGCCCGCCTCGTTTCACGTGAAACGGCGGACACCCGGGCCGGCACCTGGCCGGCATCCCGAGCCCGCTGGCTGCTGGTCTCGGATGCCCGCGGGTGGTGAAATGGTCGCCCTATCCCGGCCGGGCGGGCGCCCAAGGAACGGGGACGAACTCTTGTCCCGCCGGCGGGACACCAACCGTCGTGGCCGGCCTCGCGGCATGGCCGCCGGTCGTGGTCGAGAGGCCCTCGCTCGCCTTCGACAGCCGCCTCGAACGGTCGCCTGCCGTGGGTGATCGGGCCGACCGCCGATGGGACACGGAAGGCGTACGATCCCCAATCCGCGGCCCGCTGGCTCGCCCACTCGCTCGCCCAACGACGCCGCACCGGCTGAACTCGAGCTGACCCTAGAGGTGGAACCCCACGGCTGGACGCGTACGCCGAACCGCCCTGCGGACGTCGTGCTTGGCTTGGGGGGCCAGCACGGCATCTCGCGTGCCTGGGCGCACAGCCGGCCTGCTTGGAGGCGCTTGGCAACAAGGGCCCGGGCGTCGTTTGGGGTTCGGACCGGCCCGCCGACCGGCCACACGGGACGTCGCACCTGCCGGCGCCCCCAAGCCGTGGGCCGATCTACCGGAGGACGTGAAGGATCAGTCGAGTCCACCCCCCAGGAAGCACAACGATGAGCACGCGGACAACTAGAGGCGGCACGCGACGCACAGGGGAAGTGTCTGGGAGGCCCGCGCTCGCGACGGCCCTGGGGGACACGGACACGCCTACACGGACTCAAGCCGTTGGGCCCCTAGCCGCCGCCCGCTCAACCAGCGCGGGTGTGGCGGCGCCGCTGGCAGACCAGGATCCGCGGGCCCGCACCGGGGAGGGCCGCCACGTCCGGTGTGGCTCCGATTCGAGGCCAACGTCCCGCTGCCCTCCCGCGCGGACGGGGGCGGAACGCTGCACCGAGCCCCAGTGGCCGCGCCAGCCGAGCCGGCCGACCGCGTGTCCACGCCGGCCGCCGCGTCCCCAGCCCCCGGGGGGCTACATTCCAACCAGCGCGCGTGTGGCGGCCCCGGACGACCCCGCCACCCCCGGCGTGGCTCCGATTCGGGGACAACCTCCCGCTGCCCTCCCGCGCGGACGGGGGCGCCCCACTGCACCGAGCCCCAGTGGCCGCGCCAGCCGAGCCGGCTCGGCCACGTCCACGCCGGCCGGCGC
>Ga0307409_100000332_pt1 | contig 19503 bp, 16 predicted proteins | sample 322Ometagenome_2_FD_203888 | JGI IMG/M metagenome (GOLD analysis project Ga0307409, IMG submission 203888) | Maize rhizosphere microbial communities from greenhouse at UC Davis, California, United States - 322HYB-O-2 | ecosystem: Host-associated > Plants > Roots > Rhizosphere > Soil | place... | reverse complement strand
GCCCGTCCTGATCGTCCGGGACTCCACCGCCGCGCCGGCGGCCGGCGGCGGCTGACCCGCCCGGGCACGCCGGTCAGTCAGCGGGGGACCCACACGCGCATCGCCGCCGCGCCACGGTTGGCCCAGGCGAAGTACGGGATGGCGCCGGCGGTCAGGCCGCTCCCGTCGGCGCCCGCCGCCGCCCGGCGGGCCACCGGGACCGTGACCCCGACGACGCCGTGGCCGATGTCGGGGCGGGGCGCCGCGACCGGCTCCCGCCCCGGGTCCCAGCGCAGCTCCTCGAGCTCGGTCCCCGGCGGCAGGTCGGGCGACTCGATGCAGTAGACCAGCGGGCCGCGCTCGACGGCGACGCAGCCGCGCACGGCGTCGACCCTGGGGTCGGGCTCGACCACACGGACTTCCAGGTCGAGCTCAAGGACGACCGTGTCCCCCGCCTTCCAGGCCCGGGACAGCTCGGCAGTGCCCTGGCCTGCCGCCAGCGGCGTGGTCCCGCCCGGTCCCGTGAGGGTCCCCGAGCGGCACCATCCCGGCACCCGCAGCGACAGGGTCCAGGGACCGGCCGGCGCCTCCACGACCTGGACCGTGACCCGGCCGTGCCAGGGATAGCCGGTGCGGACCGACAGCCGGACGGGCCCGCCGGCCAGCTCGGCCTGGAGGTCTGCCGAGGCGTACTGGTGGAGCTGGACGCCGTTGTCGTCGCTGCTGGCCAGGTACTGCTGCCAGGAGCTCAGCAGCCGCATCAGGTTGGGCGGGCAGCAGGCGCAGGGATACCAGGGGGCGCGGGCGCCCTGGCCGGGCGGCTCGGCGGCTCGGTGGGTCCGCCGCTGCAGCGGGTTGACGTAGAAGAACCGGGTGCCACTGAGCGAGAGCCCCGGCAGGACGCCGTTGTACATGGCCCGCTCGATGGCGTCGGCGTAGGACACTGCGCCGGTGGCCAGCAGCAGCCGCCAGGCGAGCATGACGCCGGCGATCGAGGCGCAGGTCTCGGCGTACGCCCGGTCGGGGGGCAGCTCGAAGGGGTCGCCGAAGGACTCGTCACGGTGTCGGCTGCCCATCCCGCCGGTCAGGTAGGTGCGGGTGCGGACCAGGTCGCGCCAGCGGCGCTGGACGGCGGCGAGCAGGCCGTCGTCGCCGAGCTCGACGGCCACGTCGACGGCGCCGCAGTCGAGGTAGAGCTGCCGGACGGCGTGGCCGGCGACGGTCGCGGCCTCCCGGACCGGCTGGTGGTCCTGCCAGTAGGCCGCGCCGAAGCGCCCGTCGCCGAGCAGCCCATGGCCCCGCAGGTCCAGCATCCTGGCGGCAAGGGCCAGGTAGCGCCGGTCGCCGGTGACCCGGGTCAGCTCGACCAGGCCCATCTCGATGCCGGGATGCCCGTCGACCCCGTCGCGCCCGCCGGGCCCCAGCTCCCGGTCGGCCTGGTCGGCGGCCCGGACCGCCACGGCCAGGAGCCGGTCGTCGTCCAGCGCGCGGTGCCAGGCGACCGCCGCCTGGATCAGGTGACCGGTGCAGTAGAGCTCGTGACCCCAGGCGAGGTCCTGGAACGGGACGCCGTCGCCGACGACCTGGACGTAGCTGTTGAGGTAGCCGTCGGGCCGCTGGGCCGCCGCCACCAGCCCGATCGCCTGGTCGGCGGCCGCCGCCAGGCGGGGGTCGGGGGCGCGGCCGAGCTCCCAGGCCACCGCCTCGAGCCACTTGTAGACGTCGGAGTCGAGGAACGGGAAGGTCGCGCCCGAGGTGTCGGCACGGGCTCGGTAGTGGCCGTCGCCACCGGCCGCCAGCCGCAGGTTGTCCAGCGTCCCGGACCGCTCCAGCTGGTCGAAGCCGTGCGGGATCGTCTGCCGGCGGTTGGTCCGCTGGCGCTCGGCCAGGAACCCGCCGACGATCGCGGCCCCCGTAGGACCAAGCGCCCGGCGCCGGCCCGGCGCCGCCTCGGCGACCCGCCTGGCGTCGGTGGTCATTTCACCGCCCCCGTCATCAGGCCGGACACGTAGTACCGCTGCAGCAGCAGGTAGACGAGCACGCAGGGGATGACCGAGATGGTGATGCCGGCCTGCAGCATCCCCCAGTCCGTCCCGCCGAGGCTGGTCTCGGTCCGGGCCGCGGCCAGGATCAGCGGCAGGGTGAAGCTCGATCCCCTGCTCATCATCACCAGGGCGCCGAGGAACTCGTTCCACGACATGATGAAGGCGAACAGGGCCACGGTGACGATCGCCGGCACCGTCGACGGGACCAGGACCCTGACCAGGACCTGCAGGGAGGACGCGCCGTCCACGATCGCCGCCTCCTCCAGCTCCCGGGGGACGGCGCTGAGGCTGTTGCGCAGGACATAGAGGCTGAAGGGCAGCTGGATGGCGGTGTGCAGGATGGCCAGGCCGACCAGGGTGTTGGTCAGCCCGACGCGGGCGAACAGCAGGAACATCGGCGTCAGCAGGGCCTGGTAGGGGACGATCAGGGCCAGCAGCAGGACGACGAAGATGACCTCCTTGCCGGGGATCCGGAACCGGGCCAGCGCGTAGGCGGCGGGCACGGTCAGCAGCAGCGTGAACGCGATCGCCAGCAGCGCCGTGCCAAGGCTGTTGGCCAGGTAGGTGGGCAGCCCCTGCTGGTAGTTCCAGAGCCGCTGGTAGCTGTCGAGGCTGAGGTCGTGCGGCAGGTAGGTCGGCGGCGAGGCGGCCGCCTCGGCGGTTGGCTTCACCGAGGCGAGCAGGGACGCGACCAGCGGCAGGAGCATGACCGTGGCGATGGCGATGCACAGGGCACCGATCAGGTAGCCGGTGCGGCCGGCGTGCGTGTGGGTGCGCACGCCGACGGGCCGGGCCCGGCGCCGCTCCAGGGTCGCGGTCACGCGTGGCTCCGGCGGGTGAGCAGCAGCTGCACGACCGTGAAGGCCAGGATGGTCAGGGCCAGGATCATCGAGAGGGCCGCGCCGTAGCCGAGCCGCAGGTACGGGAAGGAGTTCAGGTACACGTAGAAGACCGAGGTCGCGGTCTCGTTCTGCGGCTGCCCGGCGGTCATGATGTAGAACTGGTCGAAGGCGAGCAGCGAGCCGATGATGCTCACCAGGGTCACCAGCAGCACCGTGCGCAGGGTCAGGGGCAGGACCACCCGGGTGACCCGCTGCCAGTAGCTGGCCCCGTCGACCAGGCTCGCCTCGGTGATCTCGGTCGGGATGGCCTGGATGGCGCCCACGAACAGGATCATCCCGAACCCGATGACCTTCCAGGTCACCGACGCGATGATGGCCAGGTTCGACCGGTCGGCGTCCACTCCCAGCCACAGCACCGGCTTGGAGATCACCCCGAGGTCGAGCAGGACCCGGTTGACCAGGCCGAAGTCGGTGCTGAAGAGCCAGTACCAGAGCAGGCTCGACACCCCGAGGCCGATCACCACCGGGATGAACACCGTCGTCCGGGTGAGCCTGCGCAGCCGCGAGGGCTGGGAGGCCAGCAGGGCCAGCAGGTAGCCGCCGATGATCAGGACCGGCGTGATGATCGCGGTGTACTTCAGGGTGAAGACGAACGACACCCAGTACTGCCGGTCGGCGAAGGCCCGCTGGTAGTTGCCGAGGCCCACGTAGCGGGGCGGGGTGATCAGCGACCAGTCGTGGAACGACATCCAGATCATCTGGCCAAGCGGGTAGACGGTGAACGCCAGGACGAAGAGGACTGCCGGGGCCAGGTAGGCCATCCCGACCAGACGGCTTCGCGGGCCCCGGGGCAAGGCGGTCCTCCAGGTCACCGGCTATTGGCCGGCGATGCTCTTCATCGCCGCCTTGGCGTCGGCGATGACGGTGTCGAGGTTGTCGTCACTGTAGTAGGCACGCTGGAGCATCTTCAGCCAGGGGCCCTGGGGCGAGTTGATCTGCTCGAAGAAGGTCAGCGTGTAGGGCGTGCGGCCGACGTCAAGGGCCTTGGCCACGTCCTGGACCAGCGGCTCGGCCTCGAAGTACTTGTTCTCGACCATGTCGGAGCGGGTGGTCAGGTTGAGGGCCTTGGCGTACACCTCGACCTGCACCTCGTCCGAGAGCAGGAACTTCATGAAGTTGACGGCGTCGTCCACCCGGTCGCTGCCCTTCGGCACCACCACCAGGTCGCCGCCGATGAATGAGGCCGAGGAGTTGGGCGCCATCCCCGGCAGCAGGGCGATGCCGAAGTCCATCTTCGGGTTCTGCTGGCGGGCCAGGGTGATGTTGAAGTTGCCCGTGCCCATCATGCCCACCTTGCCCGACCCGAACTGGAGGTGGAACGTCTCGCCGTTCTCGGTCCGGTCGCCCTCGTGGACATTGCCGGCGTTGACCATGTCGCGGGTCCACTGGAGGACCTGCTTGACCCCGTCGCCGACCAGCGGCTCGTCGCCCGGACCGGCCGCCTCGATCTTGGCCCCCGAGGCCCACATCAGCGGCCCGACGGTGAAGATGTTGCAGCCGGCGCAGTTGCCCGGCAGGTAGTAGCCCTTGATGTCGCCGCCGAGGGCGGTGATCTTGTCGGCGTAGGTGCGCACCTCGGCCAGGCTGGTGGGCGGCTTGTCGGGGTCGAGCCCGGCCTTCTTGAAGAGGTCCTTGTTGTAGAAGAGCGCCGACACGTCGGCGTACAGCGGCACCCCGTAGAGCCGGTTCTCGAAGGTGGCGACCGTCATGTGGCCCTTGCTGGCCGTCTTGAGCTCCGGCCAGGAGCTGATGCGGTCGGTGAGGTCGACGAGCTGCTGGGCCTTCTCGAACTGGGGGGCGTAGATGAGGTCCATACCCATCAGGTCGGGCACCTCGCCGGACGCGATCCCCTGGGCGATCTTGCCGACCATCTCGGTGTGCGGGATGTAGGTCAGCTTGATCTTGCAGTTGGGGTTCTTGGCGTTCCAGGCCGCCACGAGCATGTCGACCATCTGCTTGTTGCCGCCCGAGCGCTCCCACATGGTGAGCTCGCCGCTGCTGGCACATGCGGTGGTGGCCTGGCTCGGGGCAGCGGCCGGCGTCGAGTTGGAATCCTTGCCGCAGGCCGCCAGCAGCAGGGCCGCGATGACCATCAGGACGGGCCACCTGAGACGAGTCCTCATCTCACGCTCCTCCGTGTCGGGTTCGACCCGGGAGGAGAATACGATTGCATACATTCGTTTTCAATAGCTGGCCAGAAGCCCGGCAAGGTTCAATCTGGGCGTCGGCGCGGAGAAGGTGGGCGCTAGGCGGCGAGCAGGCCGAGGGTGCGGGCGCACTGGATGGCCTCGCCGCGGGAGGAGACGCCGAGCTTCCGGTAGATCGACATGGCCTGCGTCTTCACCGTGTGCTGGGACAGGTGCAGGCGCTGGCCGATCTCCCGGAAGGAGTGGTGGGTCGGGAGCAGCGGGAGCAGCCGCTGCTCGGCGATGGTGAGTAGTGACGCCCCGATGACGTCGCCGTGGATGTGCTCGAGCTGGGCGCGTAGCTGGCCGGCCTGGTCGGGGAGGATGCCGAGGTCAGGCCGCCACCGGAGCAGGTCGTCGACCTCGCGCAGGACCGTTCGGGCGGCGGCCACGTCGGTGAGGGCGAGGTAGGCCCGGATCAGCTCCAGGCGGGCCTGGACCGCGTAGTAGGGCAGGGCGTGGGTGAGGTGTGGCCGCAGCTGCCGGGCCCGCGTCAGGTCCCGCTCGGCCTGGGCCAGGTCACCCTGCTGGATGGCCACCCGGGCCCCGGCCGCGTACAGCACGACGCTGGTCGCGCAGTCCTCCAGCTGCGCCGTGGCGACCACCAGTCGCGCCTGCTCGACCAGGGCCTCGGCCTCGCGCCAGTCCTGACGGTCGATCGCCAGGATGGCCCGCTCGGCCATGGCGACGGTGGCGGCGACGGTCGCGCCGGTGTCCTCGGAGACCTCGACCGCCACGGCCAGGAGGCGGTCGGCCCCGCCGTCGTCGCCGGCCAGCAGGTGGGAAATCCCCAGCAGCAGCTGCGCCGGGGCCCGCCAGAGGCTGCCCACCGCGATCAGGTCAAGCGCCAGCTCGGCGTCGGCCCGCATCTGGGTGGCCCCGTGGCGGCACAGCTTGGCCCGCAGCAGGGCCTGCCAGCCCTCAATGGAGGCGCTGCCGTCGGGCAGCCTCCCCTGGTAGGACCCGTGCTCGGCGGCATCGGCCCACCGCTCGGCCGCGCCTGCGTGGCCGCCGAGCGCCTGCACCCAGGCGCCCATCATGGCCACCGCCGGGTACCGCTGGGTCAGCCCGCGGTCGTCGAACCAGTCGAACCAGCGCTGCACGGTGGCCAGCCGGCCGCTGCGGTAGACCCCGATGGCCACCTGCTCCACGCCCCGGGCGACCTGGTCGGCGTCGCCGGCGTCCATGGCGTAGCCAATCGCGGCCTCGGGCAGGCCGTGCCGCTCGCACCATCGGGCCGCCCGGAGGGTGAGCTCGCGGACCAGCCCGGGCTCGTCACGCTCCAGCCGCTCACGCAGCAGCTCCCGGAACAGGTGGTGGTAGCGATGCCAGGCCCGCTGGCGGTCAAGGGGGACGACCAGCAGGTTCGACCGCTCCAGGGACGCAAGCACCGCCTCCGAGCCAGTGGTGCCCAGCACCGCGTCGCACAGCGGGCCCGAGAGGCGGTCCAGCACCGAGGTCCGGGTCAGGAACCGGACCTCGGCCGGCGACAGGTGCGACAACAGCGCCGACTGCAGGTAGTCGACCAGGAACCGGTCCCGCCCGCTGGGCCCGGCCACGCTCGCGGTGGGCCGGGTCTTGATCGACAGGCCGGCCAGGTAGAGGGCCACCGGCCAGCCCTCGGTCCGCCGGGTGAGCTCGGCCACCTCGGGGTCGGGCAGCTCGACCCTGGCCGCTCGGAGCAGCTGGCCGGCCTCCTGGGGGCTCATCGCGAGCTCGTCAGGGCCGAGCTCGGCCAGCCGGCCCTCGGCCCGCCAGCGCACGATCGGCAGCGGCGGCTCACCCTGGCTAGTCAGCGCCAGCTGCGATCCCTGCGGCAGATGGTCGACCAGCACCGCCACCGCGTCCAGACTCTCCTGGTCGTGCAGCAGGTGCACATCGTCCAGGACCAGCACGACCGGGAGGGCCTTGCTGGACAGGGCGGCCCCCAGCAGCGGAAGGACCATCTTGGTGATCGAGGCGCCCCGGGAGGCCAGAGTGCCCAGCACGGCGGGGTCGATCGGCTCCACCCGGTCCAGCCCGACCGCGATGTAGGTCAGCAGGACCGCCGGGTCGTTGTCCTGCCGGTCGACCGACAGCCACACGAACGGCCGCGGGTCTCGTTTCGCCCACTCGGCGGCGAGCACGGTCTTGCCGTACCCGGCGGGCGCGCAGATGGCCACCACCGGCGTGGCCGCCGAGGCCTCCAGCCTGTCCAGGAGGTCGCCCCGGGGCACGATGCCGGGCCGCCCCGGCGCCGGGGCCAGCTTCGACTCCAGCACCGGGAACGACGGCCCAGCCAGGATCGGCCTCCATGGCTGGATCGGGATGGTCGGGCGGTTGCGCATCGTATCAGTCCCCGCGGCGATATCGGCAGGCGGAAGCGATGGTACGAAGGAGCCGACCAGCAAGACATCACCCACACAGGATGATTGTTCTCCACATCCAACTGTCGAGCGGGGCCGGGCCCGGGTGGGCCCGGCCCCGCTCAGTAGGTCTCAGCTGGCGAATTCGCGAGCGGCGGACGGGGTGGCGGTGCCGGTGGTCATGCCCGCGGTGATGGGGGATGGCCTGAAGCCCTTGACCATGAGGTAGATGTCGAGCGACAGCTCCCAGACGAATTCCGGCGCCCGAGCAGGAACGTCCAGTCATAGATCGCGACGAGCGACTTGCCGACGGTCACGTACGAGTGGAAGCGGTCTGCTCTGAAGGAGGGTTCGCCACGTCGTCGCCACCTGGAGAGGGATCGAGGCCATGCTACGGCGAGCCCGGACCACAGATGTTGCGGGACCCTTGGCTGGGGACGCATCGTCTGGGGCGGAGGTGATCGCCGATGGAGACGCCGGAGACCTACGACGTGGTGGTGGCCGGCGGCGGCGCGGCCGGGCTGAACGCGGCGCTGGTGCTGGGCCGGGCCCGTCGCCGGGTGGCGGTGGTCGACGCCGGTGCCCCGCGCAACGCCCCGGCCACGCACATGCACGGCTTCCTGTCCCGGGACGGGATGCCCCCGGCGGACCTGCTGGCCGTTGGCCGGGACGAGGTGGCCGGCTACGGCGGGGAGCTGCTCCAGGGCCGGGTCGACCAGATCGACCCTGGCTTCCTGGTCCACCTGGCCACCGGCCCGGCGCTACCGGCCCGCCGGGTGCTGGTGGCCACCGGGCTGCGCGACGAGCTGCCCGAGCTCCCCGGCCTGGGTGAGCGGTGGGGCAAGGACCTGCTGCACTGCCCGTACTGCCACGGCTACGAGGTCCGTGGCCAGCCGCTCGGGGTGCTCGGCACCGGCCCGGCCTCGGTCGGTCAGGCACTGCTGGTGCGGCAGTGGTCGGACGACGTGGTCTTCTTCCCGCACACCCTGGACGTGACCGGCGATGAGCGCGAGCGGCTGACCGCCCGCGGCGTGCCGATCGTCGACGGCATGGTCAGGCGCCTGGTGGTGGACGGCGACCGGCTACACGGCGTCGAGCTGGCCGAGGGCCAGGTCGTGGCCCGCGCCGCGGTGTTCGTCTTCCCGCGCATGGTGGCCCACGACACCCTGCTGACCGGCCTGGGCTGCGACAAGGACGAGGACGGCTGGGTGATCACCGACCTCTCGGGCCGGACCAGCGTGCCCGGGGTCTGGGCGGCCGGCAACGTCGCCAGCCCGCGGGCCCAGGTGCTCACCGCCGCCGCCATGGGCTCGGCGGCCGCGATCGCCATCAACCACGACCTGGTGGACGAGGAGGTCGCCCACGCCGTCGAGCACGACCGCACAGCGCCCGGACCCTCCCGGATCAGCCGCTGACGGGCTTGTGGCGATGAGCTACAAACTCAGGACACCTCACGGGTCAAGAGGCGCTGGCCGGCGGAGCGTCGAGCGCGAGGGCGGCGAGGACCGCGCTCGGCCAGGCGAACCAGTGGCGGGCCAGCCAGGTGCCGGTGTCCGAGTCGTACGTCTCGGGCAGGAGGCCGTCCGGCGCGGCCACGGCAAGGAGGCGTTCGAGCACACGCTCGGCTCGGCCGGTCTCGCCCAGCAGGCTCGCCACCACCCATTCCTGCACATCCCCCAGCGGCCACGAGCCCGGGGTGTGCGCGGAGCCGAGGCCGCCCCATCGTCCCGGGGACCATCCCGGATTCGTCTGGTCGAGGGCGAATCGCATCGTGGCCGACCATTGCGGGTCCTCCGGTGGGCACAGTCCCCATAGTGGCGCGAGGGCGGTCGGGAGGTCGTTGGCGTCCTGATAGCGCCGGTACCGGCCCCCGCCGTCAGTCTCGTACGCCCATTGGGCGCCGAACGGGCCGGGGCAGGCGAAGCGGTCCCGGATCGCCAGTCGCACCGTGTCGGCAGCGTGGGTGAGCGCCTGGGCGTCCAGCCTGAGCTCGCTCGCGTGGGTGAGCAGCCGGGTGGCGGTGTACCAGAGCAGGACCTGGGTGGACAGCAGGTATGGCAGGGCTGCCGGGTCGTCGGCGGGGTTCTCCTCGCTGGCGATGAGGCCGAGCTCGGGGTCGAGTGGCAGTGCCCGCCAGGTGCCGGCGACCAGGTCGCCCCAGTGGCGGCGATCCGGGGGGAGCTCCGGCCACGTCCCGGCCGCCTCCCGGTACTCGAGCAGCTCGAGCAGCGGGTAGAGCTGCTGGTCGGCCTGGAATGCCCGGTCCTTGACCGCACCAGTTGGCAGGTGGCTGCGTGCCCAGCCGTTCGCTCGTCGGTCGCAGCGGACCCACAGCCAGCGGAGGTGGTCGGCGACCACGGTGAGGGCGCGTGGCTCGAGGTGCCGGGCGGCGAGCAGGAGGCGTGCCTGGTAGTACGCGTCGCGGGTCCATGACAGCTGGAGCAGCCGGTGGTCGGTGAGGATGCACCGCTCGCCGGATGCGACGGTGAGTGCCGTGCACCCGAGGACGTAGTCCAGCACCCCATCGACCAAGCCTGACAGCTCCGGCCGCAGCCGCGACGGGATGTGCAGCCGGCTGGACAGCCTGGCCTCGGGTCGTCTCGGCGCGGGAGGACACCGGCCGTCCAGCACTGGAGGACTGTCCGGGGCGAGCGCGCAGGCCACGGTGAGCTCGAGGGTGGGTTCGCGCCGCGGGTCCCACGAGATGGGGAGCCGGGCGCTGCCGGCGTCGATCCGCCACCCCGAGGTCGCCCCCCCAGCGACGGTGACGCGGACCCGGGCCACCGCGGGCAGGGCAGGCTCGGTGACGTGCAGGTCGCTCCCCTCGGCGGTGATCGACACCCGGCATGGCAGTGGAGGCAGCGGGCTCACCTCGGTGATCTCCGCAAACGACGGTCGCTCGATCCGGCCTGAGACGACGAGCGCCAGCCGGCGAGGCCGGCGGTCGAGCCCGGCACGCCAGAGGTGACGCTGCACGACGCCGGGCTGCGCGGCCGCCGCCCAGGCCTCCACCTCGTACTGCCCGCCCCGGTCCGCACCCGACCAGCGTGGCCGCCCGGATGTGTGAGGGCCGGCAACGACCACGGGAGCCGCACCGGTCAACCGCAGGACGGCGTGGCGAGCGAGGGTCAGCTCGCGGCGGTGACGCCGGACGGCATCGGGCTGACCGCGCCACGCCTCGTCGAAGGCGGGTGCCCCGGTGAGCTCGACAAACCCGTGGCGCGGGTGCACGCAACCCAGCGACAGCCATGACCCGTCCACGGCGAAGGAGGCGCACACCTGGCCGTTGCCGACGTCCAGCGGCTTGGGCCAGGCGTCCCCGTCCTCAGGCGCGGCCATGGCGGTAGAGGTCCGGCTGGCGAAGCCGCAGGGCCGGTTCGCGCTCGCGCTCCCGGTCGATCGCCGCCAGGTCGAGGACGGCGCGGATCACGGTCTCCTCGACACCGGCCTCGGCGACCACGTCACCGCGCGGGTCGGCGACGAGCGACCTGCCGCAGAACCCGTCGCCGGTGAGGTTGCAGCCCACCGCGAAGACCTGGTTGTCCTGCGCTCGGGCGCGGGTCCGCAGGGTCAGTAGATGCTCGTACCCGAAGGGCACCGCCGACGGGATGACCAGGATCTGCGCGCCCCGGAGGGCGAGTGTCGTCGCCACGTCGGGGAAGGCGTGCTCGAAGCAGATCATCATGCCCAGCCGGCCGGCCGGCGTCGGGGCCACCACGAGCTCGGTCCCCGCGGCGAACAGCTCCGACTCGGTCGGATAGAGGTGGCTCTTGCGGTACGGGACCACCTGGCCGTCTGGTGACGCCGCCACCACCGTGTCGTACAGGACGTCGCCATCCTGCTCGAGCAGACCGAGAACGAGCGTCGCGCCGGTCCGCCTGGCCAGCTCCGACACCCGGGCGGCGATCGGCCCGTCAAGCGGCTCGGCAAGCTCCCGCCCACGACGCGCGAGCACGTCGAGGTCGTACCCGCTGGTCACCAGCTCGGGGGCCACCACCAGGTCCCCCTCGCCGGCGTGCTTGCGCACGAGCTCGGCAAAGCGGTCCACGTTCGCGGTCAGATCGCCGGGGCGGGCCGCCATCTGCAGCACAACGACCTCGATGGCGCTACCCCTTCGTCGCGCCGGCGAACAGGCCACGGACATAGAACCGGTTCAGGGCCGCGAACAGCAAGAGCGGCGGCAGGATGGCCATGATCGAGCCGGCCGCGACGAGGTCCTCCTGGGCGAGATGCGGGGTCTGGAGGTTGGCCAGCCCAACAGTGAGCGGCTGGTGCGCCCGGTCCAGCAGGGTGAGCGCCAGGAGCAGGTCGTTCCAGACGAAGACGAAGTCGATGATGGCGAACGAGACGATCCCGGGGACCGCGAGCGGGAGCGCGATCCGGCGGAACACGTCGAACCAGCCGGCTCCGTCGATCCGCGCCGCCTCCAGCAGGTCCTCGGGGATGGCGGCGAAGAACGCGCCGAGCATGAACACCGCCCAGCCGGCGCCGAAGGCGGTGTGGACGAGGGCGATGCCGAGGTACTCCTGCGGCCCGGCGTTGAGGCCGAGCGTGCGGAACCACGGCAGCATCGGGATGAGGATGATCTGCACGGGCACGATCATCGTCGTGATGAGCAGGAAGTACGTCGTCGCCTTGAACCGGAAGGCCATCCGGGCGTAGGCGTAGGCGGCGAGCGAGCCGGCCGACACCGTCAGCACCACCGCCAGGCCGGTGATGATGAAGCTGTTGACGGCGTACTTGGACAGTCCCTGGTCCCAGGCGCGGGCGAAGTTGCCGAAGGTCAGGTCGGCGGGGCTCAGGTTCCACCAGCCCTGGCGGGTCTGCGAGATCGGCAGGATTGAGGTCATCACGGCGCTGAGCATCGGCACCAGCCAGACGATGCCGAGAACGGTGAGCGACCCGTAGAGCAGGAGGGTCGCCCAGCGGCTACGTCCGACCGCGGTCATCGCGACCGCCCCGCGATCAGCTGCCGCAGGTAGGGGTAGGAGCCCGCGACGAGCACCGCCGACATGAGCACGGCGATCGCGGTGGCCTGGCCGCCCCGGGGGGTGTCGAGGAAGGCGAACGCCTGCTGCCACAGCAGCAGGGCGAGCACCATGGTGTCCTGGGCGGGGCCGCCCCCGGTCATCACGTAGACGATGTCGAAGGTGCGCAGCGCGAAGATCACACTGACGACGCCGACCACGACCAGCGGCCTGCGGAGGGCCGGGACGAGGATGTGCCTGGCGGCCTGCCAGGCGTTGGCGCCGTCGACCTTGGCCGCCTCGACGAGCTCGTAGGGCACGGCGGTCAGGCCGGCGGTGAGCGTGATGACGCCGAAGCCGGTGAACGCCCAGAACGCCGGGACGACCAGCACGAGGTTGGTCAGCCGGATGTCGGCGAAGCCGAGGTGGAGCACCCCGGGGTTGGAGAGCCACGCGCCGGGGTGCAGCTCCAGCGGGCCGAGCCGCCAGTCCGCGCCCAGGATGCCGAGCCGGTCGAGCACCGCGTTGAGCACCCCGATCTGAGGGTCGACGTTGTAGACGAAGCTCCAGATCACCCCGGCCGCGGCGAGCGAGATCGTCATGGGCAGGATGAACACCGTGCGGAAGACCGCCCCGGCGCGGCTCGTGTACCAGATGAGGATGGACACCAGCAGCGAGAACCCGACAACCAGCAGCGGGAAGACGATCAGCCAGACGGCCGTGTTGAGCACGGCGTTCCAGAAGCTGGCGTCGGTCAGGGTGGCGGTGTAGTTGTCGAGCCCCACGAACCACCATCGGTCTGGCTCGACCGGCGACCAGGGGCGCAGCAGCCCCCAGCGGAAGAAGCTGCTGCACACGGTCACCAGCGCCGGCCACAGGTAGAAGGCGGCGAAGACGGCGAGCAACGGCGCGACGAACACGTACGCCGCGAACCGCTCCAGGGTCCTCGTGCGGCGGCGAGGTGCCTCCTGCCGTGGCGGCGACGGGGCCGTCTCCCGCGGCGTCGGCGCCACGGTTGTGGTGCGCCGCGATGCCATGGCGTCAGTCCTTCGCGCGGGTGTCCACCTGGGTCATGGCGGCGATGAACTTGTCGACGTCCCGGTCGCGGGTGAACTGGGCGAGCGCCTGGCGGTACTTGACCTGGATCTCGCCGCCGATCCAGTCGTCGAGGTCGTACCCGGCGGCCACGCCGGCGCTCTTTGGCCACAGGGCCGCCGCCTTGCGGTCGTTCTCGTCCGGGTAGACGTCGGCCGGCACCTTGGCGTTCGGGGCGATGTAGCCGCCGCGCTTGGCCCAGATCTCCTGCGCGTCGGCCGAGCCGAGGAACTCCAGCAGGGCGAGCGTGGCCGGCTGGTTCTTGGTGTCCTTGGCCCCGACGAACAGGTCGCCGCTGACGAACTGGGCGTCGGGCATCGCGGCGTCGAACTTGGGCATGAGGAAGAAGGTGAAGTCCTTGCCCGGCTTCAGGGACTTGTCGCACTCGGCAGGGACGATCAGGTTGATGAAGGCGCCCTGGTTCTGGAACAGGAACTTGCCGTCAGCCCGGGCACAGGTCTCGTCGATGAACCCGGTCGCCAGCGCCTGTGGCGGGAAGTACTTCCCGATCAGCTCACCGAGCACCTGGAACGACTTGACGATCCGGGGGTCGTCCCAGCCGATCTTGCCGCGGGCCAGGTCGTTGAAGGCCTCGGCGCCGCCGACCCGCAGGATGATCGGGTCGGTCCACTGCGTGAGCGGCCAGCCGTCCTTGCCGCCGACCGCGACCGGGGCCACCCCCTCGGCCTTCGCCTTGTCCATCGCCCCGGTGAACTCGTCCCAGGTGTCCGGCACGCCGATCCCGAGCTGCTGGAGCTGCTTGGGGGAGTACCAGACGAGCGCGTTGACATTGCCCTTGAAGTACACGGCGTACGCCTTGCCGTCAGGGCCGGAGGCGATCTGCCGGAGCGCGTCGGTGTAGGCGCCGTCCTTGACCCAGGCGTCCCACTGCGAATCCAGGTTCAGCAGCAGCCCCTGGTCGGCGAAGGTCCGGACGATGCCGGGCAGCGCCACCGCGACGTCGGGCGGCGAGCCGGCCGCGAACTGCTGGGTGAGCAGCGCCTGGGTCTGGTCGAACGGCACCTGCTCGACCTTCACCGTCACCTTGGGGTTCTTCTCATGGAAGGCGTCGATGACCGCCTGGAAGGCCTCACCCTCGGAGCCGGTCCAGTTCGACACGACCCGGATCTCCCCGGACGCCTCGCCGGGAGGCGGCGTCTCTCCGCCCTCGTCCCCGCCGCAGGCGCCCGCCAGCAGCGCCAGGGACGTGAGAACAGCAAAACCGGTCAGGAGCCGACGGTGCCCGTAGATCCTCATCCCTTGCTCCTCGGTCGGACCGCTCCTCGGTCGGACCGCTCCTCGGTCATTTGCCATACTTCAATAGCAAACAGCGCCACAGGAGCCCGAGTCAAGCTGCCCATTGGCTTTATTGCTATCGATGAGTGGCAAAGCGAAGGCCCAAGGGGCGCGAGACCGGGATCAGGCGCCTCGGAGCGGCAGGCCGGTGACGGCACCGATGAGCTCCGCCGCACGGGCGGTCGCGGCAGGCGGTTCCAGCCGCCCGGTCAGCACCGCCTCGAGCATGACCTGCAGCTGCGCCGACAGGCGCGCATAGGCCGGGGTGGCGGGCCGGACGGCCGCATGCTGGAGAAGCTCCGCGGTGGAGGCCAGCAGTGCTGACTCGCCCGCGACCTGGGCGACGGCCGAGCGCCTCGGCGGGATCTGGCCGGTGGCGCGGGACATGCGGGCGAGGGCGTCGGCCGAGGTCACTGCCTCCAGGAGCCGCATCGCCAGCTTCGGGTGGGTGGCCTGACGGAAGATGCCGTACACCATGCCGCCGGCCAGGGTTGCCGGCGCGCCCCGGGGGCCGCCAGGGATCGGGGCGAACCCGAAGTGGTCCCACAGCTCTGACAGCAACAGGCCGGCCGCCTTGGCGAGACGGGGACCCTCGTAGCTGCCGCCGAAGCAGAACGCCGCCGAGCCGTGGGCGAGCAGCCGGATGGGCCGGTCCCACTCGAAGGCCACCACCTCGACCGGCAGCACCCCGTCCACGACCAGGTCGCGCAGGAGCTGGAGGGCTTCGATGGTGGCCGGGCCGTCCAGGACGACCACGCCGTCCTCGAGCACGGCCGCCCGGTTGGACGCCAGCAGCGCCAGCAGGATGTAGGTGGTGGCCTCCCCCGCCTTCGAGCCACCTGGCAGCACCACCGGGTGGCTGCCCCGCCCGCCGGCCCTGGCCAGAGCGCGGCCGGCGGCCCGCAGCTCGTCCCAGGTCGCCGGCGGGTCAAGCCCGAGCGCCTCCAGCGCGGCCCGCCGATACCACAGGCCGGCGACGTCGGCCTCCGCGTGGACGGCGAAGGTGCGCCCCTGGGTGCGGCCGGTGAGCATCAGCGGCGTCAGGAAGTCGTGCTCGTACTCCCCGGTGACCCAGCCCTCGTCCAGTTCCTCCAGCGGCGCCAGGAACCCGGCGGCGGTGAACTCTGGCACCCACACCGAGTCGAGGACGGCCAGGTCGGGGCCGAGGCCCTCGGCGACGGCGTGCGTCAGCGCCTGGTGGAGCTCATGCAGCCCAACGGTGGCCACGCTGAACCGCGTGTCGGCCGGCGCGGCCCGCCGGATCAGCCCTTCCCAGGGCCCCTCCGGGAGGATCACCCGGAGCTCCGGACCGCCCCGGTTCCTGTGAACCCAGTGCGGGTTCACGAATGTGCCCCGCCGGCGGTGGCGGATGACCACGCCCTCGGTGGCCAGCTCCGACAGCGCCCTGGTCACCGGCGTCCGGCTGATCTCGTGCTGTTCGCACAACTGATGCTCGGTGGGGAGACGGCCGTCCAGCCCGTAGCGACCTTCCAGGATCTCCTCGAGCAGCAGCGTCTTGAGCTGGAAGTAGACCGGTATGGGCAGCTTCGGATCGATCGCCATGGCACTCCCCCGCCAAGACTGTATCGCTACTCCGTGGGAGTGGGATCGGCGGCTGCGTGGCGCGGCCCAGAGGTCTTCTACCGGCCACTTCCTGGCCCACTGGGCGGTGGCGATGCCGTGATGGTCGTGGGTTACCCCGTCCGCCCGGTGCAGCGCTCGTTAGGCCACACCGAGCGCGGCGCGCACCTGGTCCAGCATCCGCTGCTCCCCGGCGCTCACCCGCTCGGCCCCGAAGCCCAGGAAGCCGCCCTCCTTGCCGGCGTCGGCGGCCGCCTGGGCCGCGACCACCAACCACCGCCGGAACGCCTCGACCTCCTCCGGTGTGGCCTTGGCCGTCACCAGCTCGTTGACGCCCCGCAGCTCCTCCAGCACCTGCTGGCCGTTGCGCGGCTTGAAGTCCTCCAGCGGGTTGTGCCTCTGCTGGGCCAGCGCCTGCACATCCAGGGCCACCGCCGCCAGCAGCTCCTCCTGGCTCGGGGGAAGGGTGGCCGACCGCAACGTGGCCATGGTCTCCTTGGCCAGCTCGATCGGCCCACCCGGGTCGGCGAGCGAGATCGCGACACCGGCGACCAGCGGGGCGCGACGGATCCGGGTCCATTCCTCGTCGGTGAAATCCTGCTTGGACGTCATGGCCACCTCCTTGAGAGCGGAACGCCAGCCTAGCGAGAACCGGCCTCGCCGGCTCAGCCGGTCCAGTGCTCGCGGTCCGCCCGCTGCGACCGATGCGGATCGTCCGCTTGGCTGACGGAACAGCATGCCTCGACCGGGCGGTGCCAACGGGCTAGACTTGCTTCTTCTTGCGACCCGGGGGGAGTCCTGTGGGAACCATTCAGGTGCGGAGTCTCGATCAGCCGGACGAGGCCAGGTCGTTCCCGAACGGCGGTCGACTTCTCCCAAGCGATGGCGGACTACGCCAAGCCGAGCTGAGACGCCCGTCCGCGTCCTGAACCTGGAGCGATCGGACCACCCAAGGAGCGGCATGAACCTGAACGGCAGCCGACACATGGGGCGCCGCCTGGCGTCCGAAAGAGGGAGGGGCAGATGACGATGCCGACGCCGGCCGACTGGTCGTTGGGGACGACGATCCCGGCCAGGGATCTGGAGCGAACGAGGAGGTTCTACGAGGACGTCCTGGACGCCCAGGTCGTGATGGAGGATCCGGGCGGGATTATCTACCGGTCCGGAGACTCCTACTTCAGCCTCTATCCGACCGAGTTCGCCGGGACGGCCCAGCACACTCTGGGTGCGTTCATGGTGCGAGATGTCGAGGCGACGGTGGCCGAGCTTCGGGGCAGGGGCGTGACCTTCGAGGACTACGACCTGCCCGGGGTAAAGACGGTCAACGGCATCGCCGAGCTCGGTGGGACCAAAGGGGCCTGGTTCAAGGACCCCGAGGGGAACATCCTTTCGGTGGTGCAGCCCCCGGCGGCCTGACCGCCAGGGCGAGCGGCTCCGGCACCGAGCGGCGTCGCCGTCCTCGGCCGGTCCCGATGGCAGTGTGGATCCGCACGACGGCGCCTGCGGGAGCTCGAAGCTACACTCCAACCCGCTGATCGACTGACGTCGCAGAAACGGTGGCGGTCTCACATGGTCATCGCCTACTGGATCGTCGCCGGGTTGCTGGCGCTGTTCTTCCTGTACGCCGGCGGGATCAAGGTGGTGCAGACAAGGGAGCAGCTGCGGCCGATGATGGCGTGGGTCGACAGCCTTCCGATGGGACTCGTGCGGACGATCGGTGTCCTGGAGGTGCTCGGCGCGATCGGTCTGATCCTGCCCCCGCTGACCGGTATCGCACCGTGGCTGGCGTTCGCGGCGGCGATCGGGCTCGTGCTCGTGCAGACCGGCGGGATCATCCTTCACGTCAGCCGTGGCGAGGCCAAGGTGATCGGGCTGAACATCGTGCTGGTCGTCGCAGCCGGGGTTGCCGTGTGGCTTGCATCCGCGGTGGTGTAGGCGCCGCTGTCAACCATCCTTACCATAGGCTGGGCAGATGAACGACAAGCAGCGATTCCAGCTGGCAGCCGTCGAGTCGCCGGCTGGCGGTGGCGAGGCTCCGCTGCTTGCCGCGGCGGCCCACGCGCTGGCCCCAGGTGTCGACCCACGGGCGGTCGTGCTGGTTGAGGGGAGCAGCGACCAGGTCGCGCTCGAGGCGGTGGCTGAGCGCCGTGGTCGGGATCTTGCCGCTGAGGGCATTGCCGTTGTGCCAATGGGCGGCGCCAGGAACATCCGGCGCTTCCTGGAGTTGTTCGGTCCTCGGGGCAGGGACGTGAGACTGGCGGGCCTGTGTGACGCCGGTGAGGAGGGCGACTTCCGGCGCGGTCTGGAGCGGGCCGGCCTCGGTTCCAACCTCAGTCGGGCCGACATGGAAGCACTCGGGTTCTATGTGTGCGTCGCCGATCTGGAGGACGAGCTGATCCGCTGCCTTGGCGCCGCCTGTGTGGAACAGGTCGTCGACGCTCAGGGCGAGCTTGGATCGTTCCGCACCTTCCAGCAGCAGCCTGCCTGGCAGGGACGGAACAGTCAGGCGCAGCTTCGGCGCTTCATCGGCACCCACAGCGGTCGCAAGATCCGCTACGCCCGGTTGCTGGTCGACGCGCTGGAGCTCACCAGCGTGCCTCGGCCCCTCGATCGTGTACTAGGGCATCTCTGACACGTCGAAGTCAGATCACCGCTGGGACTGCTCGGTGGCCGCGACGGCGACCTCGTTGGCCATGGCTGCCACGGCGAGCCGGGTGGTGCGGTCGGCTGGGACGTCGCGACCGGGAATGACGACCAGGTAGCCGATCGGCTGCTGCCGGGCAACCAGGTCGAGGGCGACCCCCTCGAGGGGCAGCACCATGGTGCCGTCCAGGACACGGTGATGCCCTGGGGGGATGCGGCCTTCACGATCCAGGTGGGTCAGCGCCTCCAGATCGAGCGGTGGCTGGGTGTCGCCGACGTCCACGGTGACCACGAACCCGTCCGGGCTTCGGTGGAGGACGCTGACGCGCCGGACGCGCAGCAGCCGCTGGAGGCCCTTGGCGGCGACCCGGTCGACGGCGCCGCCGGCCGCGGCGGTCTCGGTGAGCTGGTGCAGGAGCCGGATGGCCTCGGCGTGCGCCTCGGCGGCTACCGCCGACCGGCGC
>Ga0307409_100000331_pt1 | contig 19505 bp, 21 predicted proteins | sample 322Ometagenome_2_FD_203888 | JGI IMG/M metagenome (GOLD analysis project Ga0307409, IMG submission 203888) | Maize rhizosphere microbial communities from greenhouse at UC Davis, California, United States - 322HYB-O-2 | ecosystem: Host-associated > Plants > Roots > Rhizosphere > Soil | place... | reverse complement strand
GAGCGCCAGCGCGACGAGGATTTCGACCAGTGTGAAGCCGCGACGCATCATCGCGCCTGCGGGCCGACGATCAGCACGCGGTTCAACGGGTCGGCGCTGACGCTGGCGTCGAAGGCGGCACTGCGCAGCGCGAAGGCATACGGCTCGTTGCGGCCGGATGCGCGCAGCGGCACGATCGCGTCCGCGGGCAGCTCGCGTCCGGCATAGGCGAGCGGCCGCACCGCCACCGATGGGGGAAGCGCATGCGCGTCGAGCGCCTCGTCGCCGGCGAGCGGTTGCCAACGGCCGTCGGCCGCACGAACGAGAAACCGCCACTGCGATCCCTGGTCGCCTGTCGTCGCCAGCACGCCCAGCGTTTCGTGGCGCAGCTGCGCGCGCAGCGCGGCATACTCGAGCGCACCGGCGAAGCGGCGCGCCTCGCGCTCGAGCACGCCGCGCTCGTCGGGCACCAGCGCAAGCGACGCGACCGCGCCCGCGATCGCCAGCAGCGCCACCACGACGAGGATCTCGATCAGCGTGAAGCCGCTCGACGTCGCGGCGAAGGGCTTGGTGCCGGCTACAGGTCCCACGAGCCGATGTCCGCATCGACCCCGCTGCCGCCCGGCTGGCCGTCGGCGCCGAAGCTCCACACGTCGATCTCGCCTTTGAGGCCCGGGCTCAGGTACTGGTAGGGCCGGCCCCACGGGTCGTTGCGCAGCTTCTCGAGATAGCCGTTCGGCTTCCAGTTGGGCGGCACGGGCGCCTGCTCGGGACGCGCGACCAGCGCGTTCAGGCCCTGTTCGGCCGTCGGATAGCGCTGGTTGTCGAGCCGGTAGAGCTTGAGCGCCTGCATGATCGAGGCGATGTCGCTCTTCGCCGCCGTGGCGCGCGCCTCGTCCGGGCGTTCGAGCACGCGCGGCACGACGAGCGCGGCGAGGATGCCGAGGATCACGATGACCACCATGATCTCGATCAGCGTGAAGCCGCGCATGCGAACGGCGAGCGCGGCATCGCGATGGAGAGCCTCGTGCATGGCGGCCATTATAATTGTGAGATCGATGCCGACCGCGCGCCGGTCGGCCGTCTTGCCCCCACCGTTTGATCGCCCGACTCGTCCGCTGGCTGTTCGCGCTCGTCGCGCTCGCGATCCTCGTTGCCGGCGGGGCGGCGTGGTGGTTCCTGCAGCGTCCGTTGCCGCTTCCCGCGTCCCCCTACGACTTCAAGGTCCCGAGCGGCGCGACGCTGTCGTCGGTGGCGCGCGATTTCACGAGCGCCGGCATCCTGCCGCATCCCGCGCCGTTGATCGCGCTCGCGCGCTGGCGGGGCGTCGATCGCGCGATCAAGGCCGGGAGCTACGAGATCGACTCGGGCATCACGCTGCCGCAGCTGCTCGCGCGCCTCACGCAGGGCGACGTGACGCAGACGTCGCTGACGATCATCGAGGGCGCCACGTTCGCCGACGTCAGGGCCACACTCCGCGCGAGAAGCGACGTCGTCAAGGCGGTGACCGACCTGCCCGATGGCGAACTGCTCGCGAAGCTCGGCATCGACGCGCCGAGCCCCGAGGGGCAGTTCTTCCCGGACACCTATTTCTTCGCGAGCGGCAGCAGCGACGCCGCCGTGCTGAAGCGCGCGCATCGCCTCTTGAAGGCGCGGCTCGACGCAGGCTGGGAGAAGCGCGCGAACGGGCTTCCGCTGTCGACGCCCTACGAGGCGCTGATCCTCGCGTCGATCGTCGAGAAGGAGACCGGCCGCGCCGCCGATCGCGGCAACGTCGCATCGGTGTTCATCAATCGACTGAAGGCCGGCATGCGATTGCAGACCGACCCGACGGTCATCTACGGCATCCGCGATCGCTTCGACGGCAACCTTCGGAAGAGCGACCTCGAGACGGACACGCCGTACAACACGTATACGCGCGACGGCTTGCCGCCGACGCCGATCGCGTTGCCTTCGCAGGCGTCGCTCGACGCGGTGCTGAACCCGCCGTCGACCTCGTTCCTGTATTTCGTGTCGCGCGGCGACGGCAGCAGCGAGTTCACGTCGTCGCTCGCCGAGCACAACCGCGCCGTGGCACGATTCCAGCTGAAGCGCTCGCGGTGAGCGCGCGAACGGGCGCATCGAAGCGATGAGCACACCGGCCGGCCGTTTCATCACGCTGGAAGGTATCGACGGGGCCGGCAAGAGCACGCACGCGGCCTGGCTCGCGCAGCGCATCGAGGCGCGCGGCCATCGCGTCGTCGCCACGCGCGAGCCCGGCGGCACGCCGCTCGGCGAGAAGCTGCGCACGCTGCTGCTCGCCGAACCGATGTCGCACGACTGCGAGGCGCTGCTCGTGTTCGCTGCAAGGCGCGAGCACCTCGAGCAGGTGATCCGCCCGGCGCTGGCGCGCGGCGACTGGGTGCTGTGCGACCGCTTCACCGACGCGACCTACGCCTACCAGGGCGCGGGACATGGCGTGCCGTCCGCGCGCATCGCCGAGCTGGAACGCTGGGTGCACGCCGATTGCCAGCCGGATCTCACGCTGCTGTTCGACGTCGCGCCGTCGGTGTCGCGCATGCGGCTCGAACGCAACGCGCGCGATGGCCGTGTGCTCGACCGGTTCGAGCGCGAGCGCGAGGCGTTCTTCGTTCGCGTCCGCGAGGCCTACCTCGCGCGCGCCGCGGCCGAGCCCGCCCGGTTCCGGATCGTCGAATCGTCGCGGGAAGTCGACCTCGTGCGCGCGGATCTCGAGCGGATCCTCGAGGCGGTTCGATGACCGGTGACGAATGGGCGGACGGCGATGACACCGGCGCCGTCATCGCGCATCGCTGGCCGGCGCTCGCGCCATGGCTGCAGCCAATCGCTGCCGCCGCCCTCCAGCGTCGCGATCGGTGGCCGCACGCGCTGCTGATTGCCGGGCCGCGAGGCGTCGGCAAGCGTGCGCTGGCCGCGCACTTCGCCCGGTCGCTGCTGTGCGAAGCGCCGGCGGCCGACGGGGCTGCATGCGGCCAATGCACGAGCTGCGGCTATGTCGCGGCGGGCCAGCACCCGGACTTCGTTCGCGTCGAGCCGGTCGAGCTCGACGAGGAAGGCAATGCCACGCCGACCGATGTCATCAAGGTCGACGCGATCCGCCGGCTCATCGACTGGACGCAGGTGACGAGCCACCGTCGCCGCGCGAAGGTCGCGATGATCGCGCCGGCCGAAGCGATGCACTACGCCGCCGCCAACGCGCTGCTGAAGACGCTCGAGGAGCCGCCGCCGGGCACGTTCCTCATGCTGGTGGCGCATCGGCCCGGCGGCCTGCCGCCGACGATCGCGAGCCGGTGCCGGCGGCTGATCGTGGCCATCCCCGACCGGCGCGCGGCCGGCGCATGGCTCGAAGCGAACGGCGTGAGCGGCGGCGAGGGGATCCTCGCGCAGGCGGGCGGTGCCCCGTATCGGGCGCTCGAGCTCGCCGATCGCGCTCACCAGGCCGAGCGGGCCGCGTGGATGACCGCCCTGGCTTCGCCGCAGTCGCTCGCGCCGATCACGCTCGCCGCACGCATCGAGCTCGCAGGGCGGGACGAGCGACGCGACCGGCTCGCCGCGTCGATCGATTGGCTGATCGCCTGGACGGCGGACCTCGCGCGCGTCGCTGCCGGCGGCCGACCGGCGTTCAATCCCGACCGCAGCGGCGATCTCGCAGCGCTCGCCGTTCGGGTGGCACGCATTTCGCTCTTTCGCTATCATCAGTCCCTGCTTCGACAGCGGACGCTCGTCACGCATCCGCTTCAGCCCCGGCTCGTTGCCGAAGCGCTCCTGATCGACTATCGCAGGCTTTTCGAACCCGATGGCGGAACGACCGGCTAACCTTCACGCTCCCACGGCGCTGCCGCGGCCGGGCGTGCTGTCGCTCAACATCCGCGAAAAGGCCGCGCTCTACGCCGCCTACATGCCGTTCCTGAAGGGGGGCGGCATCTTCATTCCGACGTCGCGCGAGTACAAGCTCGGCGAGGAAGTGTTCATGCTGCTTTCGCTGATGGACGACCCGAACCGCATTGCCGTGCAGGGCAAGGTCGTCTGGATCACGCCCGAGGGCGTGCAGGGCAACCGCACGCAGGGGATCGGCGTCCAGTTCACGCAGGACGAGACCGGCGCCTCGGCCCGCGCGACGATCGAGAAGGTGCTCGGCGAGACGCTCGCCTCGTCGCGACCCACGCACACGCTGTAGCGGGCCGCGATGGCGGCCCGGCGCCGTTTCGCCTTGCCGTGCGGCCAGGTCCCTCGCGCCGCGGTCCGCTGCCGTTCCGGACGGGCGAAGCCTCGGGCGCGCACGACGCACTGCACATGCTGATCCGAACCGTCCTGCCGCGGACTGCCCGCGCACACCGCTGACCGCGCATGTTCGTCGACTCGCATTGCCATCTCGACTTTCCCGAGCTCGCGCGGGAGCTGCCCGAGCATCTCGCCGCGATGCGCGCCGCCGGCGTGACGCACGCGCTCTGCATTTCGGTCGACCTGCGCGACTGGCAGCGCGTCCACGATCTCGCGCTCGCGCACGGCAATCTCTACGCGACGGCGGGGACGCATCCCGACTACGAGGAAACCGACGAGCCGACGGTGGACACGCTGTGCGAACTCGCCGCGCGTCCGAAGGTCGTGGCCATCGGCGAGACCGGACTCGACTACTATCGGCTCCAGGGCGACCTCTCGTGGCAGCGCGATCGGTTCCGCACCCACATTCGCGCGGCACGCGAAAGCGGCCGGCCGCTCGTCGTCCATACGCGCAGCGCCGCGAGCGACACGCTGGCACTGATGCGCGAAGAGCGCGCGCACGAGTGCGGCGGTGTCATGCACTGCTTCACCGAGACCTGGGAGGTCGCGTCGGCCGCCCTCGATCTCGGCTTCCACATCTCTTTCTCGGGCATCGTGACGTTCAGGAACGCGAAGGCACTGAAGGACGTCGCGATGCGCGTGCCGCTCGATCGCATGCTGATCGAGACCGACAGCCCGTACCTCGCCCCGGTCCCGTTCCGCGGCAAGCGCAATCATCCGGCGCTGGTCGTGCACGTGGCCGAGGAGATCGCACGCCTGCGCGGCCTCGCGGTCGAAGAGGTCGGACGTACGACCTCGCAGAACTTCTTCCGTCTGTTCGCCATCCCCGACGATGCCCAGGCGACGCGCCACTGAGCTCGCGATGATCGTCATCGCCGCGGTCGCGATCGCGGCCGGCGGGACGGCGCACGCGCAACGCCGCCCGGCCGGGCCGAGCGTCGTCGAGCGCCTGCCGACGGTCGAAGACTTCGTTCTCGCGGCGGTGAACGATCGCGTGGAAGAAGTCCGGGCGCTGCTCAGGATCGGCGTCGATGCGAACACCGTCGGCCCGGACGGCTTCCCCGTGCTGGTCACCGCGGCGCGCGAGGGGAGTGCGCGCGTCGTCGACGCCTTGCTCGATGCGGGCGCGAACGTCGACGCGAGCACCGTGCGCGGCGACACGGCGCTGATGCTCGCCGCGCTCAAGGGTCACCTCGGCATCGTCAAGCGGCTGCGCGCGCGCGGAGCCGCGGTCGAGCGGCCGGGGTGGACGCCGCTGATCTACGCCGCGACGGGGGGCCACGACGACGTGGTGCGCTTCCTCCTCGCGGAGGGTGCAAGCATCGACGCCGCCTCGCCCAACGGCACGACCGCCTTGATGATGGCGGTCCGCGAAGAGAAGTTCTCCACCGCCGAACTGCTGATCGAACGCGGCGCCGACGTCAACCGCCGCAACGAGAACGGGGCGACCGCGCTCGCCTGGGCCGAGCGGTTGGAGGATCGGGCGCTGGTCGAGCGCCTGAAACGTGCGGGTGCGCGGCGCTGATGCGCAGGCCCGACGTCTAATTGCCCTTGGGTTCGATGTCGGGCAGCGGGTCGTCCAGGGTCGTCGGCAGATCCACCGGGGCCGCTTCAGCGGTGGCCACCAATGCGGGAACGAGCGAGGGCAGCACGCCCACCAGGCGCCGCGCGCCGTTGAAATGTTTCTGCCAGTAGCGATTGTCGAACTCGGCGATCTCGACGTCGCGGCCGCGCCGCGGCGCGTGGATGAACCGGTTGTCACCGAGGTAGATGCCCACGTGCGAGAACGCGAAGCGCCGCGTGTCGAAGAACACGAGGTCGCCGGGCGCGAGATCCTTCTTCGCGACCTGGTCGCCGAGACGGCTCAGCTCCTTGGCGGTGCGCGGCAGCGTGACGCCGGTCACCTGCTGGAAGACGTGGCGCACGAGCCCGCTGCAGTCGACGCCGCCATCGGGCGTCTCGCCCCCGAACCGGTAGGCGACGCCGATCAGGCCGAGCGCGTAGATCGCCACGTCCTGCGTGCCGTGCCAGACCTTGTCGGCGGCGGCGACGACCGTGGTCTTCGCTTGCGAGACGATCGAGGGCGCGGACACTCGTGTTTGAGCGGCGACCCACGGGGCGCCCGTCGCCAGCGGGAAGGCGACGATTACGACACGTAAGAGGCGGGGGCATCGCATGACGCCGGCATTCTTACGCAAAAGCGCTGAGCCGCCAACCGTGGCGGTGCGTAGGACAATGTCATAATCCCTGGCCGGTGCCGGGCGGCCGACGAGCGGCGTTAGCGGCGGCGCTTGCCGCGCGGTCGCGCGCGGGGGAGGGGGTTGGCTTCGGCACGCTCCCGACGCGCCTCCCGCGGATCGGCGCGCAGCGGCCGCAACAGTTCCACGCGGTCGCCGGACCGAAGCGGCGTCGACGCGACCGCGCGCTGCCCGTGGATCGCGAACGCGAGCGCAGCGGCGAACAGCCCGAAGCGCTCGACGAGTCCCGACCGCGCCACGGCGTCCGCGAGCGTCGAGCCGTCGGGCAGCGAAACGGCGATCGTCGCCTGCCCCTCCGGCCCGCCATACGCGACCACGACGTCGATGCCGGCGGCGCCGGTCTGCGTCACCGGTGCAGACGCTCCGCGCGCCGCACGAACGCGTCGATGAACGTGTGCGCGATGTGGTTGAAGACGGGGCCGACGACCGTCTCGATCAGGTGCGTCTTGAACTCGTACGCGAGCTCGAATTCCACCTTGCACGCGTCCTCGGCGAGCGCGCGGAATCGCCATTCGCCGTGCAGGTGCCTGAACGGCCCGTCCTTCAACGTGACGACGATCGACGCCGGCGGCCGGTTCGCATTGTCGGTCGTGAAGTGCGCGCGCACGCCGTGGTAGTTGATGTCGATGCGCGCCGTCTTGCCGCCATCGTGCCGCTCGAGCTCCTTCGCGCCCGAGCACCAGGGCAGGAACTCCGGATAGCGCTCGACGTCGTCCACGAGCGCGAACATCTCCGGCGCGCCGTAAGGCACGAGGACCGATTTCGTCACGCGCTGCATCGGGTTGCTAGAATCCGTCCATGAGCATCGTCGAGAACCGCAAGGCGTTCCACGACTATTTTATCGAGGAACGATTCGAGGCCGGCCTTGCGCTCGAAGGCTGGGAGGTGAAGGCGATCCGGGCCGGGCGCGCGAACCTGAAGGAAGCCTACGTCGTCGTCAAGCAGGGCGAGATCGTGCTCGTCGGCGCGCACGTGTCGCCGTTGTCGACCGCGTCGACGCACGTGTCGCCGGACGCCACGCGCACGCGGAAGCTGCTGTTGCACCGCGAGGAGATCGGCCGGCTGATCGGCAAGGTCGAGCGCGCCGGCTACACGCTCGCGCCGCTGGACCTGCATTACAAGAACGGCCGGATCAAGCTCGAGTTCGGCCTCGCCAAGGGCAAGAAGCAGTACGACAAGCGCGCCACGATCAAGGAGCGCGAATGGAACCGCGAGCAGCAGCGGCTCATGCGCACGCGGGCCGCCAGCGGCTGAGCGCGCCGGGACAGGGCGCCACGCGATGACCTCGCTCGCCGACACGGCCGGCGGCATGTTCGAACGCGACCTTCCCCGGACGCGGGCGAATTTCGTTCCGTTGTCGCCGATCGATTTCCTCGTCCGCAGCGCGACCGTCTACCCGGCGAAGATCGCCGTGCGGCACGGCCCGCACACCTGCACGTACGCCGAGCTCGAGCGCCGCTGCCGGCGGTTTGCCGGGGCGCTCGCGGCACGCGGCATCGCGCGCGGCGACACCGTCGCCATCATGGCGCCCAACGTGCCGGCGATGCTCGAAGCGCACTACGCGGTGCCGGCGCTCGGCGCGGTGCTGAATCCGCTGAACGTTCGTCTCGACGCGCGCACGATCGCCACCTGTCTCACGCACGGCGAGGCGAAGGTCCTGCTGGTCGACGCGGAGTTCGCGCCGGTGGTGCGTGACGCGCTCGCGCTCTGCGAGCGAGCGCCGCTCGTCGTCGACCTCGAGGACCCGCTCGGGCCGCTGACCGCTACCTCGCGAATCGGCGCGCTGACCTACGAAACGCTGCTGGCCGAAGGCGATGCCGCGTATGCCTGGCCGGGCCCGCGCGACGAATGGGACGCGCTCGCGCTGCTCTACACGTCGGGAACCACGGGCGATCCCAAGGGCGTCGTCTATCACCATCGCGGCGCGTATCTCAACGCGCTGGGCAACGCGCTGGCATTCGGCCTCAAGCCGGACAGCGTCTACCTGTGGACGCTGCCGATGTTCCATTGCAGCGGCTGGACCTACACCTGGGCGGTGACCGCGGCCGGGGCAACGCACGTGTGCCTGCGCCGCGTCGATCCGGCACTCATCTACGAGGCGATCGTCGAGCACCGCGTCACCCATCTGTGCGGCGCGCCGATCGTGCTGAACCTCCTCGTGCACGCGGCCGACGGCGTCAAGCGCCGCTTCGACCACGTGGTCGAGGTCGCCACCGGCGGCGCGGCGCCGCCCTCGGCGATCATCGAAGCGATGGAGGCGCTCGGCTTCCGCGTCACGCATCTCTATGGGCTCACCGAATCGTACGGTCCCGCCACGCTTTGCGCCCCCCAGCAAAGCTGGGCCGGTCTCGACCTCGAGGCGCGCGCGCTCAAGATGGCGCGCCAGGGCGTGACGATGCCGACGCTGTCGGCGTTGCAGGTCGCGAATCCCGACGACGCGCTCCCGGTCGCGCGCGACGGGGCGTCGCTCGGCGAGGTGATGCTTCGCGGCAACACGATCATGAAGGGCTACCTCAAGAACCCGGCGGCCACCGAGGCCGCGTTCGAGGACGGCTGGTATCGCACCGGCGATCTCGCCGTCTGGCATCCGGACGGCTACATCGAAATCAAGGACCGCAGCAAGGACATCATCATCTCCGGCGGTGAGAACATCAGCTCGCTCGAGGTCGAGGAGTGCCTGTACCGGCATCCGAGCGTGATGGAAGCGGCCGTCGTCGCCCGGCCCGACGAGCGCTGGGGCGAAACGCCATGCGCGTTCGTCACGCTGAAGCCCGGCAGCCCCGACGTCAGCGCGGAGGAGATCGTCGCCTGGTGCCGCGGGCGGATCGCGCATTTCAAGGTGCCGAAGCACGTCGTCTTCGGCGCGCTGCCGAAGACGGCCACCGGCAAGATCCAGAAGAACGTGCTGCGCGAGCGCGCCAGGAAGCGGGACTAGCGGTGTTCGTGCGCGACCTTCTCGCCGGACGCACGGCGCTCGTCACCGGTGCCTCGAGTGGATTGGGGCGGCATTTCGCGAAGCTGCTGGCCGCCCACGGCGCCGTCGTGCTCGTCGCTGCGCGTCGCGCCGACGCGTTGCGGACGGTGGTCGAGGAGATCGCGAGCGAAGGGGGGCAGGCGCGCGCGTTGTCGCTCGACGTGCAGAGCACCGCGTCCGTCGACGACGCGCTGAGCGCCGCGGGCAGCGTGGATGTCGTCGTCAACAACGCCGGCATCGCGCACAGCCAGCCGGTCCTCGATACCGACGACGAAGCGTGGGCGCGCGTGATCGACACGAACCTGAGCGGCGCTTTTCGCGTCGCCCGCGCGGCGGCGCGCCGCATGGTCGCGGACGGCCGCGAAGGATCGATCGTCAACGTCGCGTCGATCCTCGCGTTCCGCGTCGCGAAGCGGGTGCCCGCGTACATCGCCGCGAAGGCCGGGCTCGTCAAGCTCACGGAGGCGATGGCGCTCGAGCTCGCGAGCAAGCGCATCCGCGTCAATGCCATCGCTCCCGGCTACGTCGAGACCGACCTCAACCGTGACTTCCTGCGGTCCCCGGCCGGCGAGGCGATGGTCAAGCGGGTGGCCTTGGGCCGTTTCGGTCGTCCGGCCGATCTCGACGGCGCGCTGCTGCTCGTCGCGTCGCAGGCAGGCGCGTACATGACGGGGGCGACGATCGTCGTCGACGGTGGCCACGGCCTCGCGTGGCTGTAGCGGAGGACCACGACGATGGAGTTCTCGCTTCCTGCCGACATCGAGTCGCTGAGACAGAGGATCGCCACGTTCGTGCGCGAGCGCATCATTCCGCTCGAGTCCGATCGCGCGAGCTACGACGAGCACGAGAACATCCGCCACGACCTGCTCGAGCGTGTGCGCGGCGAAGTGAAGGCGGCCGGCCTGTGGGCGCCGCAGCTGCCGCGCGAGTGGGGTGGGCACGGTCTGCCGATGATCGGCGTGGCGGCCTGCTACGAGGCGATGAACGCCTCGATCTTCGGCCCGGTCTGCTTCAACAGCGCGGCGCCGGACGACGGCAACATGCGCCTGCTGTGGCAAGCAGCCACCGACGAGCAGAAAGCGCGGTGGCTCGCGCCGATCGCCGACGGGCGCGTGCGCTCGTCGTTCGTGATGACCGAGCCGCATCCTGGCAGCGGCTCCGATCCCGCGATGATGCTCACGCGCGCCGAGCGTCGAGGCGATCGCTGGGTCGTGCACGGACGCAAATGGTTCATCACCGGCGCCGAGGTCGCGCGGCATTTCATCCTGATCGCCAAGACGTCGGACGATCCGCGCCGCGGCCTCACCGCGTTCCTGTTCGATCGCGGCCAGCCGGGCTGGCGCATCGTGCGCCGCATTCCCATCATGGGGCCCGAGGAGCATGGCGGCCACTGCGAGCTCGCCTTCGACGGGCTCGAGATCCCCGATGCCGATCGCCTGATGAACGTCGGCGACGGACTCAAGGTGACGCAGATCCGGCTCGGCCCCGCGCGGCTCACCCACTGCATGCGCTGGCTCGGCCTCGCGAAGCGCTCGCTCGACATCGCGCTCGATTACGTGTCGGTCCGCGAGAACGCGGGGCGCACGCTGGCGGAGCTCGACAGCGTCCGCGGTCTGCTCGCGACGGCGGCCATGCAGATCGAGATCGGCCGCCTCGTGACGATGCGCGCCGCGCGCAAGCTCGACCAGGGGGACTTCGCCCGCAAGGAGATTTCGCTCGCGAAGGTCGTCGTCGCCGACACGCTGCACCGCGCGGCGGACACGGGGCTGCAGCTCTGCGGCGCGCTCGGTTACTCGAAGGACACGGTGCTCGAGTGGATCTACCGCTACGCGCGCCAGGCGCGGCTCGTCGACGGTGCGAGCGAGGTGCACCACGGCGTCCTCGCGCGGTTCCTGATGCAGGAGCGGGACCGCTTCTGGTCGTGGGACGCGCCCGAGGCGGATTGACGCGGAGTCAGCTTCGCCCAAGGCTCGCGTCGATCGCGAAGGCGGCCGCGGCGCCGGTGCGAACCGCCGCTTCGAGCGTCGCCGGAAACTCGGCGTCGACGTAATCGCCGGCCAACGCGACGCGCGGATGCGGCAGCGCATCCGGCACGACGGCGCGGCCGGGCACGCAGGCGTAGGTCGCGCGCTTCTCGACGATGGCCTGCGACCAGGCGAGCGGCGGCCAGCGCGGCTCGATCCTTCGCAGTTGAGCATCGCAGACGTGCGCGAGCTCGTGCGCGGCGATCGCTTCGTGCGCCCCCCTCGCGCTGACGACGACGGCCACCAGCTGCGCCAACGCCGGTCGCGCGGCATCGTGCGCCGCCTGCGAAACGATCTCGGATCGGTCGATGACCCATTGCCCGGGCGCGTCGTCGAGACGGACGATGGTCGACGGCATCGGCATCCGCGAGCCGTACCCGAGCCAGACGGTCGCGATCGGTTCGTAGTCGAGCGACGCGACGGCCGACAGGGCCGCGGCGAACGGGCCGGCACCGCCGACGACGTTGTCGAGCTGGTGCGGGCCGACGGCGACGATCGCCGCGTCGAACGATTGCTCCGCATCCCGCGTGCGCACGGCCACGGCATCGTCGCGAAGCACCAGGCAGGCACGCGCATTGAGCTGCGCGTGCCCGCCATGTGCCTCGACGAAGCGCAGCGCCGCCTCGGGAAACAGCGACGACAGGTCCGTCGACGCGAGCAGGAAGTCGCTCGCGCCGGAGCCGCCCGCGAACGAGGCGCGTAGCACGTTGGCGAACACCTGCGCCGATGCGCGCTCGGGGGGTGTATTGAGCGCCGCGAGGCACAGCGGATTCCACAATCGCTCGGCCGCTACGCGAGGACCGTCCGCGAGCAGTCCGGCGACCGTCTGGTCCGGAGCGCAGCGGAAGCCGCGCCTCGCGAGCCGGCGGAACCAGGCGACCAGGGCGATGCGCTCTCCCAGCGTGAGTCCCTGGGCAAGCAGCACCCCGGCAAGCAGGCCGAACGACCCCGGCAGCCGGCGAGCATGCAGCGCGAACGGCGTTTCACAGCCAGCGAAGCCGCACAAGGCGAGGGCCGAGCGCGAGAGCAGGCTTTCCCCGTTGCCACCGTGCACGGCGGCGAGCACGTTGCGCGTCTGCAGGTAGGCGCCGAGCATCAGGTGCTGTCCGTTGTCGAGTGCGAGGCCGTCGCGCACGACGCGGCGGGCGCGTCCGCCGGGCACGCTGGCCGCCTCGACCACCGTGACGCCGTAGCCAAGGCGCGCGAGCGTTACCGCGGCCGCGCACCCGGCCCATCCGGCGCCGATAACGGCGACGCGCTTCAGGCGCGGAGCGCGGTCTTCCACGCGATGGCGAACTTGCGAAGCGGGGTGAGCGCGATGCGCCGATCGAGCACTCGATAGCCGTCGCGCGCGATCTCGTCGAGGAGCTTCCGGTAGATCGCCGCCATGATGAGCCCGGGCCGCTGCGCGCGCCGCTCGGCGGCAGGAAGCCGCGCCAGCGCGCGCGCATACCACTCGTTCGCGCGGTCCACCTCGAACGCCATCAAGGCCGCGAACGACGGCGAGTGCTCGCGCTTCAGGATCTGCGAGGGCGCCACGCCGAAGCGCACGAGGTCTTCGTGCGGCAGGTAGATGCGGCCGCGCATCGCGTCCTCGCCGACGTCGCGCACGATGTTCGTGAGCTGGAACGCGATGCCGAGGTCGCGCGCGTACTCGAGCGTGCCGGGTTGCGTGCGTCCGAAGATGTCCGCCGACAGCATGCCGACGACTCCGGCGACGCGATGACAGTAGTGCTCGAGCGCGGCGAAGTCGACGTAGCGCGTCTGGTCGAGATCCATCGCCATGCCGTCGATGATCGACTGGAAATGACCGGCGGGCAGCGCGAACTCGCGGACGACCGGTGCGAGCGCCTGGGCGACCGGGTGCTGCGGCGCGCCGTCGTAGGCGCTCGCGATCTCGTTGCGCCACCACGCGAGCTTCATGCGCGCGACGTCCGGATCCGACACTTCGTCGACGACGTCGTCGACTTCGCGGCAGAAGGCATACAGGGCGGTGATCGCGCGACGCCGCGGCGGGGGCAGGAACAGGAAGCTGTAATAGAAGCTCGATCCGCTCTGCGCGGCCACACGCTGGCAGTACTCGTCCGGCGTCATCGCGGGCGGTCCGCGCCGAAGGTCTTCGCGGGCGCGGCGACGCGGCGCGGGAGCAGTGCCTGCAGGCCGACGATCGCCCAGTCGCGCGTGCCGAGGACCGGGCGGCGACGGAACACGTCGCCGCCCACGGCGTCGATGCGCGAGAGCACCCGCTGGCCGCCGGCGATGACGGCGGCGATCTCGACGCGCATGCGCCACGGCAGCGCACGCAGCAACGGCCTGCCCGCATCGAGCAGGCGTCGCGCGCGCGCCGTCTGGAAGGCCATCAGCTCGCGCCAGTGCGCGTCGACGCTCCGCTCGGCGATCTGCGCCTTGCGCACGCCGAAGCGCTTGAGCTCGTCCTGCGGCAGGTAGACGCGGCCCTTGTCCCAGTCGATCGCGACATCCTGCAGGAAGTTCGTGATCTGCAATCCGGTGCAGATGCAGTCGCTCGCGCGGTCGTTGTCCGGCGAGTTGGCATCGAACAACGCGAGCACGAGCCGCCCGACGGGATTCGCCGACCGGCTGCAATAGTCGAGCAGGTCGGCGTAGCTGCGGTAGCGCGTCTTGGTGCAGTCCTGCAGGAACGCCGACAGCAGGGCGTGGAACGGCTGCAGCGGCAACCGGTGGCGGTGTATCGATTCAGCGAGCGCGGGAAACGGGCCGAGGGCCGGCGTCTCGCCGCGCTCGATCGCGTGCAGCGCGCGGCTGAACACCTCGAGGGCGGCGATGCGCGCATTGACGCTGGCGTCGCCTTCGTCGGCGATGTCGTCGGCCGCGCGCGCGAAGCGGTAAATGGCGACGATCGCCGGGCGGACCGTCGCCGGCACCAGGCGGGAAGCGACCGGGAAGTTCTCGTAGTGGTCGACGGCGGACATCGGGGGGAGCGACACGCCCGGCGCATCGAGCGTCGCGGCGGGCGGCCATTGTCCCATCGCTGCGGCGCTCGCTCGAACGCTGCTAAAATGCGACGTTTTTCCGCGGCCGCGAAAGTGGCGGAATTGGTAGACGCACCGGATTTAGGTTCCGGCGGGTAACCCCCGTGGGGGTTCGAGTCCCCCCTTTCGCACCAACCGCCCGGCGTCTTTTCGCGCGCTTTCGTCCCGGCGCGCGGCGCGGACATTCCAGCATCAGTCGCAACCGCAGCCACGCCGATCGGCGCACCGATCGCGGCGTCGACATCAGCAAGGATCGTTCACGATGCACAACACCCTCGAGAACCTCGGCCAGCTCGAGCGCAGGCTCCACATGGCAGTTCCGATCAGCGACATCGAGGGCGAGGTGCACAAGCGCCTGTCGCGACTCGCGAAGACGGTGAAGATCGCCGGTTTCCGGCCGGGCCACGTGCCGCTCAAGCTCATCGCGCAGCAATACGGGCCGCAGGTCCGCTCGGACGTGATCACCGACGCCGTCCAGAAGAGCTTCAACGACGCCGTCCGCGAGCAGAACCTCCGCGTCGCCGGTTATCCGCGCATCGAGCCGCGCCAGGCCGATGCCGCGGCCAGCGAGGCGCTCGAGTTCTCGGCGGTGTTCGAGGTGTATCCCGAGGTGACGGTGGGGGACCTCTCGGGCGTGACGATCGAGCGGCCTCGCGTGGAAGTCACGCCCGCGGACGTCGACCGCACGCTCGAGGTGCTTCGCAAGCAACGCGCCACCTGGCACACGGCAACGCGGCCGGCGCAGGACGGCGATCGCGTGATCGTCGACTTCTCGGGCACGATCGACGGCGTGGAGTTTGCAGGCGGGCAGGCGAAGGATTTTCCGATCCTGCTCGGCGAAGGCCGCATGCTGCCCGAGTTCGAGGCCGCGCTGAAGGGCGTCGAGCCGGGACAGACGAAGGCATTCGCGCTGACGTTCCCGGCCGATTACCACGGCCAGGAAGTGGCGGGCAAGACGGCGCAGTTCTCGCTCGTCGTGAAGGACGTGAGCACGCCCCGGTTGCCGCCGCTCGACGACGAGTTCGCCAGGGCGTTCGGCATCGCGAGCGGAAGCATCGACGACCTTCGCGCCGAGGTAACCTCGAACCTCACGCTCGAGCTCGGACGCAAGGTGGAGTCGGTATTGAAGGAACAGGTCTTCGCGGCGCTGCGGGGCCAGGCCAAGTTCGCGTTGCCCAAGGCGATGATCGACGTCGAGGCGCAGGGGCTGATGGAGCGCATGGCGCAGGACTTGCGTCAGCAGGGCATGAAGCCCGAGGACATCAAGCTGTCCGCTGACATGTTCAAGGCCCAGGCCGAGAACCGGGTGGCGCTCGGCCTGGTCGTCGGCGAACTGGTGCGCGCGAACAATCTCGCCGCCCGGCCCGAGCAGGTGAAGGCGCTCGTTACCGAGGCGGCCCAGACCTACGAACAGCCGGAAGCAGTCGTGCGCTGGCACTACGACAAGCCGGAGCGGTTGAACGAGTTCGAGGCCGCGGCAGTCGAACGCAACATCGTCGAATGGGTGCTCGCGCGCGCGAAAGTGGTCGACAAGGCGGAGACGTTCGAGGCGCTGATGGGACCCGCGCGCGCCTAGCGCGGGCCCCCACCGGGACGGACGCCGGCCCCGTCCGGCGGATCGATGCCCGCCGGCGCTTGACGATCCGCCCGGCGAGTCCCATCTTCATCCCATCGCCGCCGGCCGGCGGCGCGGCCCATCGCAGCAATCGAGGAACGGAACATGGAAGACACCAGGGCCCTGGGGCTCGTCCCGATGGTCATCGAGCAGAGCGGCCGCGGCGAGCGGGCGTACGACATCTATTCGCGCCTGCTGAAGGAGCGTGTCGTCTTCCTCGTCGGTCCCGTCAACGACGGCACGGCCAACCTGATCGTCGCGCAGATGCTGTTCCTCGAGTCCGAGAATCCGGACAAGGACATCCACTTCTACATCAACTCGCCCGGCGGTTCGGTCTCCGCGGGCATGGCGATCTTCGACACGATGCAGTTCATCAAGCCCGACGTGTCGACGCTTTGCGTCGGCATGGCGGCGTCGATGGGCGCGTTCCTGCTGGCGGCCGGGGCGAAGGGCAAGCGCTATGCGCTGCCGAACTCCACGGTGATGATCCACCAGCCGTCGGGCGGATTCCAGGGGCAGGTGAGCGACATCGAGCGGCATGCGCAGTACGTGATCGACCTCAAGAAGCGCTTCGTCAAGCTGATGGCGCAGTTCACCGGACGATCCGAGGAGCAGGTCGAGCGGGATCACGATCGCGACAATTTCCTCTGGGCCGAGGCGGCGCGCGAGTACGGGATCGTCGACAAGGTCTTGCAAAAGCGGGTCTCGGGCGCGTAAAGTGGCCGGAAGCTAAGCGTAGGTAGTTGAATGGCCGACAAATCTTCCGGGGATAAACTCCTTTACTGCTCGTTCTGCGGCAAAAGCCAGCACGAGGTGCGGAAGCTGATCGCCGGTCCGTCGGTCTTCATCTGCGACGAGTGCATCGAGCTCTGCAACGACATCATCCGGGAGGAGGGCGCCGCGGCCGAGTCCGCGCGCGCCGACCGCAACAAGCTCCCGACCCCGCACGAGATCCGGCAGATCCTCGACCAGTACGTGATCGGGCAGGAGCCGGCGAAGAAGATCCTCTCGGTTGCCGTCTACAACCATTACAAGCGCCTCGAGTCCGGCGGCAAGGACGACGAGGTCGAGCTCGCGAAGTCGAACATCCTGCTGATCGGGCCCACCGGGTCCGGCAAGACGCTCCTTGCGCAGACGCTCGCGCGCCTGCTCGACGTTCCGTTCGTGATCGCCGACGCGACGACGCTCACCGAGGCGGGCTACGTCGGCGAGGACGTCGAGAACATCATCCAGAAGCTGCTGCAGAAGTGCGACTACGACATCGACAAGGCGCAGCGCGGCATCGTCTACATCGACGAGATCGACAAGATCTCGCGCAAGAGCGACAACCCGTCGATCACGCGTGACGTGTCGGGCGAGGGTGTGCAGCAGGCGCTGCTGAAGCTGATCGAAGGCACGATCGCCAGCGTCCCACCGCAAGGCGGGCGCAAGCACCCGAACCAGGAGTTCGTGCAGGTCGACACCACCAACATCCTGTTCGTCTGCGGCGGCGCGTTCGACGGCCTCGAGAAGATCATCCGCCAGCGCACGGCCAAGACCGGCATCGGCTTCGGCGCCGAGGTCGCGAGCCCGGACGACCGGCGCAGCACCATCGCGCTGCTGCGTGAAGTGGAGCCCGAGGATCTGATCAAGTTCGGCCTGATCCCCGAGTTCGTCGGCCGCCTGCCGGTCGTCGCCACGCTCGACGAGCTCGACGAAGCAGCGCTGATCCAGATCCTGGTCGAGCCGAAGAACGCGCTGATCAAGCAGTACCAGAAGATGTTCCGCATGGAGGGCGTCGAGCTCGAAGTGCGCGAGCCGGCGCTTCGCGCCATCGCCCGCAAGGCGCTGGCGCGCAAGACCGGGGCGCGCGGCCTGCGCTCGATCCTCGAGCAGACACTGCTCGACGTCATGTACGACCTGCCGTCGCTGTCGAACCTCGCGCGGTGCATCGTCGACGAGGCCACGATCGCCAACGAGGGCAAGCCGCTCCTCATGTACGCGGACGCGCCGAAGGTCGCTTCGGCCAAGTCCTAGCCGGGCATCGCAAGTCCCTGTTCCGGATGGCGGAAACGCCATTCGGGGCGCGGCCGGCCGGCCCGCTCAGTCAACGCAGGCGGGTGAAGCGGCGTTCCCATCGTAGCCGGCTCCCGCGCGTCCTACGCCCCGGGTTTAAGGGCGAAATCCCCCTCAGTTGCCTCTTTGGTACCCTGCCTGACAGGGCCAGACTGGCCTTTGCTTGATCCCCCAGGCCGGGGCCCCATGTTTCGCCCAGGCCACCAAGAAAGCACTCGATGCCTTCCGACCCCAGCATCCCGACTCACGAATTGACGACGCTTCCGCTGCTGCCGTTGCGCGACGTCGTGGTTTTCCCGCACATGGTCATCCCGCTGTTCGTCGGGCGCCCGAAGTCGATCAAGGCGCTGGACGCGGCGATGGATGCCGGCAAGCACATCCTGCTCGTCGCCCAGAAGCAGGCGGCGAAAGACGATCCGGTCGCCGAGGATCTCTATGAAATCGGCAGCATCGCGACGGTGCTGCAAATGCTGAAGCTGCCGGACGGCACGGTGAAGGTGCTGGTCGAAGGCACGCAGCGCGCGCGAATTGCGCGCGTTACCGACATGGGCGAGTACCTCTCGTCCGACGCACAGCCGCTCGCCGGCGACCCGGGCCATCCGCACGAGGTCGAGGCGATGCGCCGCGCGCTCCTCACCCAGTTCGATCAGTACGTCAAGCTCAACAAGAAGATCCCGCCCGAGATCCTGACGTCGATGTCCGGCATCGACGACGGTGGACGCCTCGCCGACGCGATCGCCGCGCATCTTCCGCTGAAGCTCGAGCAGAAGCAGCAGATCCTCGAGATGGGCGACGTCGCGAAGCGCCTCGAGCACCTGCTCGGCGTGCTCGAGGGCGAAGTCGACATCCTCCAGGTCGAGAAGCGCATCCGCGGCCGCGTCAAGCGCCAGATGGAGAAGAGCCAGCGCGAGTACTACCTGAACGAACAGGTCAAGGCCATCCAGAAGGAGCTCGGCGAAGGCGACGAGAACGCCGACCTGGACGAGATGGAGAAGAAGATCAAGACCGCCCGCATGAGCCGCGAGGCCGAGGCGAAGGCGATGGGCGAGCTCAAGAAGCTTCGCATGATGTCGCCGATGTCCGCCGAGGCGACGGTCGTGCGCAACTTCATCGACACGCTCGTCGGGCTGCCGTGGAAGAAGAAGAGCAAGATCAACAAGGACCTCGCCAACGCGGTCAAGGTCCTCGACGCCGATCACTACGGCCTCGAGAAGGTGAAGGAACGCATCATCGAGTACCTCGCGGTGCAGCAGCGCGTCGATCGCCTGAAGGCGCCGATCCTCTGCCTCG
>Ga0307409_100000330_pt1 | contig 19514 bp, 14 predicted proteins | sample 322Ometagenome_2_FD_203888 | JGI IMG/M metagenome (GOLD analysis project Ga0307409, IMG submission 203888) | Maize rhizosphere microbial communities from greenhouse at UC Davis, California, United States - 322HYB-O-2 | ecosystem: Host-associated > Plants > Roots > Rhizosphere > Soil | place... | reverse complement strand
CGGCGGTGCCCTACACCGGTCGGCGGACCGGACGATCAGCGGCTCAGATGCCGCTTCCCGACCAGCGCGAGCGCAGGCGGCGCGCGGTGTCCGGGCTGACGATGCGAATCACCACGTAGATGACGAGGCCCACGAGGGCGATCTTGACCGCCATCACGAGCAGCCAGATGGCGACGCCGATGAGCGCGGTGAAGATGTTGAAGAGGAAGCCGAGCGCCACGAGGCCGAGCACGGCGAAGAGGCCGATCGTGAAGATGGTGCGTAGCATTTCCGGGTCTCCCAGACGGGGTCTGGGCAGTCGTACGTCAGCGTCGTGGGCGCGGTTTCAGCGGTTCGTCCCGCCCGCCGCACGAGGCGGCGCGGGGCCGACGGCGTTGCCTTCCGAACGTTCGACACGGCCGCGGGAAGCAGGGTTGCCGCCCACTGGCTCCGCGTCCGCCGTTCGGCGAGATTGCGGCGATGCGTGACGCGAAGGGGCCGCTCGCCGCGGACGTGCTCGTGGTCGGGGCGGGACTCGTCGGCCTCGCCTCGACGCTCGCCCTCGCCGACCGGGGCCTTCGCGTCCTCCTCGTCAACGACACGCGGCGGGGCGAAGCCTCTCCCGCCGCCGCGGGCATGCTCGCGCCGAGCGTCGAGGCGGCGACGGCGGGCGCGGCCCACGATTTCGCGATCGCCGCCCGCGACCGCTTCCCCGGCTACGTCGCCGCGCTGCGCGAGCGCACCGGCATCGACGTGCCGCTCAACCGACTCGGCGTGCTCCGCTTGGCGCTCGACGACGCGGAGGCGGAGCGACTCCGGCACGGGCTACCGGCGGGCGTCCGCTGGCTGGCGCCGGACGACGTCGCTCGACTCGAACCCGCCCTCGTCCGCACGGGCGGGGCAACGTTCCACCCCGAGGACGGCGCGGTCAACAACCTCGTGCTGATGCGCGCCCTCAAGCACGCCATCGGGCACCACGGCCGCGTCCAGGTCCTGGGGGACGCGGTGACCGAGGTCGCGTTCGACGGCGGCGGGGTGCGCGCCGTCACGCGCGACGAGCGAACGCTGGGCGCCGCGCAGATGGTGCTCGCGACGGGGGCGTGGGCGCCGGCGCTCGACGGGCTGCCGCGCGCCCTTCCCGTCGAGCCGGTGCGCGGGCAGATGATGTCGGTCGCCTCGAAGGCCTTGCGCCACGTCGTCTTTGGCGGCGACGGCTACGTCGTGCCGCGCGCCGACGGGCGGACGCTGATCGGCGCGACCGTCGAGCGGGTGGGGTTCGACCCGGCGTTCACCGAGCAAGGCGTCGCCGCGGTGCGCGCCATGGGCGCCGCGATCTCTCCCGCCCTCGCCGACGCGCGCATGCTCAACGCCTGGGCCGGCCTCCGCCCGATGACGCCCGACGGCCTGCCGCTGCTCGGCCGCGACCCCGAACAGCCCGCCCTGCTGTACGCCTGCGGCCATTCGCGCAACGGCGTGCTGATGGCGCCCCTCACCGGCGACTGCGTCGGCGACCTCGCGGCGGGGTCCGACCCGCGAATGGACATCGGGGCGTTCCGGGTGGAGCGGTTCGGCTGAGGCGAGTGACGGGCCCGCGAACGCGGACGTGGTGTGATCTGCAGGCGGTACCTCGCACCCGTACCTGGCTCTCCCGGGCGGGACGCCTAGGGACGGGTACGAGGTACGGACTACGGCGGAGCCTCCGCCCTCGCAACCGTCTATCCGACGCGACACCGGTTATCCGCTGGTACCTATTCCCGGCGACGGGGAATACATTTCGGCGCAACAAGCAGTTGCGCGCGACGCCCGACCCCGACTCCCGATCCCCGGCACCTGCCTTCATGGCCGAGACGCTGTACCAGATCATGGGGCGCCATCGCGCCGAGCCGCTGCCGGCGCGCAAGCCGTCGTGGCTCAAGGTGAAGGCCCCCGGCGGGCCGAACTACCTGCGGCTCAAGCAGTTGATGCGCGACCTGGACCTCCACACGGTGTGCGAAGAGGCCCACTGCCCCAACGTCGGCGAGTGCTGGGAGCACGGCACCGCGACGTTCATGATCCTCGGCGACGTCTGCACGAGGAACTGCGCCTACTGCGCCGTCGCGCACGGCCGCCCGCCGAAGTTCGATCCCGCCGAGCCGGAGCGCGTCGCCGAGGCGTGCGCCGAGATGGCGCTCCGCCACGTCGTGCTGACGTCGGTGGACCGCGACGACCTCCCCGACTTCGGCGCCTGGGCGTTCGCCGAGACGATCCGCCAGATCAAGGCGCGACTGCCCGAGGCGTCGGTCGAGGTGCTCGTCCCCGACTTCCAGGGGAAGGAGGACTCGATCCGCACCGTGCTCGAGGCGGGCCCCGACATCTACAACCACAACACCGAGACGGTGCCGCGCCTCTACAAGAAGTGCCGGCCCGGCGGGCGCTACGAGCGCGTGATGGGGATCTTCACCGCCGCCAAGCGGATCGCGCCCCACATCCCGACGAAGACGGGGATGATTCTCGGCATGGGTGAGACGATCGAGGAGGTAGAGCGGGTGATGGCCGACCTGCGGCGGGTCGACGTGGACATCCTCACGCTCGGCCAGTACCTCCGCCCCTCGGAGAGCCACGTGAAGCTGGACCGCTACGTCACCCCCGAGGAGTTCCGGCACCTCTACGAGGTGGGGATGGCGCTCGGCTTCCGGCACGTCGAGAGTGGCCCCCTCGTGCGCTCGAGCTACCACGCCTGGGAGCAGGTGCAGGCGGCGGGCGTGTGAAATGCCGGGTGTGGGGTGTCGGGTGTGGGGTGTAGCAGCCCGCCACACCCACACCCGACACCCCACACCCTTTTTAATCGGCTCGTGATTCCGATGGCCAAGAAGAAGAGCGACCACCGCAACGACGGCGGCACCGCGACGGTGGCCGCGAGCGAGGCTGACGTCGCCCTGCGGCGCGAGCTGCTGCGCTCCATGCTCCTCCAGCGCCGCTTCGAGGAGCGCACCGCCGAGGCGTACGCGCTCGGCAAGATCGGCGGCTTCTGCCACCTGTACATCGGGCAGGAGGCGTGCGGCACGGGCGCGATCTCGGTGCTGCGTGACGACGACTACGTCATCACCACGTACCGCGACCACGGCCAGGCGCTGGCGCGCGGGATGTCGCCGCGCGCCGTGATGGCCGAGCTGTTCGGCCGCGCCGACGGCTGCGCGCGCGGCAAGGGCGGCTCGATGCACCTCTTCGACGCCGGCCGCAACTTCCTCGGTGGTCACGGGATCGTCGGTGGGCACATCCCGATCGCGACCGGGGTGGGCTTCGCGATCAAGTACCGCGGTGGCGACCAGGTCATCATCTGCTTCATGGGCGAGGCGGCCGTCAACAACGGCGCGTTCCACGAGGCGCTCAACATGGCCGCGCTCTGGAAGCTCCCCGTGATCTACATCATCGAGAACAACCGCTACGGGATGGGCACGGCGCTCGAGCGCGCCTCGGCGATCAACGACATCGCCGAGCGCGCCGCGGCCTACGACATGCCCCGCGCCGTGCTCGACGGCCAGGACGTCCTCGCGGTGCGCCAGGGGATCGGCGAGGCGGTGGAGCGGGCGCGTCGCGAGTCCATCCCGACGCTCGTCGAGGTGCGCACCTATCGCTTCATGGGCCACTCGATGTCCGATGCCGTGAGCGGCACGTACCGCACGAAGGCGGAGCTCGACGAGTACCTGAAGCGCGACCCCATCACCCTCCTCCGCTCGACGATGCAGGAGGCCGGGGAGCTGAGCGAGGAGGAGGTCGCGAAGATGGACGAGGAGATCAAGGCGATCGTGCAGGACGCCTGGGACTTCGCCGACCAGAGCCCCGAGCCGCCCCTCGAGGCGCTGTACGAGGACGTGCTCGTGGACACGACGAGTTGAACGACGGGGAGCGGGGAGTCGGGAGCGACGGCGCCGTCCATTCCCGACTCCCGACTCCCCACTCCCTCTTTTCGCATTCCGATGCCCGTAATCACCTACCGCGACGCCCTCAATCAGGCGCACCGCGAAGAGATGCAGCGCGACGACCGCGTCTTCCTGATGGGGGAGGAGGTGGCCGTCTACCAGGGCGCGTACAAGGTCTCGAAGGGGCTCCTGCAGGAGTTCGGCGAGATGCGCGTCGTGGACACGCCGATCACGGAGCTCGGCTTCGCCGGCGTCGGCGTCGGCGCGGCGATGGTCGGGCTGCGCCCGGTGATCGAGTTCATGACCTGGAACTTCGCCCTGCTGGCGCTCGACCAGGTCGTCAACTCCGCCGCGAAGATGCTCTACATGTCGGGCGGTCAGTTCAAGATGCCGATCGTCTTCCGCGGCCCGAACGGCGCCGCGCTGCAGCTCTCGGCGCAGCACTCGCAGGCGTGGGAGTCGTGGCTCGCCCACATTCCCGGCCTGAAGGTCGTCGCGCCCGGCACGCCGTACGACGCCAAGGGGCTGCTCAAGAGCGCCATCCGGGACGACAACCCGGTGATCGTGCTCGAGGGCGAGATGCTCTACAACACGAAGGGCGAGGTCCCCGAAGACGACTACGTCGTGCCGATCGGCAAGGCGGAGCTCAAGCGCGAGGGCGACCACTGCACGATCGTTACCCACGGCAAGATGATCCTCGTCGCGATGAAGGTCGCCGAGGAGCTCGAGAAGCAGGGCATCCGCGTGGACGTGCTCGACCTGCGCACGATCCGGCCGATGGACGTCGAGGCGATCGCGGCCTCGGTGCGCAAGACGAACCGCGCCGTCGTGCTCGAGGAGGGGTGGGAGTTGTGCGGGGTCGGCGCGCAGGTGGTGGACTACATCCAGCGCGAGTGCTTCGACGACCTCGATGCGCCCGTGGTCCGCGTCCACCAGGCGGACGTCCCGATGCCCTACGCCAAGAACCTCGAGCGGGCGGCCAAGCCCGACGCCGCGAAGACGATCGCGGCGGTGAAGAAGGTCATGTACATCGAGTAGGGCGAAGCGCGAAGGAGGAAAGACGGGAGCGATGCGTCGTCTTTCCTCTTTCGCCGTTCACGGGCTCACCGAATCCGATCTCGCGAGACGATCATGGCGACGAAAGTAGTGATGGAGGCCCTCTCCCCGACGATGGAGGAGGGCCGCCTCGTGAAGTGGGTCAAGAACGAGGGAGACGTCGTGAAGTCGGGCGACGTGCTGGCCGAGGTCGAGACCGACAAGGCGGTCATGGAGCTCGTCGCGCGCGGGGACGGCGTCCTGCGCAAGCGCGTGCTGGCCGAGGGAGCGGCGGCTCCGGTCGGCGAGCTGGTGGGCGTGATTGCCGGGCCGGACGAGAACATCGACGCGCTGGTCGGCGGCATCGGGGGGGCCCCCCCCCAAGGTCAAGGTGCCACTGCGCCCACGACCGGGCAACGCCCGAACGCGGCTGCCGGGACCGGAACGCCGCAGCCGGCCGCCCCGTCCGACGTCGTCGCAAACACGGCTGAGCGGGCCGGCGCGTCGTCCGTCCCGCGCCGCCCCGAGGAGTCGCAGGGCGAGTCGTCGGTGCCGCCGCAGGAGAAGGTCGCCGCCGCGCCGGTGGGACGCGCAGCCCAGGCCGCGGGGCCGGCGGCCGGCGCCCAGCGGGCGCCGCGCCCCGACACGCCGGCGACCGAGCAGGCGCAGCACGCGGCCGACAACGGCGGGCGGACGCGCTCGTCCCCCCTCGCCCGCCGCCTCGCCTCGGAGGCGGGCGTGGACCTCGGCGAGGTGCACGGCTCCGGGCCCGGCGGACGGATCATCAAGCGCGACATCGAGGCCGCCGCCGCCGCGCCGCGGCGGGCAGGGGGGGCGGCTCCCCAGCCGGCCGCTCCCGCCGCCCCGGCGCCCGCGCCGCGCGTCATCCCGGCCGAGGGCGACTTCCAGGACGTGCCGCTGACGCAGATCCGGAAGACGATCGCGCGGCGGCTCGCCGAGTCCATCGGCCCGATCCCGACGTTCTACCTGACCGCCGAGTTCGACCTCGCGCGGGTCACGGAGACGCGCGAGGCGATGGCCGCGATGGGACCCGAGTTCAAGGTCTCGGTCAACGACGTCGTCCTCAAGGCTGTCGCGACCGCCCTCGCCCAGCACCCCGAGGTCAACGCGCACTGGCTCGGCGACAAGATCCGCTACTTCAATCGCGTCCACCTCGGGATGGCGGTGGCGACCGATGACGGGCTGATCGTGCCGGTGATCTTCGACGCCCACGCCAAGCGGATGAGCGACATCTCGCGCGAGGCCAAGGAGCTCGCCAAGCGGGCTCGCGAGCGGAAGCTCAAGCCCGAGGAGTACACGGGGTCTACCTTCTCCGTCTCCAACCTCGGCATGTTCGGCATCGACCAGTTCACGGCGATCATCAACCCGCCCGAGTCGGCGATCCTCGCCATCGGCGCGTCGGAGGACAGGCTCGTCGTGGAGAACGGGGAGCCCGTGGTGCGGAAGCGGATGCGCGTGACGATGAGCTGCGACCACCGCGTGATCGACGGCGCGGTCGGCGCCAAATTCCTGCAGACGCTGCGGCGGCTGATCGAGAATCCGCTGATGCTGGTTTACTGAACGGCGAACGGCGTGCGACGTGAGAGGGCAGCGGCCCGTCTCGCGCCTCCCGCTCCCGCGGACGCCGTACCTCCCACACAACGCACGGACCCGTAATGGCTTCCTTTGACGTGATCTTCCTCGGCGGCGGCCCCGCCGGCTACGTGGGCGCCATTCGCTGCGCCCAGCTCGGCCTCTCGACGGCCGTCGTCGAGCGCGAGGCGCTGGGCGGCACCTGCGTGATCTGGGGCTGCATCCCGGCCAAGGCGCTGCTCGAGAGCGCCGCCCTCGCTTCAAAGCTCAAGAACGCCGCGGAGCACGGCATCACGCTCGGCGAGGTGAAGCTCGACTTCGCGCCGGCGATGAAGCGGTCGCGCGCCGTCAGCCAGCAGAACTCGAAGGGAGTCGAGTTCCTCTTCAAGAAGAACAAGGTCACCTGGATCAAGGGGGAGGCTCGGCTCGGCAAGGGAAAGAGCGTCGTCGTGAAGGGGGGCGACGGAAAGGAGGAGACGCACGAGGCGAAGCGCGCCGTCGTGCTCTCGACCGGCTCGCGAGTGAAGGGGCTGCCGCAGGTCGGGCTGGAGCTCAACAAGACGACCGTCCTCTCGTCCGACGACGTCCTCGTCCTCGACCGCGCGCCGAAGTCGATGGCGGTCGTCGGCGCCGGCGCGGTCGGCTGCGAGTTCGCCGACGTCTTCGCCGCCTACGGCACCCAGATCACGCTCATCGACGTCATGCCGCAGATCCTGCCGCTGGAGGACGCCGACGTCTCGGCCGAGCTGGCGAAGGCGTTCAAGAAGCGGAAGATGGACGTCCTCACCGGCGCCAAGATCTCGAACGTCAAGGTCGGCAAGGACTCGGTGAAGATGACGGTCGAGGCGAACGGCGCGAAGAAGGAGCTCGACGTCGAGCGCGTCCTCGTCGCCGCCGGCCGCGCCCCGAACAGCGACGGCGCCGGGATCAAGGAGGCCGGCGTCCAGCTCACCGAGCGCGGGTTCATCAAGATCAACGAGCGCTTCGAGACGAGCGTCCCCGGCGTCTACGCGATCGGCGACGTCGCCGGCAACCAGATGCTCGCCCACAAGGGCTCGCGCGAGGGGCACGTGCTCGCCGAGCAACTCGCCGGCCAGCACACGCACCCGGTGAACTACAAGAACATCCCGAGCTGCACCTACTGCCATCCCGAGGTCGCCTCGGTCGGGCTCACCGAGGCACAGTGCAAGGAGCAGAAGCTCGAGTACAAAGTCGGCAAGTTCCCCTTCTCCGCCAACGGGCGCGCGCGCACGGCGGGCGAGACGGAGGGCTTCGTGAAGATCATCCGCGACGCGAAGTACGGCGAGATCCTCGGCGCCCACATCATCGGCGCGCACGCCACGGAGATCATCCACGAGCTGGTCGTCGCCCGCGAGAACGAGTTCACGGTGGAGGAAGTGGACCTCGCCGTCCACGCCCACCCGACGCTCTCCGAGGCGATCGCCGAGGCGTCGCTCGACTCGATGGGCAAGATGATTCACGCGTAGGGCGGAAGGGCGAAGGAGGAAAGTCTGATCGCGAACAGTCTTTCCGCTTTCGCCGTTTCCAAGTGAAGGATGATGCCTGCTGAGCTGTGGACAGTCCCGTTAGGGCGGATGGGGTACGCCGAGGCCCTCGACCTGCAGCGCCGCGTCGCGCGCGCGAGGATCTCGGGCGCGGTGCCGGAGGACGTGCTGCTGCTCGTCGAGCATCCGCCGGTCGTCACGCTCGGCCGCTCGACCAAGGCGCAGCACCTCACCTCCTCCCCCGCCCTGCTCGCGGCGCGCGGGGTCGAGCTGCACGAGGTGGAGCGCGGCGGGGACGTCACTTTCCACGGCCCCGGCCAGCTCGTCGGCTATCCAATCGTGGACCTGAAGCGCCACCGGCGCGACTTGCACTGGTACCTGCGGCAGGTGGAGGAGGGGCTGATCGTCGCCCTCGCCGAGCTGGGGGTCACGGCCGGCCGCAACACCGGCTACACGGGGGTCTGGACGGGCGAAGCGGCGGCGACGGGGGTGGGGGCGTTCCTCCCGCGCCGAAAGATCGCGTCGATCGGCGTACACGCGCGCGACTGGGTGACGTGGCACGGCTTCGCGCTCAACGTCACCACCGACCTCTCCTACTTCGACCTCATCGTGCCGTGCGGGATCGCCGGCGTCGAGATGACCTCGATCGCGCGCGAGCACGCGGAGTCGCACGGGGGGGCAGCGGTGCGCATGGAGGAGGTCGAGCGCGTGGTGAGTGACGCCTTCGGTCGCGTCTTCGCGCTCGAGCCGGCACCGCTGTCGCTCGACGGGCTCGCCCTCGGGGAGCAGGCGGCCGGCGCCCGGTGAGGCGCGCCGCGCCGTTTCCGTCCCGCTCGCGGTGATCGGCTTGCCCGCGGCGGCGCGCGAACGCCGGTATCCTGATTTCGGGGGGCCCCCAATGGTAGTGGGGACGCGGACGTGGAGGGCGGAGCGATGAGCGAGCGGCGAGACGCCGCGGACGCGGACGGGGGGACCACCGGCGGCGCGGGAGCGATCGACGTCCGCCCCGCTGCCGGCGGGCGCATTCCGCCCGGGCAGAGCCGCACGCGGAAGTGGCCGGTGCTGCACTACGGCTCGGTGCCCGAGGTGGACCTCGCCACCTGGCGCTTCGAGGTGCGCGGCCTCGTCGAGCACCCGATGCTCATCGACTACGAGGAGCTGGCCGCGCTCCCCCGCGGCGAGACGCTGTGCGACATCCACTGCGTCACGCGATGGAGCCGGCTCGACAACCGCTTCGAGGGGGTCCCCGTGCGTCGCATCCTCGAGCGCTGCCGGCCGCGCCCCGAGGCCACCCACGTCCTCGTCCACGCGCTCCCCGACTACACGACCAACCTCGCCCTGGCCGACCTCGATCGCCCGGAGAACCTCCTCGCCTGGAAGCACGACGGCGAGCCGCTCACCCCCGAGCACGGTTGGCCCCTTCGTCTCGTCGTCCCCCACCTCTACTTCTGGAAGAGCGCGAAGTGGGTGACCGGCTTCGAGTTCATGCGCGGCGACGCGCCCGGCTTCTGGGAGCAGAACGGCTACCACATGCGCGGCGACCCGTGGGAGGAGGAGCGGTACGGCGGGCAGTCGATCGAGCAGTGGATGATCAACCGATTCCGGAATCGCTCGAGGCGCTAGGATAGCGAGAGGTAGCAGGAATCAGGAATCAGCAAGCACACTTCCTGATTCCTGATTCCTGCTACCTCTCGCCGGCCCACGGATAATGACGTCCTCCTGACGCGCCCGTATATTTCCCGGCATGTCCGACGTCGAGCCCCGCCTCTACCCGCCGCGCCCGCGCGGCGCCGACGACGTGCGGCCGACGCGGGACCTCTCCGCCGAGCTCAACCCGGCGCAGGCCGCGGCCGCGACGCACGGCGACGGACCCCTCCTCGTCATCGCCGGCGCCGGCACGGGAAAGACGCGCACCCTCGTCTACCGCGTCGCCCACCTCATCGAGCGCGGGGTGCGCGCCGAGCGCATCCTCCTCCTGACCTTCACCCGCCGCGCCGCCCAGGAGATGCTGGGGCGTGTCGAGCGCCTCGTCGGCCCGAGCGGGAAGCAGGTGCACGGCGGCACCTTCCACGCGACCGCGCACCGGCTCCTCCGGCGATTCGGCAGCGCCGCCGGCCTCCCCGCCGACTTCACGATCATGGACCAGGGGGACGCCGAGGACCTCATGCAGCTCTCGCGCGCCCAGCTCGGCTACGCCGACAAGGGCAAGGGGAAGCGCTTCCCGAAGAAGGAGACGCTGCACTACGTCTACTCGCGCCACGTCAACACCGAGGTCCCCGTCGCCGAGATCGTGCGCGAGGAGTACCCGGCGTTCGAGGAGTACGTGGACGACTTCCGCCGCGTGTTCGCCGACTACACGGAGCGCAAGGCGGCGCGCAATCTCGTGGACTACGACGACCTCCTGCTCTTCTGGGCGACGCTGCTCGGCGAGTCGTCGGCGCTCGGGGCGCGCATCGCGGGACTCTACGACCACGTGCTGGTGGACGAGTACCAGGACACCAACGTCCTCCAGGCGCGGATCCTCCGCGGGATGTGCCGAGCGCACCGCAACATCACCGTCGTCGGCGACGACGCGCAGAGCATCTACTCCTTCCGCGGAGCCAGCTTCCGCAACATCCTCGACTTCCCCGGGCAGTTCCCCGGCACGCGCGTCGTCACGCTCGAGCAGAACTACCGCTCCACCCAGCCGGTGCTCGACGCGACCAACGCCCTCATCGCCAAGGCCCCGGAGCGATTCACCAAGAACCTCTGGACCGAGCGCGCGGGCGGCGAGGCGCCGTGGCTCGTCGCGGCGCGCGACGAGCAGCAGCAGACGGCGTTCGTCGTGGACCGCATCCTCGAGCTGCACGAGAGCGAGGGGATCCCGCTGCGCGAGATGGCGGTGCTCTTCCGCGCCGGCTACATGTCCGCCGACCTCGAGATCGAGCTCACCAACCGCAAGATCCCGTTCGAGAAGTGGGGCGGGCTCAAGTTCCTCGAGGCGGCGCACGTCAAGGACGTCCTCGCCTTTCTCCGCATCCTCGAGAACCCGCGCGACGAGGTGAGCTGGTACCGCGCGCTCCTCCTCCTCCCGGGCGTCGGCGACGTCACCGCCCGCGCCGCGATCGCCACCCTCGCCGCCGACGCCTGGGACCCCGACGCCTTCTCGCGTTTCACGCCGCCGGCGCGCGCCCGCGACGCCCACGCGCGGCTGTGCGCCGCCCTGCGCGAGCTGCGGCGACGCAAGGTGGACGATCCCCTCCCCGGCGACGGCGGTGCGGGCGCCGCGTCGCCGGAGGGGGGCTCGGTGAGCGTCGAGATCGCCCGCATCCGGGCCTTCTACGACGCGATCCTGCGCGAGCGATACGACCGTCCCGAGCCGCGCCTGGCCGACCTCGATCAGCTCCAGACGATCGCCGCCGGCTACCCGAGCCGCGCCGCCTTCCTCTCCGCGCTCGCCCTCGAGCCACCGTCGGCGACCCAGGACCTCGCCGGGGGCGCGCCGTCCGGCGACGACGACGCGCTCGTCCTCTCCACCGCGCACTCCGCGAAGGGCAAGGAGTGGGACGCCGTCTTTCTCATCTGGGCCGTGGACGGCTGGTTCCCGTCGGGGCGCGCCCTCGACGACGACGAGGAGATCGAGGAGGAGCGGCGGCTGATGTACGTCGCCCTGACGCGCGCCCGCGACCACCTGGCGGTCGTCTACCCGCTCAACAGCTACGGCTCGCGCCGCGGCGCCGACTACTCGATCGATCAGCTCTCGCGCTTCCTCGACCGCGAGGTGCGGGCGAAGATGCAGCGCGTCACGCTCGCCGAGGCGGTGCCTCCCGTCCCGCCCCCTCCGCCGATGGCGCCGGCGCTCGACCTGCGGGCGCTGCTCAGGGGGCGGTTCGGCGGCTGACGTACGCGGCGGCGGCGCGTGTCCTACGTCGCGCGACGTATGGGCAGGTGACGAGCTGTGGCGAAAGATCCAGGCAATCCTCGCCCGGAGATCGACATGCTCACGCCTCGCCGACGTCTCCTCGCACCACTTACCCTCGCCGCAATCGCCCTCTCGACACCGGTCGGCGCTCAACACGCCAGGCCATCGCACGCGTTCCCGGCCGCCCCGCGGCCGGGACGCTCCCAGTTGCCCGCAGTCGCAGGATCCGCGGCGTGTCCGGACAGTGCGGCGCCTCGTGGGCCCACACTGCCGGTGATGATCTTTCGGTCGAGCGCCGTCGCACTCGCGTCCGGCGGGGCCGGCTCGCTCGTGGGGATGGTGGTCGACGACCAGCGGTGCAAGCACCACGCGGCCCGTGACCCGGGGTGGAGGGCAGGGTCCTTGTTCGGCCCCTGTTTCTTCGAGACAGGCGTGGGGACGGCGGTCGGCTTCGTCGGCGGCTCGCTGACCGGCGCGGCGGTGGTGGCAAGCCGCGACGCCCGACGGCGAGGGTGTCCGGCACGGGAAGCGCGGCTGCGGGCGATCGTCGGCGCCACGCTCGGTGCCCTCCCGGGAGCCATCGCCGCAGCCACCATTGGCGGCGACGACGACATCCCCCCCGGCCGCAGCGCGGTGATCTTCAGTGCCCCGCTGGTCTCCGGCGCCGGCGCGGCGTATCTCGCCTCGCGCTGTGCGCGGCGCCCGCCGACCGTGCCTCGCTCACCATGAGCGGCGTTCGATGCGTGCCGGAAATGGCCGTCATCACTCGGCAGGGGGCGGTTCGGCGGCTGAGCTGGGCCGGCGGCGGGCGGCCGGCGCTGCCTAACGTGCGCCGCCCGCGTCCGGGCCGACCCGGGTGATCCGCCCCGCCTCCGGCGCCACGATCCGCCCGCCGAGCGCGCCCGAGAGGTGCCGCTGGAGGAGGTCGGCGGCGCGCGGCGCCCGCCCGCTCTCCGCGCAGGCGTTCTTCGCCTCGGGCACCACGTAGCCGTCGCCGCCCAGGCACGCGGGGTAGATCGCGAACGCGACCCGCACGGTGTCGCCGGCGAGCAGCGGGCGGGCGTCAGTCGCCCGCGCGAGTTCGCCGAGGACGCGCGAGCCGCTCGGCCTCCGGGGGTCATACTGGAAGCGCACCCCTGAGACCTGCAGGAAGCCGCCGTGCCCGTATGACACGTCGGAGACGCTGTGCTCGAGCAGCGCGCGCAGCCGCGCTCCGGTGAGCGGGAACGTGACGACCCGCGTCTCGTCGGCGAAGAGGAAGATGGACTCGAGCTGGTAGTTCGTGATCGGGCCGGGGCCGAGCCAGTCGTCCAGCCGCAGCGTGCCGGAGTTGATGAGCGCGACGTCAGCGCCCGTCCCGCCGCGCATCGCGTCCACCACGAGGTCGCCGAGCGCCGTCTCGCGCCGCCGCGAGACGGCGTCACGGCCGTCTATCGGCTCCGGCGCCACTCCCACCACCTGCTCCGGTCCGAGTCGGCGAAGAAGGCTGTCGCGCCAGCGCGCCGCGACCGCCGCCGTCGCCGCGTCGAAGGGCGTCGGCCGGCGGACGTCGAGAACCGTCGCCTCCTCGCGCCACCCGCCGCCGGCGGGGTCCCGCCACGCGGCGACGAGCTGCGCCGAGCGCGAGTTCGCGTCCGCCTTCGCGACGAGCCGGCCGGCGACGCGCACGACGTGGCGCTCGTGCTCGTGGCCGCCGAGGATCAGCTGGAGCTCCGGCTCGCGCTCGAGCAGCGCGCTGTCGGCGTCCAGGTTCTGGTGGGTGAGCCCGACGATCAGCTGCGCGCCCGCGGCGCGCAGGGCGAGGATCGCGGCGTGCGCCGCCGAGTCCGGGTCGGCGCAGCGCACGTACCGCCGGTAGTCCCCCGGGAGTGTGAGGCCGAACAGTCCGACGCGCACGCCGCTGGTCGTGACCGTGTCCCACGCCGGCACGCCGGGGAAGGGCGAACCGTCGGCCTGCGTACAGTTGGCGGAGACCCACCGGAAGCGCGACGCCGCCACGCGAGCGACGAGGGTGTCGCGATCGAGCTCGAACTCGTGGTTGCCGAACGTCGCGTAGTCGAGCCGCGCCGCGTTGAAGCCGTCCACCATCTGCCGCCCCGCGTACCACTTGCTGAGCAAGCTCGGGGAGAGCACGTCGCCCGCCAGCAGGAAGAGCACGCGCCCTCCCCCACCGTCCCGCTCCAGCGAGTCGCGCAGCGCCGCGACGCGGGCGAGTCCCCCGGTCCCGTCGCGCAGGGTGTCGAGGACGTAGACGTCGTTGACGAGGAGCAGGCGGACCACGCCGGCTGCCGCCGCCGCCGCCGGCGTCGCGCGCCGTGCCGCGCCGGCGGACGGCGCGGGACGGACGCAACCGGAAAGCGCGGCGAGCAGCGACAGCGCGGCGGCGAGCGCGGCAAGGCGGGGAGCGGTCATGTCGTCGGGGTCGAGGACGGATCGAATGATGGTGCGGCCGACGGTACCCCGGCGGCCGCCCCGCCCAGCCAATCGCGCAACGCGCCGAAGGGATCCTTGGGCCGCGACCTGGCGAGCCCCACGACGCGGACAATCGCCCGCCGCAGGTCCCCGCCCTCGCGCTCGTACACGCCGTCGAAGAGCTGGAGGTCGGTGAGGTAGATGCGGCGGGCGAGGAGCGCGGCGTTGTCGAGCCGCACCCGCTCCGCCCAGCGCGGGACGAGCGGGCCGTGCAGAGCCGGCGCGACCGAGTCCACGAGCCTGCCCCGCGCGCCGGCGTAGATCGCCTCGCGCGCGCGCAGCCGCGCCGCCGGGTCGTCCGGGTGGGCCGCGAACGCGGAGTCCAGTGCCTCGTAGACGCGCGTCCAGAAGGCGCCGAGCAACCGCTCGTCGCGCCAGCGCGCGTCCACCTCCGCGGCCGCCCGCGCGTCGCCGCGGCTGCGGAAGAGCCACGCCGCCCCGCGCGCGCCGACGAAGTTGGCGAACGACTCGTTGAACACCGCCTGTCCGGGCGCGTAGAAGCTGTTGTGCGTCAGCTCGTGGATGACCGTGTTGGCGAGGTCGAGCGAGTCCTCGCGCAGCGTCGTCGAGAGGAGCGGGTCGTTGAACCAGCCCAGCGTGCTGAACGCCGACGCGGGGCGCAGGTAGACGTCGAAGCCGTCGCGCCGGAGGTCGCCGGCGGCGCGCCGCGCCGCGTCGTAGTCGAAGAAGCCCTTGTAGGGCACCCGGCCGACGACGGGGAACCACCACGTGTAGCGAGCCAGCCGGTCGCGGTACGCCGCCGAGAGGACGAGGACGAGGGTGTCCTGCTCGAGCCGCGAGAAGGTCGTGAAGCTCTCCTCGGCGCGGAGGCCCACCGAGTCGGCGGCGAACGCCCGCGCCTCGAGGACGAGCCGCAGCTTGCCGCGCGTGCGAGCGTCCGTCGCCGGATCGGCGACCAGCTCGGCGATCGGGCGCCGCGCGCGCAGGATCTTTCCCTCCTCCCACGCCGCGCGGACGAGGTAGCGGCCGGTGGGCGTGAGGGCGAGGCCGAGCGCGACGAGGAGGACGAGCGCGCCGCCGGCCCACCCGGCGATGCGCGCCGCACGCCGCCCCCGCCGCGGGCGGCTGCGCTGCCCGTCCGCCGCCGCGGCAACGTCCCCCGTCACCGGAACGAGGTCCGGCGCGACCTCCCGGACGTCAGCCGCTCGACGCATGTAACACGTTGGGGAGTTTTAACTTGCGAATCTGCATGGCGAACCGGCGCGCTTTACGAGTGTGACGCGGGTCGCTACCTTTCGGGTCCATGTCCTTCGTCCATCTGCACTGCCATTCCGAGTATTCCCTGCTCGACGGCGCCAACCGGATCGACGCGCTGATCAGGCGCGCGCAGGAACTCGAGCAGCCCGCGCTGGCGATTACCGACCACGGTAACATGCACGCCGCGTGGGAGTTTCAGGAGAAGGCCCGCAAGGCCAAGATCAAGCCGATCCTCGGCATGGAGGCGTACGTCGCTCCGGGGGACCGGCGGACGAAGGCACGGTCCGCGCCCGGCGTCAAGCCGTACTATCACCTCGTCCTCCTGGCGCGCGACGCCGTCGGCTACCGAAACCTCGTCAAGCTCTCCTCGCTCTCCTACATGGAGGGCTTCTACGTGAAGCCCCGCGTGGACCGCGAGCTGCTCGCGAAGTACAGCGAAGGGATCGTCGTCAGCTCGGCGTGCCTCGCCGGCGAGGTCGCGACCCACCTCATGGAGGGGCGCTACGACGAGGCGAAGGCCGCCGCCGCGTGGTACGCCGACGTCTTCCGCGACCGCTACTTCCTCGAGGTGCAGGGGCACGACTCCGACGGGCAGCACCGGCTCAACGAGCTGATCTTCCAGCTCGCCGCCGACGTGAACGTGCCCGTCGTCGCCACGAACGACGCGCACTTCCTGCGCGAGAGCGACCACGACGCGCACGACGTGCTCCTCTGCATCGGGCTCGGGAAGGACCGCAACGACCGCGACCGGATGCAGTACGACCGGGGCCTCTACTTCAAGCACGCCGGGGAGATGCGTGAGCGCTTCCCGGACCGCCCCGACGTCCTCGAGAACACGCTCCGCGTCGCCGACGAGGTGGACGTCGCCTTCTCGAAGAAGTACCACGTGCCGTCGTTCCCGCTCCCGGCCGACGTGTCGAGTGAGAACGAGCTGCTGACCAAGCTCGCGCGCGAGGGGGCCGTGGCCCGCTATGCCAGCACCGAGCGTCAGCGAAGTGGCGAGGATCCGCTCGCCCCCGAGGTCCGGCAGCGGCTCGACTACGAGCTGTCGGTGATCACGACGACGGGCTACGCCGGCTACTTCCTCATCGTCGCTGACTTCATCAAGGCGGCGCGCGACCGCGGCATTCCGGTGGGCCCGGGGCGTGGGTCGGCCGCCGGCTCGCTCGTCGCCTACGCGCTCGGCATCACGAACGTCTGCCCGCTCAAGTTCGACCTCCTCTTCGAGCGCTTCCTGAACCCGGAACGCGTCTCGATGCCCGACGTGGACGTGGACTTCTGCTTCGAGCGGCGGGGCGAGGTGATCGACTACGTGCGGCAGAAGTACGGCCGCGAGTCGGTGTGCCAGATCGTGACCTTCGGGACGATGAAGTCGCGCGCCGCGGTGAAGGACGTCGGGCGCACGCTCGGCTTCACCCCGCAGGAGACCGACGCGCTGGCCAAGCTGATCCCGAACGCCCCCAACCACTCGCTGACGGTGAAGGAGGCGATCGAGCAGATCCCCGACGTCGCCAAGCTGTACGAGGGGGACGAGCGCTACCGCCAGCTTCTCGACTACGCGAGCGCGCTCGAGGGGCTGTCGCGCCACACGGGGGTGCACGCGGCGGGCGTCGTCATCGCGCCGGGCCCGGTGGACGACTACGTCCCGGTCTGCACCCAGAGCTCCAAGGGCGCCGGCTCGGGGGACGACGAGAGCGTGGTCGTCAGCCAGTACGACATGAACTGCCTCGAGAAGGCGGGCATGCTCAAGATGGACTTCCTCGGGCTGACGACGCTCACCGTCATCGACGACGCCCTCAAGTCCGTCCAGTCGCGCCTCGGCACGGCCCTCGCCCTCGACGACCTCCCGCTCGACGACCCCGAGACCTACCGCATGCTGCGCTCGGGGCGCACGGCCGGCGTCTTCCAGTTCGAGTCGCCGCTCGCCACCGACGTGCTGCGGCAGATGCGGTGCGACCGCTTCGACGACCTCGTGGCGTCGAACGCCCTGCTCCGCCCCGGCCCGCTCGACAGCGGGATGCACCTCGTCTACATCCGCCGCAAGCGGGGCGAGGAGCCGGTGCGCTACGCCCTCCCCGAGCTGGAGGCGATCCTCAGCGAGACGCAGGGGGTCATCACCTACCAGGAGCAGGTGATGCGCATCGCCCAGACGCTGGCCGGCATCTCGCTCGCCGAGGCCGACGTCCTGCGCAAGGCCGTGGGGAAGAAGGACGCGGAGCTCATCCGCCAGGAGCTCGGGAAGTTCATCGAGAAGTCGGTCGCCCGCGGCTACGACAAGGGCGTCATCGGCGACCTCGCGGGGCAGATCGAGACGTTCGGCCGCTACGGCTTCAACAAGTCGCACTCGGTCGCCTACTCGATCATCTCGTACCACACCGCGTACCTCAAGGCGCACTACCCGGCCGACTTCATGGCGGCGCTGCTGTCGAGCTCCATCGGCGACACGGACAGCGTCGTGAAGTACATCAACGAGGCGCGCGAGCTGGGGATCGAGATCCTCCCGCCCGACGTGAACGAGAGCGGCTACAAGTTCACCGTCGTCGGCGAGAAGAAGGTGCGCTTCGGGCTCGGCGCCGTGCGCAACGTCGGGAAGGGGGCGATCGACTCGATCTTGGCCGCGCGAGGCGCGGCCAATCCTGAGGCGCCAAGCGCCGACGGACCAACCGCCGGTCCGAAGAAGCCGTTCGCCGACTTCTTCGACCTCTGCGAGCGGGTGGACCTCCGGCTGTGCAACAAGCGCGTCTTCGAGGCGCTCATCGCCTCCGGCGCTCTCGACACGCTCGGCGGGCACCGCGCGCAGTTCGCCGCGGCGCTCGACACGGCGATCTCCGAGGCGTCGCTCAAGCAGCAGGAGGCGGCGATCGGCCAGGGCTCGCTGTTCGGCGGCCCCTCGTCGCCGGCCGGCGGCGCGGCGGCGTCCGCCCACAAGCCGACGCTGCCCAACGTCGCACCCCTCGCCGAGGCCGAGCGGCTGACGCGGGAGAAGGAGATCCTCGGCTTCTACATCTCGGGGCACCCGCTCGAGCCGTTCCGCACCGAGTGCGAGCTGTTCGCCACCCACACGGTGGCGCAGCTCGGCGCCTGGACCCCGGAGCCGATGACGCTCGGCGTCGTGCCGACCGCCATCAAGCGCCAGATGTCGAAGCGATCGGGGGCGGAGTTCGCGAGGTTGACAGTCGAGGATTTTTCGGGATCTTCCGAAGTGCTCGTCTTCCCCGAGGCGTGGTCGGTGCTGTCCGACCGGATCAAGACCGACGTCCCGGTGCTCCTCAAGGGCGGCTACTCCAAGCGCGACCAGGGCGCCGACAACCCGACGTTCATCGTCGAGAAGGTGACGCCGTTCGCCGAGGTGCGGACGAACGGGCAGGTCGCGGTCGCGCTGCAGCTCGAGGCGGGGGCCCCCCTCCCGCCGGCGGTGATGAGCGACGTGCGCGCCGTCGCCGACGCGCATCCGGGCACGGCGCCCGTGGAGCTGCGGTGGAGCGACGCCGGTGGCGCGACGACTGCCCGCCTGCGCTCGCGCACGCTCACCATGGCGGCCAACGGCGCCGCCCTCACCGAGCTGCGGGCGTTGCTGGGGAACGAGCGGGTGAAGCTGGTGAAAGGGTGAGCGGAGCGCGGGGCGCTGGGCGCGGCATTCGCAGCGACCACGCCCCGCGGCCCGCGTCCCGCGCACCGGTCGCGCGGATCGCAGCCTGACCACACGAGGAGACACGCAATGGCTGCCGCGGCAACCATGGAGTTCGAGAAGCCGATCGTCGAGCTCGAGAAGCAGATCGACGAGTTGAAGCGGCTGGCCGGGGACCGCCAGCTGAGCGTCAGCGACGAGATCGCCCCTCTGGAGCGGAAGCTCGGCGAGCTGCGGGCCGAGATCTACCGCAACCTGACCCCCCTCCAGCGGGTGCAGGTAGC
>Ga0307409_100000328_pt1 | contig 19526 bp, 16 predicted proteins | sample 322Ometagenome_2_FD_203888 | JGI IMG/M metagenome (GOLD analysis project Ga0307409, IMG submission 203888) | Maize rhizosphere microbial communities from greenhouse at UC Davis, California, United States - 322HYB-O-2 | ecosystem: Host-associated > Plants > Roots > Rhizosphere > Soil | place... | reverse complement strand
TGCTCAGCCATTGACCTGTAACTTCTGCATTATTTGCATATATCTGAAAATCAAGTCTCGTATTCGCATCATCGATTCTTGTCGGATCGACATTTATCTGTACGTCCGATGCATTGATTAGATGCTCCATTATCACATATTGTAGGCTAGGAATATTGTAAACTGACGGGTTGTATTCATTCACTATGCTATGTTTTACTGTATCATTTGGGAATATTTGTGCCCCGTCAATATCAAAAGTATAATCAAATGCATCTAGAAAAAGGAAAGCAATATTATCCAACAGGTTTTCTTGTCGACTTAGTAATTGCTGGGCTTCAGACTGAGTCATTACAAGGGGGATTGTTATCAATGATATAATCAGCAACAACAACATAGCTGAAAACACTGCTTGCAACTTTGAATTCAAAGATGTTTAGAATTTCTTATTAAGCTTAGCACTACAAAAGACATTTTGGATCGTTTAAAAAATTTTTTAGCTCTACTTTGTTATGAAGTAGATAATGACCTTTGCTTTAGTCCTCCTAAAGGTGGGGACGCTTGAGCTCGCTTTCTAGTTGCATCGAGTCTTGGTTTTGAAGGTTTTTCTCTCGGAATCCTCTGGGCCCGCTAAAAGATCTACTAATATAAGCCAGCTTGTTAGTTTTGATGAAGACTCGGATTCTTGAAGTATGCGAGGCTCACAAGAACATCAAATTATGGACAAAACCATAACCTACAATATCTTATCCAGTCCTAAGTGGAACAGGTAATATTGTCCACGTTATCATTCATCAGATGGTTGTCTTTCAGCTTCATGAACGACGAGTTTATCAACGACTACCCGGCTGCGTAGCAATAACTACTTCTACGACAAATGTTTGTTAACAGCCTCAATTCTCTATGGGGAGTTTTACAGAATATGCGATATCAAAGATGAGCAGAATACTTTGACAAAATCTACACTAAGTACCCTAGTGAAGAAAAAATAACCATAGAGATTCCAAGAAGGGCTTTTATTAGACAATGTGGCCGATTTAGGATAGCTTTATTTGAAAGCACTCCTCAAGATAAGGAGCATCGAGGAACCATGCCAGGATTTTTCTGCAGCAAGAAAGGGATAGTACCAATAGCCTCACTTGTATTTGCTTTTTTGTTGTTGTTGGGTCCTTCGGTTAGCACTATAGAACCTGCAAATGCAGACTGCGTGACTAGCACTTCGACACTCATTCGGGTAACATGCATTACTACACTTGGGCATGTAACCAGCCATGTGAAAAATTCTGCACTCCTCAAGAATTTGGGTAATCGTCAATGGCTTCTAAATGTAATCTTACAAGTTGATGATGGTGCCAAGTTGACTATAGCATCCTCCGATGTCTCTTGGCTAAAAATATCAAAAGCAAATGGCATCGTCGTCTATGGAAAAATTGATATCTTAGGCTCAAAAATTACATCATGGGATACTTCAAGATCAGCACCTATACAACAGACGAGTAGTGGATCAACTCCAAGGGCTTACATCAATCTTCGTGGTAGTGAAGGTGGAAAAATCAGCGGAGCAGAGATTGCTTATCTTGGCTATTCCTCTAACGGCAAACGCGGGCTTGACCTATATGGAAGTGGGTCTTCCCATGACCTCACTATTACGGGTAACAGCAAATTCCATGACAACTGGAGAGGCTTTTACTCCAGCAATGCATACAACATTGTTATTGAAAATAGCGAATTCTACAACAACATCGATTATACCATAGATCCCTGGGGAGGAACACATGACATGAGAGTGTCTAATGTTCACGTACATCACAATAAGGGGATAGGAATCATTTGTTCCTACAAGTGCTCTAACATCATATTTGAAAATAATAAAGTCCATGACAATGGTGGTGCAGGGCTATTTTTCTCAAGAGGCACAACTAACTCGATAATGAGAAATAATGTGGTATATAACCAGCCAGGAGACGCATATCCTATTGCGGTATCTGTCTCTGAATCTCGAAACAATCGAGTATATGGTAACAAGATAAGCGATTCAGAAATTGGAATAACAGTACACAATCCATCTACACCTGACGAAGATGGAGTTAGCACGGATAACATAATACGTGATAACACTCTAGAGAGAGTGCAATATGCTTTTCGTGCATTGTCTTCTGCTGAAAACACATTTGCAAGCAATGCATTTGGCACCGTTACTGGTAACCACTACCTCATAGGCTCTAGCGCAAGTGTAACAATAGAGAATCAAAAGTTTTCCAACACATCTATCCGTGGTATGTCAGGAAACAATGAAGTAACCATTCAAGAATGCGGCATGATAAAGATAGGAGTTACCATCTATGACACTGACGACACGCCATACAAGAAAAGGCTATCAGGTCAAACCATAACTGTCAATTCGGTGGCTGCGTCCTAATTTTATATAGGTTTATCGCAATGAGAGAAGAGCCAATTTTATGTGAAACTGCTTGTTCGTGTTTGTAAGAGTTTTTCTTGATACATAGATCTTTTTTACCTTTCTATTCTAATCCTACCGAACAACAAGAGATTATGAATATAAAAAATTGCCGAAATCTAATCTCGGATTCAAATGAAAAATTTTTTATCGAAATTCCGACGAGCTGACTGCCAACTACATTATGTCTAATTTTTGAAGTTTTTTCTTCTGGAACCCTCTGGGGCCTTCTCTTACATCACATCAAGAACATCTAGATGTGACACAGTTTGCACTAGTTAGGTAAGAAAAAGAGGATGTAAAACTTAAAGGATGTGATATTGGCCCAAACTAAAGACTATCAAAAGCAGGCTGATGATAATCGCGTAGAGTTACATTATGATCAGAAGGATGTCATTGTAAACGCAGATAAAGCAAGAATTACTCAAGTAATTGCTAATCTTCTTAGAAACGCAATAAACTTTACAGAGGGAGGTGGCCCTATCTCTATCACTGCAAATACAAATAATCAGCAAGTGATTATTAGTATAAGAGATACTGGTAGCGGCATAAGTCCAGAGATATATCCAAAATTATTTACCAAATTTGTAACAAAATCTAAAAAAGGTACCGGTCTTGGATTGTTCATATCAAGGAGCATAATAGAAGCACACGGAGGCAGGATATGGGCTGAAAACAACAAGGAGGGTAAGGGGGCCAGATTTAGTTTTACATTGCAGCTTGTTCGTGATAGTTGAAGATAATATAATAATCTTTAAACGAAAAACTATGAAGCGTGACTTAATGAACCCGGTAGTATGACATTCCAAATCCCAGTAAACTCGCCTTTTAGTTACAGTCTGTCTTAATTCTGAACAGTTTTTCTCTCATTTCACAGAACTTCCTTCTTCTTCTACGATCAAACTAACCTGGTCTAAGAGATTTGACGAAACTAAAACAAGAATCCTTTCTTAAGAAAGAGCCACGTTTTATGAGGAATCAGAAAGATCTCTTTGAGCTTCAACCACAATTCGCAAATTCTGCTCTCCGTTAGCGAGATCTATCAATGGCGAGAAAGAGCATGGCAACAGGGTTTGCAAAACCTATCAGCATCACCATAAGGCTTCAAGTTACAAGCAAATTCAATCCAACACATTTCAATCTTAGACCGTGGAGACAGTAGTATCGCTCTCCCTCTATTGGACGGCAAGGACAATGTAGTATTTGATTTGGAGTGAAAGGATAATGATATCAATGGTAGAGGCGGCAACCACCGAACTATCTACACCTTCTATTATTTTTGCCAGATTTGCTAACTATAACGTAGAAGAAAGAAAAAGAAGAACAAAAACCACATCAGTTCAAGGGCAGCGAAAATACACCAACAACAATAATAATAAAACTCTAATTTCCCTATCTTTGCTGACTGGCGCATCAGCAGAAATAATAATTCTTGTCAAGGCACTATAACCACGGGACTTACATCATGTCCTATGTTAATTCCAGCAGCCAGAAGTGCTCAAAGTGAGCCCGCCAATAGATAAGTCTTATCCACGCGTTTATCGCAGAAGTACAGGTACATATATGTTCTTTGTATCTGATCCTTCAGAATCCTGAGCACTAAGTGAACTAACGCCTTCGTATACTTACAAGCCGACATTCTATTCTAGAATGTCACAGTTATTGTGGCCGTCACTTCGATGCTTGTTGTGGTCGGTCGCTGACCTATCCCCGGCCCGCTTGCACTGAGTCCAAACATGACGCGGCCCGCTTGGACACCTGCGATTCCTTGGACCGCTTGCACGGCATCCTTGACCGGCTGGAGATGGGGCTTGACTGCGTCCGAGATACTTGATACATCCGCTAGCGAGCCAAAGCGCGGGATTTCTTGAGCAATGTTGCTCATCGCAGATTCTCCCTCCCGGAAAACTTTTGAAAGCGAAGAGAGGTCCGGGACTGGGTCTTCAACAGGATATGAAAAATTCAGCTCCCAGCGGTCTGCAGAAATCTCGCCGGAGAAATGAAAGTCACGATACGAAGTCTGTATGCCCATAGCTCCGCCCCACGAAACTGTGCCTGATGTTTCAAATCCACCTCTTCCGCGCAGTCCCACTGTCGGACCTGTTGCAGTAATCTTGGCAAAACCGTGTGCACGCTCAACGCCCAGACCATTCACTATGACTTTAAACGCGCTGCGTATGCGAGAAACAATTTCGCTGTCCGCAATTGAAGGCCGGGCAGGCGCTGGCGGTATCACATCTGCAGGGTCAGGTACTGCAGAGAGGCGAGGAAGGACAATACCGTTGTTGGCGGCCCAGCTTCGGACAGCGGCCTCGACGTTTCCCCGGCTCATGCTTGCAGCTTCAGGGACATACTGATATATGCGGCGTACGACCGCGTTGACGGAAAGGATTCTCATGTTATTGATGTTGGCATCCAACCATCGGTGAATGGGTGCCTCACTCTCTCTTAAGATCTGGTTGAGCTGACTTGATGACAATATAAGGGGGTTCCCACTCTCCTGAAACAAGCCTCCCGGCTGATTGCGCATCCCAAGTCCACTGACAGCCTGCTGGCGCTGGACCATTATTTTGCCTTCGCGCTGTTGTTGCACTACATGAGTCAGCTCATGTGCAAGCAGCATCTTTCCACGCTGAGTTGCAGGTGTATACTGGTTGCGAGCGAAAAAGATGTCGCTTCCAATCGTGTAGGCCAAGGCGTCGATGGCCTGCGCGGATCTGTGAGCCTGGTCGTCGTTGTGGATCCTAATATTACTGAACTCGTGGCGAAAATGTGATTCCATGGGCTTGCGGATAGAATGGTCAAGCCCTGGAGCTCCATCATCCACGGCCGGCAGATTTTCCCTGCTTGCAGCCGGAGCCATGCCTGCAGTTACTTGTTCTGCCACTCTATCCGCTTCTTGTTCGTAGATTTCATTGGGCTGACTGATCTTCATTTTTGGTTGTACACGTATGTTTTCAAATTCAAATCCGGCAAGCTCGCCGGTTAATCGCTGCACCGCTGTTTGGGGAAGAACCCTGGGAATTGTTGCTATGGATAAGCCAGTCTGATTCCTCTTAAGAAGATCAAAGCTGACTGACACGTTCTGTAGTAGAACGAGCAAATAGATAAGGCTTGTACGAGGCAACGCTGCCCATTTTTCGAGATTTCGCAGAGCGAGCTGCTTTTTGATAGGTATGTATTGTTACATTGGCAAAATCATAACTGAATCTCGACTCCATAGCATCTTTAGTACGTATTTCAAGCGAGGTGCCCCACAAGAGCGAACAATGCTAATTTCATTTGCAGTTTCATCGGTTCTTTTGAGAGCTGCACTCGTTGGCTTTCGACTATTTCTACTTGCTCTTTATCCTTAGTTTCGCAAGTTGCACATTTAAGATCAATTCCTTCTCATCACCTGTTCTGCAACTTTGTCGGCTTCCTATTCACGGGCATCTCCGGGCCGGCTGATTTTCAATTTTCTTCGAATATATGGATCTCCGCCACTGTTTTTCTCTGCCATTTTTTCATTGGTACACGCTATTGAGCCACGGCCACATTAGCATATTGATGATTTGCGTTGAAGTGCATTGCTATTTTTAATTGCAAGATTGGCAAAGTCAAATCCAACATTAGAACAAATATGCCTCAAAACTGTTTGATTGCCAACTTCCGGCTGAGGTGAAAAGCATAACCGAGTGAACCCCTATTCAAGTTCTGAACATGATGAGGTGTAAAAGAGACTTTAGTAGACGCCGATATTCTGCAATACGCCACCTTAATCTAATGAACCACTGTAAATGACATTATGTGAGAACAGTATCTCGTACTCATGAAAAAATATTGTCTTTTTTTGATTAGTAGGGAGGCTTTTTCCGCCACTTTGCGAAGATTTTTGATTTTGTTGTCTCCATGCAGTTTTCTTTTGATACCCTATGGGCGGGCCATAAATGGCAAACCTCCAATTCTTTCAGAAAGACGTACAACATGGTGTCAAAATTGAATATACATGATGAGGAAAAGAAGATGCCATAAAGTAGTGAAGTATAACTAATGGACTCCCTCTGGACTCGCTTGATATACACAAAGGCATCTGGCTAAGTGTTTCAAATCCTAAATGGTAAACCCAATTTAGTACCTTTAGAATCATGGGGACCCTTGGGTCCACCAGTTACACGGGTTCAAATATCGAAAACCCTTAATTTAAGTAGTAAACACAGTGCAGACTTTAACTAACGAAGTAAAACTTTCTGATGCAGCTGCTGAAGAAGAATGGGAATTATTTAGCCGAAAAGGAGAGCAGGAAGGATAGAAATGCCAGTAACACTTTCTTGTACAATATCAAAGATTATCACACTACCCAGCAAAGTCAATGCTGTATTCGTCTCACAATACCAGGAGTACATGCGCGACAATGGTGCTTCAGACCTATATCAGAACAATGCCCTCAAGGCAGTCATTGGATATGCAAAGTTCCTTGGAGAGAATACAACCTTCTATGACATCAATACTAAGGCACAGATAACTGCATACTTCGACACCAAAATGAAGAAGTGCAGAAGAGAATCCGGACAAAAAGTGAATTACGACATAGAATGACAACTTGCACAGAATCAAATACCTATTTTGCTGGCTTTACAATCATGAAATATTAGAGTCTGAGATTAGAAGGGAAATCAATGCCATTAGTCTCAAATCAGCAATTTGCTCTTTGCATTAGCAGGCGCAAAGAAACACGCCTTTAGTTTAGGACCTGCAGGAGCTGTCTAGACGGCTAGTCGACCTGTTTGTAGTTAAATTACTAGAAGAGAAGAGAATGAAAAAAGGCCAACTTTATTGTAACAGAGAACTATCACATCCAGCTCAGAAAAAATAATCTAAAAGATTTGGTCCAAAAGATAAAGTGGAACATGAACACAAAGGTGGCTCTAGGAAGAAGAAATGCAACTTATCAAACCATCCTGTCTGACAACGTACGAGAACTCAGTACGGGACAAAAACAGGACGGTATCTTTTGATGTTCCGCTGTTACAAAGCAGGAAAAACGATACTACAGAAATACGACAGCATATTGTTTCGATAAATCCAGATGAAAGGAGAAGGTTTGGAAATAGCAAGTCAGGCTAATGGTATCAAAAGAAAAAACTGACAGAAGGAGAGAGCATCAAGGTCTATCGTAAAGTGGCAGAAAAGATCCTATAGCAATACGAAAAGGCAACACTTTTCTACTTGCTCAATGCGTTGTACCGTCAATCAATGTCATTCGGCTTGGAGCGTCAAAATAAAGCAGGGGATATCAAGTCATCGACGCCTGCTAAAGCCTCTTCTACAATTCATCACATGAACAATTTGAATAGGGATTCTCCCGACTATATTCTTCACATACAGCGTACGATTGGCAAACAAGCAGTGCGATTTGGATTCCATTCAAATGCGGGATTCGATTTTGCGAAGATTGGAATTCTCCAACCAAAGCTGGAGATCAGCCAGGCAGGAGATGCTTACGAGCAAGAGGCAGATAGAGTTGCAGAACAGGTGATGAGAATGTCCTCTCACCCTTCCGGTTCGACTGCATCAGTGTTGACTGCGAAAGAAGAAGGAATTGATCGTAAATGTGCAGCTTGCGAAATAGAAAAGGAGGAAGAAAAATTGAATATTAGTCGAAAGCCGTCAATTGCATCTGGTGTGGAAACCACGGACGAAATTACAAATGAAATTAGCAATGTTCGTTCTAGTGATGGCAAAACCCTAGACGTATCTACACGCGAATTTATGGAACCAAGATTTGGCTACGATTTTTCCAATGTGAAAATTCATACTGATGAAATAGCTACTCAGTCTGCCAATTCCGTGAATGCCTCGGCATATACAGTTGGAAACGATATTGTATTTGGAGAAGGACTCTACGAACCAAACACCCTAGATGGGAGGAAACTGCTGGCACATGAGTTAACACATGTAGTGCAGCAAAGTGAGAATAGAATTCAACGCTTGCCATTTGGAATTAGCCTCCCATCTGGACTTCGAAGACTGGATTCTTCTGTGGAGATACCATTGGCTAAGTCAGTATACGTCAGTAGCTTGGATTACTCTCACATTTTCTTATCCGACGCAACTGGTGCCTCGGGAAGACCATTCACTACCTATGTACCATCACCCCTGCCGGGAATCGATGGCGCCACTATCATCAACGTCGGAACTGGACTGTACTCATCTCCAGGTTCAAATAGAGATTTACTGATTCACGAACTTGCTCATAGCTGGCAATCACAACACCATACAAGCCATGCTCAATTCATGGTTAATTCTGTAGAAAGTCAAGCTCTAGCTGCTGCAACAGGTGGCAGTGCATATTGTTATGTGCCGGGCAAATGGTTCGGCAAGTATGGAGCAGAACAGATAGCTGAACAGGTAGAAAATGGAGAAGCGGCCATAGTATCACATGTCTCTTCAATTTCTGCAGGCGTTCCGGATCCTTCAAATATCGCTAGCCTCGCGGTGCCTCATTGGGAGAAACCCGGAGATCCCGGCGTGGTCTGTTAACAACACTTGAGCTCCCAACCTAAATCAGCCCCTCGAATTCCGAAGCGTGTGAACATAGAGAAGAGCATAGCCGAATCCATTTCGCAATGCCAAAAGCACACTACTGACAAGATGAATTCCTCTGTACGAGACCAGTTTCGCACAGGTTGTTACTAGCAAAAACTTTTTAGCTGCCAGATGTCAGGCTCCTTTCTTCTGGATGATTGATTTTTCCCAAAAGTGTTTGCACATTCACAGGATAATATACTTCTAACTTGCTTAACTAATACTTGTGATATCACTGATGCAAGGATTAATTAGACTCTGTCCAGAAGATGGCATAATCTTGTGGGCTATGCCTCTTACGTATACTTTTCTAGCCTCGAATTGATTTCTTTCCTCTGTAGACCGGATGGATTTAGGAGAATCTATAGGTTCAATGAAGATATTTGCCCCATCGTCAAGAATGAGAGTCGCATGATCTTTTGGTGCATCTTCTGAAGATATGCCTTTACGAGGTTTGGGGATCGAACGATATTTTCCCACTACAGTAACATACCTTCCATCAAATTCCGCGAACTCTCTTATATTCCTAATTACTCGCTCGTCTGTGTCTCTGTTTTTCATTCAGACTAACTCACCTATAATGTAAAACCTTCTTTCATCATTCCTCTGAAACCCTTGAAAGCCCCTTCCTCGACTTCTATGTCAAGCCAATTAATTCCAGTTGAATCTGTTGAGCGTTCAATAATTCTTACTTTCGTGCCACGAGAAAGCTTTTTAGTGATACCAGTTCCAATTTCTAATTCCGCATTATCAATCGTGGTAGACGCATGAAGAGCCATTTCCGATTCCACAACCAATGTTGTCCATTTATTTCCATGAGTAAGTGTTGCACCATGAAATTCATGGAAGGATTGGCTTTTGGATGCGGGCCCGTACATATAGAAGCCCCAGCCTGTAGGTCCCCAGCCGGCAGCATTCTCGAGTGTTACATAATCATTACCGCCCATAAGTATAACGGCTGCATAATGAAAGTTCCATGTAGATGCGGAAAGAGTACTGAATCCCGGCATATCCTTCTCTGTGCTGACTGTTAGACCCCGCCCAACTTTGGGAATGGCATACTTATTGATTCCGTATTTCTTATCAAACTTATCCTTATCTGACGCAGACAGGCTGTCATACTTCCTATATGCATCGGCACGCGTCAAACCAGGTCCAAATTCCTTCTTAAAAATCTCTTCTGACCATTCTTCTGGAGTCGTAGGATTGCCACCATGATATGTGCGAGGGTTGGTATAACTTTCCGTTGTGGCATTTTTTAGTACCGCCACATCTTTACCACCTTCACTTCCCATTACTTGCTTGCATGCTGCTCCACAATCATCCTCAAGATTTAACGGTCCAACGCCAATTGCTTTAATAGGCGCAATCTCATTCAAGGTTATGGCTTTTCCAGAAGAAACAGGGGACGTTCCGGAAATAGTGCCTCCCTTTGTAACTAGTTTTATGCGTGATCCTTGAGCTGAAAGAGTGGAATTAGAAGCAGCGACCTTGGCAGAAGATGTCCACGCTCTCTTGTTCCGATCTTTACCCCAACCTTCATCTTCGACAACCATCTGTCCATCGTCAGAGACCCCTAGACCCTTGGAACCTGGATGTTTCCAACCTGAAGATTTGCCCCCCGTCTGATCTGCTACCGTGTATGCGGTAAAGCGTTGAATTGATTGCGGCATATTGCCCAAGGTCGATGAATCTTTGTTTTTAGAAGAAGTCTGCTGTACCACATGTGTCAATTCATGTGCTAGTAATCGTCTTCCATCTAATGTATTTGGAGAGTACCATCCGCTTCCAAATACCACATGATTTCCTAAAGTGTAAGCAAGTGCATCTATTGTATGGGCAGATCTCGCAGCCCTTTCATCATTATGTATCACTACCTTGCTAAAGTCATAACCAAATCGTGAATCCATGTATTCCTTCGTAGAAGAATCAAGTGAGGAGCCGCCGCTTGAATGGATGTTATTAATTTCATCTGTGATTTGATCGATATTTTCAAGTGTATCTGCATTCGAAGGCTTCCTATTAAATTTCGTCCCTACTAGTTCTTCTCCGTTCTCCATTTCACACCCTCCGCACTTATCTGTTCGGTCTCCACTTGATGATCGAATAACATTAGGAACAGGCATTCTTATCACTCGTTCTGCCACGCTGTCAGCTTCTTGTTCATATACATCTCTGGGGGGACTGACACTCAATTTTGGCATGATTCCAATTTTTGCAAAGTCAAATCCCCTCTCCGCATTAAAAGAACGCTCTGGCTTCTGGAAAGCTTGTTCGCCAACTCCTCGTTTTACAGGAATAGCTGAATCATAAGAAGATCTTGTCAAATCTTTATTATGATGAATAATAGAAGCACCTTTAGTAGACGATGATGTTTTACTATCTTTGACTGTGTTCTCATTCAAGTTAACTTGACGATGAACAAATGCAAATGACATGTATGAAACCACGCACCATCCCTGTTGAAAAGCTTTGTGGCCTTTCTTTATATCTTCAAAGTTTGCTTTGTTATTTTATAATGTATGCAATTTCCTATCCCTCTACTAAAATTTTCTTTGTTTTTATATTGTGTTAATTGACGCAATAACAACAGCATGGTAATGGAAACCCAACGATGTCAGGTTCATATGCGCTGTTCCTTTTGCATTTAACAGCCCTGTAACTAGGGAGAGGTATTCGACAAGGCTGCGCTCATTTTTTGTCCATATTGGTATCAAAGGTACCACAATGGAAATTATAACGTACTAAATGAAAATCCTCCAAGGAACCTTACAAGGTTCTAGACTGCCCCGCTGCCAAATAGATTGTGTGTGAATTGTGAAGACTTTTCTCGAATCCCTCCATCCAAAAGAATGTGCAAAACAATTGTGACATAACTTCCCGCTATCAGTAAAAGTTTTTAGCTTGCCCTGCATGGTGAGAGATTGAAACATCCTTTATAGCACTTCTATAATGTCTTCATTGTTTGGGCCTGACTTTCCCATTATAGAGAAATGCCTTTCATCCATGGTTTGATTGGATTTTCTGTTATGTGATCTCCAAACCTATCACCCTGTCTGCGACGTGTTCGGCGGCTTGTTCGGCAGCGTCTTGTATGAGCCCATCCTTTAGTTAGACATATCCTCATGCGGCTTTGCAAAAACATCAACATTCCCAAATTAGAATCCTGTTTGAACAGGATCCGTAGCTGGATTTGGGACAGCACCACATATCCGGTTTGATGTCGCGTTTTAGACGCGAATAAGCCCCAGTTATCTTTTATTCCCCGCAGCGGTAGTATTGGTAGTAGTTCATGGCAGCCGCTTTCCTAAACAATGCGACAGCTTGATAGTGTTGTTTCAGCGCACGATACAATTAACATATCCGAATCGACTTACTTTGTTTCAGCGACATGAGCTATCAAGACTTGTAAGAAGCCTTTTATAATTGCCGACTACCTCTCAGGTGAATCAGGAAATGTCTAGCTTTCCCGGCTCTCCTCGACTTGTCAAGGGGGCGCTCATATCGTACGAGCCGGCCGGCATAATTCCGCAGGTGGTAATATTCCAGTATAATCCGGAGACACTTACTAGGACCCTCCAGGCGCAGAGATCCACTGACAAATCCACTGAGGTAAGACTGACCGGCCCGCCTGTAGAGGAGATACAGATAAAGATGGAGATTGATGCGGCTGACCAGCTTGAGAAACCCGGCAACAATGTCACAACTGTCGCATTGGGTATTAATCCGCAGCTCGCCGCGCTGGAGATGATGCTTTATCCAAAGAGTCTGACTGTGATAAAGAATATCGCCCTTGCACAGGCAGGAGCAATAGAGGTTTCAAGCGACGAACCGCTTACGCTTTTTATATGGGGCCCAAGCAGGGTACTTCCGGTAAGGATAAAGAGCTTTTCAATAACAGAGCAGCAGTACGACCCAATCCTCAATCCGATAACAGCAGAGGTGTCCCTCACGCTCGAGGTCTTGACGTATCAGGACTTTAAGACCACGCACATAGGCTTCTCATTGTTCCTCGCACACCAGATAGTCAAGGAGACCTTTGCGGCCCTTGGCTCAATTTCAAACGTCTCCGCCTCCTTTGAAGTGAGCATCTCATAATGTTTGCCAAGGAAAGTCGCTATTACAACATAGAAGACGCTACACTAGTATCAAACCGCATGACCATAACATACAAAAGGAGGCGCTTTTTGCCCGACGGAGCCGACATGTCGCTTTTGCAGGAGATGACGATAAACGCAGGCGACAGGCTTGACAGAATTGCAGCCAAGATAGGGGGAGATCCTGAACAGTTCTGGCGTATTTGCGACACCAACAATGTCATGCATCCACTTGAACTGACGAACGAGCCCGGAACCACTGTCAAGATAGCAAGGATATGGAGTTAAGTTGGCAAGCATCAACGCGGTGCTCATGGTCGGGTCCAGCATACCGCTCCCCGCGCCCGAGTCTCTATCTAGGGCCATTGAATCTATCGAAGTAACGAACAATGACGAAGGCCGCGACGGCTTTCAAATAGTGTTTTCAGTAGGCAGGAGCACAAGTGACCCGACTCAGAACCCACTTGATTTTTCGCTCATAGATAGCGCGCTACTTGAGACATTTAACAGAGTCATAATCATGGTCATTTTCGGTTTCGTCCCAGTCGTCCTCATAGACGGAATAATAACCCACAAGCAGTTCAAGCCGTCTTCAGAGGCGGGGCAGTCAAAACTTACAGTTACAGGTGAGGATGTGAGCATAATGATGGACAGGGAGGAAAAGTCCACAACTCACCCAAACCAACCCGATCCAATCATAGTAACCAAGATAATCGCCTCATATGCCAAGTATGGACTGGTGCCCACAGTAATTCCGCCGGCCTCAATGGATGTGCCGATCGAAGTAAACAGGATACCGTCGCAGCAGGGAACCGACCTGCAGTATATACTAGGGCTTGCACAGAATTATGACTATGTCTTCTATGTCGAGCCTACCGCCGTTCCAGGAGTAAACAAGGCCTACTGGGGGCCAAAAGAGTATACTTCACTTCCACAAAAAGCTCTGACCGTGAACATGGATTCATTTACTAACGTCACGGCGATAAATTTCCAGTACAACTCACTTGACTCGACTGTGGTGAGGGGAAGTGTGCAGGACCCGATGCTTAACATGGAGATACCGGTTGTAACAGCTGCAAGCCTTCGGCCTCCCCTCGCGCTCTTTCCAGATTTGCTCAAAAACATAGGAAACGCGAAGACCAAGAAATATCGCGCAAAGGGCGGTGTCAACGCTATACAGGCATATAGCGAAGCACAAGCCACCACTGACAGCTCAACTGACGCAGTCACTGCAACAGGCGAGCTTGATGGCATTGCTTATGGAGATGTGCTCAGAGCAAGAAAGCTGGTAGGCCTGCGAGGTATGGGATTTCTGCACGACGGTTTTTACTATGTTAAGAATGTGACTCACAGGATAAGCAATGGCAATTACAAACAGTCGTTCACGATAAGCCGTGAAGGACTCGGATCGACTACTCCGGTGGTTATGCCATGAGCGACCGACTCTTTTACGGCAAGTACAGAGGAAAGGTCACGGAAAATAATGACCCACTCATGATGGGGAGGATTCGTGCCAAGGTGCCTGCAGTTTTTGGCGAGGAAGAGACGGGCTGGGCACTGCCAAGTGCGCCATATGGCGGCTCAGGAGTGGGTTTCTTTTTTGTGCCCCCGGCAGACGCTAACGTATGGTTAGAGTTTGAGGGGGGTAACCCGGATTACCCCATTTGGACAGGCTGTTTCTGGGGTGTCGGCGAAACTCCAGCCATCCCTGCGCTTCCCTATACCAAGATAATTAAAACAGATACTGCCACGATAAAACTTGATGACACGCCAGGAATAGGCGGCATAACGGTTGAGACAGCAACAGGCTTGAAGATTGTCATGGATGTAACTGGAATAGAGTTGAGTAACGGAGCTGCAAGTGTAAAACTCACTCCGGCAAGTGTGTCGGTAAACAATGGCGCTCTTGAAGTGATATAGATGTGTAAGGTATGTCCCCCTGCTGATGTCTTAAACTCCACCCGATCGTTCACTTAGGCAGTAACCTTCCTTACTCTCATAGTATGTGTGTGAGCGAGCTTGGCCTCAGAAATAAAGAGATAGGCGTTCATCGATGCAAAGGATTGTAGCGGAGCCCCCTTTTTTGGCTGAAGGCTGTGCTAGGTACTTTCTTTGAATCCCTGGCGGAGGCTCACCATCTTGCGGAATTAGATGCACGAGCTGATGTCCAGTAGGCCGCAAGCCTTTAGCAGAGCTAGGACGGCGAGATTTTTTCTCAAATACAATTTGATTTCTTCTATTCCATGTATGGGCTAAGGCATCAACTACGGGGGTGGTATTTCTAGAAGCGTTCTCCTTGGTATATATGTACCTCAGATTTGAGAAAGCACTATCAAGTGGGATGCCACCACCCTGTGAACGTATCCGGTCGATTTCGTTTGTTAGTCTCCCACGTACTTGGTTGCTCTGGAGTGATTGGGCATTGTTCATTCTTTCAAAATTGTAGTCCTTCTAGTTGGCGGGCCTTTGGAACTGTGTGACTTTGTTTGACTCCACGACCCCTTCAGCAACTCTATCTGCCACTTACTAAAGAAGTTGATTGGGCCGACAATCCTCATCTTTCTTTGGCTGTATAGAAAGAGAGATCTTTTCGAAAGTGAATTACGTGAGCGAAAATGCAGGATAAACCTACTTTTCTCTAGATACCGTTAATCTTAACTCTCCCCAGGTTTCATGATTTTCTTTGCGGGGATGTAGCTTTCTCGGCGTGTGCCACACGTGCATTCGAACACATGCTCTGGTATATTGAACGAGCTACATCTCCTCCAGCTGCCTGCATAGGTTTTGCACCGCCGGTAGTATGCGCAATCCCGGCATTCAACACGCTAATGCTTGAAACCCCCTTAACACCATTTTCCATGATGAGTCTTGACAACTCCTGCTTAAATTCACGGACAAAACCTACAGTGTCTTCGTTGCCAAAGCCAGTAAGAATTAAGCGGTCGATGTTTACCTTGATATTCATGGTCAAAGCCTCCCGGCGGGAAATGGCCTGCCTATTTTATCATATTCTTGCCTTGTGGCCCTTGTTATGTGAGCCATATTGATGGGCAGATCCTCTTCTGCTGCCATAAACGAGGCTCCAAGGGCAATATTCCGTATGTTGCCTCCCGCCAAATCGAATTTGGCAAGTCGAACAATGTCCAGATCGTCCACAGGTACGGACTTCGGGAATACTTTCTTCCATATCTCCATCCTGCTTTTTTCATCTGGGAAAGGAAAGTTGACAGTAAATCTGATCCGCCGTGTAAACGCGTTGTCAAGAGAATTCTTCAGGTTGGTTGTTAGTACGGCTAACCCACGATATGACTCCATGCGCTGCAAAAGATAGCCTACCTCAATGTTCGAGTATCTATCGTGGCTGTCCTTGACCTCGCTTCTCTTGCCAAACAGCGCGTCGGCTTCGTCGAATAGCAGTATAGCGCCGCCATCCTCTGCTGCGTCAAAGATTCTCTTCAGGTTCTTTTCAGTCTCGCCAATATACTTGTTAACCACAATTGAAAGATCTATCCTGTACAGGTCAAGATCTAGTTCGTGTGCTATTGCCTCTGCAGCTGTGGTCTTGCCCGTTCCATTATCACCGGCAAATAGCACGGATATCCCAAGCCCCCTTTCGCTCGTGCTGGCAAATCCCCACTGCTCGTATACCCGGAGCCGTTGACGAGCGCTTGCGATTATGCCGCGCAAGAGCTCTTTCTCCCTCTCTCCTAGAACCAGGTCGTCCATTGTGGCCTTCGGTGTGATTCTCTTTGCAAGCTCTGACAAGGTTGGCCGGGCGACTCTTTTGCCTGCAGCCCACAGCGCAGCGCGAGAGTCTTCTCCACTGCTCATGGCCAGCACGGCGTCGGATGCGGCGGACTGAATTGACGCAGCGCTCAAGTCAAATTGGTTGAGCACCAGAGATATGGCATCTGCCAGCTGTTCGTCGCTTGTACCAAGAAGGGATTCCCAGAGAAGCCTCTGCTCCCGTTTAGTCGGCTTGGACACCTCTACTGCGGGCATGAAGCTATCCTGCCGCCAATGCTCTGAGGTGGAAAGGAACGCGGGACCGGCCATGCGGATAAGAAATCTCTTGACTATTTTTTCGGCAGCCGCTTCCAAGTCTGTCGCCTTCACATAAAGCGCGGAACCCAAAAGCGCGGATTCCCTGTCCCACACCTGAACAAGTTTCTCTAATTCCTCTGGGCTTTGCGGAACTAGCTCGCCGGAAATCTGCCAAAGTCCAAGCCCAAGCTGCCTGCAGACAGAGCTTGCCACAGTTTTCTTGCTGGGTTCATCTGGCCCCACAAGTTGAGCGCGAAGTGGTCTTATTTTTCCCCAGGCACGCAGAATTAGATTTGCTGCAGAGTCATGTGATTTGACAGCGGCAGCAGCAGATGTATCATCTCTTACCTGCTCGACTAATCCATGCAATGATCTTTCGACGTACGATATTCCGGCAAGATAATGCAAGACGCGTTCTTCAATCCTGAGCTGGCATCTAGTTATCGGCACCTGCGGCAGACCTAAAAGGCTTACGAGTTTAAATAGTCGTAGTGGGGCTGTAGGTGAGAGCGCGCTCCAATGCGGGTCGGGAAATGCGGTGAGGGCTATTGAAAATGTCGGATACGAGGCATTTTGGTTGCCATGCGCGACTGCGCACAGGCCTGACACTTCAGAATCCAGCTCTTCTGCTGCACAGAGAAGGAGAACGTGTCTTTCAAAGCTTGAAAGGCTAAAGGTCTGGCAGACATGTTCTATTGCCGGAAGAGGCTCACCGTTCCAGAAAGGCTCAGGCTCCAGCTTATCATCCGCCTTTGACGGCTGGCCCTTCAAAAACGCTTTTGTCTGCTCCATGCAAGTCAGTAGATACTGCTGGTTTTTGAGCGTCCACGATTCTGACATCATGGCCGTCATGATATTACCGCCACAGGGCGCATGTATTCGCCAAAATATTTATCAGGCTGACTTTCCGCGCCGTCCACTCGCAACCTGACAGGATAAGTACCAGCCTCTATATCTGAGACATTCACTTTTATCTTATTTACAGGCTCGGTTTTGATCTCCACCGGTATTGGGTTTTGCGCGCCGAGAATCACTTCCACCTTTTGGCCTTTCTTTATTCCTTTCTCTACCTTTAGTGTAAGATTGTCTGCGGTAACGACCGCCGCTTTGGATGGATCTGGCGTATGTTTGAACTTTGGAGCGATAGCAAAGACCGCTGCATTGGATTCTGGCCCCTTGTGCAGCGACTCCGGTGTGCCTATTGACAGTGCGTGAACAACTCTGACCTGATGTACTCCTATATCAAGTGACGATACATCGACTACAAGTTCATCGTCAATCACTTGGTTAGGCTCTGGCAGGTCGCCTACATCCAAGTCCTTCCCAAGATCAATCCTTACATCGTCTGCCTTCAGATTCTTGCCCACAATTCTTACTGTTGCCGTACCATATTCAAACACCTGAGGGTCAACATAGGTTATCTCTGGCTGCTTGGGTGCTATTGCATAGATGTTGCGCTCCCTGACAGGCATTGCCACCGAAGCCGCATGTTCACCATCTATCAGAACCACGGTGGCCTTGTACGTAATAGAGATCCTGTACGAGCCGGTTTTGAAGAAGGACGACCAGAGTTTTGTCATGTCCTCAAGGGACGGATTCTCCATCGTCAGTTTGACTAATTCTAACTGTTCGTTAAGGTTAGAAGTGATTATGTCTGAAATAACATTTTCTGGTAGGTTGTGTGGAATGGGCTTGTTTGCTTCGAGAATAATATTCTGCAGAAAGTCACGTGTAAGCACAGGGGTTTCGTGGAGCAGCCTAGCGACCTCTCCCAAGAGCTTGTGTGCAGTAAACTCATCCTTCTGCTTCTCGCCGTAAGCAGTTATCAGATAGTGGAGATCAAGGCCCAGCTGCTGTTTAGTGATCATGTTCCCGCCGTATGCTCTTGCCGGCAGGTCCTTATTGCGGTACCCAAGGTTCGGGGTGACCTGGTACAGGAATATATTTACCAACTTGTCCGCGTCCTCCATTGAGTCGGGCGACTTAACGGAGACCGTGATCCCCTCCTTGCTGAGAAGATAGTACAGGGCGCATGTGACCATTGCTATTGAGAATGAGTCGCTCATCCAATTTTTCCCTCCGACCGTTGCTTTAGGTAATCTGCAAGCGACAGAGCCGGAGAGAATTTGAGCCTGGGAGCGGGCTTGGAAGCGGGTTCTGCCTTGATCTCTATCCGGCCGATATTTATCATCACGACCGTCTCCTCGGGCTGGTGGGTAGGCGCAGAGTATCTCATCTTGCTAGGAGACGTGGGCTCCAGAGTCTTGCTAGGAGACGTGGGCTCCAGAGTCTTGCTAGGAGACGTGGGCTCCAGAGTCTTGCTAGGAGACGTGGGCTCCAGAGTCTTGCTAGGAGACGTGGGCTCCAGAGTCTTGATAGGA
>Ga0307409_100000327_pt1 | contig 19575 bp, 20 predicted proteins | sample 322Ometagenome_2_FD_203888 | JGI IMG/M metagenome (GOLD analysis project Ga0307409, IMG submission 203888) | Maize rhizosphere microbial communities from greenhouse at UC Davis, California, United States - 322HYB-O-2 | ecosystem: Host-associated > Plants > Roots > Rhizosphere > Soil | place... | reverse complement strand
GCGGTACGGCGCCGAGCGCTCGACCAGATGGCTCTGGAAGACCTGCTGCATCTGCGAGAAGCCGGCGAAGCCGAGCGCGTTGGCGAAGCGGATCATCGACGACGGCTGCACGCCGTTCGCCTGCGCCACCGCGGCGACGGTGCCGAGCGCCAGGTCGTGCGGCTTCTCGAGGGCGAAGCGCGACAGCTTCTGCAGCTGCGGCGACAGTCGCGGATACGCCGCGGCGATCGTCTCCTTCAGCTCTTCGTAGGTGGCTGCGGGCTGCGGCATCGGCGTCGGCTTGGCGTAGGAACAAACCAGGACAGAGAACAAAAGTTCTTGTTCTGACAAATCCTAGAACGTACATTTCTTTCTGTCCACCACGATTTGCCCGCATGTCGATCGCTTCGTCGCGCGCCGGCGTCCTGCCCCTGCCGATGGCCGTGCTGCTGTTGCTGCTGGCGACGACGCCGTTCTGGCTGGCGCGCCTCGGCCTGTACCAGTACCTCGCGCTCGAGGTCATGGTCTGGATGCTGTTCGCGCTCGGCTACAACCTGATGCTCGGAACGACCGGCCTGCCGTCGTTCGGTCACGGCGCGTTCTTCGGCGTCGGCGCCTACGCGTTCGGCCTGCTGCAGCAGCGCGTGTTCGCCAATCTCTGGTTCGACCTCGCCGGCGCGGTCCTGATCGCCGCCGCGCTCGGCGCCCTGGTCGGCGCCTGCATCGCGCACAAGCGCGGCATCTACTTCGCGCTGCTGACGATCGCCTTCGGCCAGGTGTTCTGGTTCGTCGCCGTCAAGTGGCACAGCGTCACCGGCGGCGAAGACGGCCTGCAGAACATCGCCCGCCCGCTCCTGCCGCTCGGCTTCGCGAGCGTCGACCTGCGCAGCAACGAGGCGCTCTTCTACTTCTGCCTCGTCGTCTTCGCGATCGCGCTCGTCGTCCTCTGGCGCCTGGTCCATTCGCCGTTCGGGCGCGTGCTCGCGGCGATCCGCCAGAACGAGGTGCGCGCCGCCTTCGTCGGCTACGACGTGTGGCTCTACAAGTGGCTCGTCATCACGATCGCGTCGAGCTTCGCCGGGCTCGCCGGCGCGCTGTTCGCGCTCGCGCAGCAGTCGGCCTACCCGAACGTCATGAGCCTGCACGCGTCGGGCTTCGTCGTCATGATGGTGCTGATCGGCGGCGGCTTGGTCAGCTTCTGGGGGCCGGCGATCGGCGCGCTCTTCTTCATCCTGGCGCGCGACGTGCTCGGCGCGGCGACCGAGACCTGGCTGCTCTGGTACGGGCTGCTTTTCGTCGTCATGGTGCTGTGGCAGCCGGAAGGCATCGCCGGCCTGTGGCAGGCGTTCGCACGGCGCCGCGCCGCGGCGCAACGCGATCGCGCCGACCGCGTCGCCGAGCGCCCGGGCAGCGGCGCCGACGCGCGCGCCAGCGTTCCTGCCCTCGCCAAGGAGGCGCTGCATGGCCCTCTTTGAAGCGACCGGGCTGCACAAGCGCTTCGGCGAGCAGGTCGTCCTGCAGGACCTCTCGCTGTCGTTCGAGGAGGGGCAGCTATCGGGGATCATGGGACCGAACGGCGCCGGCAAGACGACCTGCTTCAACGTCCTCACCGGCCGCCATCCGCCCGACCGCGGCCGCGTCGTCTTCGCCGGCGAGGACATCACCGGCCTGCCGCCGCGCCGCGTCGCGCAGAAGGGGATCTCGCGCTCGTTCCAGGTGATGAACCTGTTCGACAGCGACTCCGCGCTCGACAACGTGCTGATCGCCTTGCCGCGCGTGCGCCGCCGCGGCTTCGACGCCTGGCGCGACCTGCGCGCCGACTCCGGCGCCGAGCAGCAGGCGGCGAGCGTGCTGGCGCGGGTCGGCCTCGCCGGTCACGAGCGCCGGCCGGCACGCGACCTCTCCTACGGCGAGCGGCGCGCGCTCGAGATCGCCGTCGCGCTCGCCGCCGCGCCGCGCCTGCTCTTCCTCGACGAGCCGACCGCAGGCCTCGGCGCGCAGGCGACCGAGCGGCTCGCCGAGCTGATCGCGGAGCTGAAGCGCGCGCTGACCATCGTCGTCATCGAGCACGACATGCGCTTCCTGTTCCGCCTCGCCGATGTCGTCTCGGTGCTGCACTGGGGCCAGGTGATCGCCGCCGGCACGCCCGCCGAGCTGCGCGAGAACGCCTGGGTGCGGCGCTCCGCGCTGGGAACGGCGTGATGCTCTCGCTGGCGCACGTCGACACCTACTACGGCGACACGCAGGTGCTGTTCGACGTCTCGCTCGCGGTCGGCCGCGGCGAGATCGTCGCCCTGCTCGGCCCGAACGGCGCCGGCAAGACGACCCTGCTGCGCTCGGCGCTCGGTCTGACGCCGGCGCGGCGCGGCAGCATCCGCTTCGACGGCGCCGACATCACGCGCGCGGCGACGCACGAGATCGCGCGACGCGGCCTCGGCTGGGTGCCCGACGACCGGCGCATCTTCCCGACCCTCACCGTCGCGCGCAACCTGTCGATCGCGCGCAAGAAGACGCGCTTTCGCGCCTGGCGCGAGCGCGAGTGCTTCGAGATCTTCAGCGCCCTCGAGTACCTGATGGATCGCGAGTGCGAGAACCTGTCGGGCGGCGAGATGCAGATGGTCGCGATCGCGCGCGCCCTCGTCGGCGCGCCGGGGCTGGTCTTGTTCGACGAGCCGAGCCAGGGGCTGGCGCCGAAGATCGTCCAGGACGTCATGAAGACGATCGAGCGGCTGAAGGGCGAAGGCATCGCCGTGCTGCTGGTCGAGCAGAACGTCGCCAGCGCGCTCGCCGTCGCCGACAGCGTCTACGTGCTCGACCGCGGCCGCGTCGTCCACCAGGGTCGTGCCGCGGCGCTGCGCGACGATGCGGCCGCGCGCGTCGCGCTGCTCGGGCTCTGAGCGAGGTCCGAGATGCGCGCGCCGCTGCTCCACGTCGACCGCCTTGCCAAGGAGTACCGGCGCGGCGTGCTGCGGCCGCAGGTCACGTTCTCGCTCGCAGCCGACTTCACGATCGACGCGCCGTGCGTGGTCGGCGTCCTGGGGCCGAACGGGTCGGGCAAGACGACCTTGTTCGAGCTCATCACCGGCAGCAACGTCCCGTCGCGCGGCCGCGTCGTCGTCGCCGGGCAGGACATCCATCGCGTTCGCTACGGCGAGCGCGACCGGGTCGCGATCCACTACCACCAGTCGTACCAGGTGCGTCGTTTCCGGCGCACCCGGCCCGAGTCGACGATGGCCCGCGCGGCGAGCGCGGAGCCGCTCGTCCACCTCTTCGACGAACCGCAGTTCAACACGCAGGACGGCTACATCGGCTTCATGCTCGACTTCTTTCGCGCGCTGCGCCGGCGCGATCGCCTCGTCTTCCTCTGCCTGCACCCGAACGAGCCGTTCCACCTCGACATCCTGCGCGAGAGCTGCGACCGCTTCGTCTTCGTCGACCGCGGCCGCCTGATGCACGCGCCGTCGCTGCCTGCGCTCGAAGCCGACGAGCGCGTCCGCGCCTATCTCGGACGCCTGGCGGGTTCAGCGGGCCCGACGGGCTCGGCCCCTCGCTCCCGGAGGGAGGGAAGCGAAGCCGCGAGGGAGCAGCCCTGGTAGAGGAGTTACCGCTGTAGCGGCAGCTCCGTGAAGTAGCGGCCGCCGTGGAAGATCAGCGGGTGCGCGCCATCGCGGCGCGCGCACGACTCGACCTCGCCGACGAAGATGACGTGGTCGCCTTCTTGGTAGCGGCTGCGGTTGAAGCACTCGAACACCGCAGCCGCGCCGTCGAGCAGCGGGACGCCGCTCGCGCCGGGCCGAAAGGCGACCCCACCGAAGCGGTCGACCTCCTTGCTGGCGAATCGCTCGGCGAGATCGCGCTGGTCGGCAGCGAGGATGTTGATCGCGTAATGCGAGCCGCGCGCGAACGCCGGCATCGAGCCGGCCTGGCGCGACAGGCTCCACAGGATCAGCGGCGGCTCGATCGAGACCGAGTTGAACGAGTTCGCGGTGAGCCCGACCGGCGCGCCGCGGGCGCTGCGTGCGGTGACGATCGTCACGCCGGTGGCGAACATCGCGAGCGCGGCGCGGAAGTCGTCGCCGCTGAACGACGGAGGCGCGGCACGCGCGATGCGGTCCATGCGCCATTGTCGGCGTTGCCGGCGAAGCCGCTCGTTCGGGCCTCCCTAGAATGCCTTCATGACGTCCCCGCCGGCCCGCGGCGCATCGATCGCGCGCCTCGACCGCGGTGCGCTGCACCGGCTGCTGGCGGTGACCGTGCTCGGCTTCGCGTCCGGGCTGCCGCTCGCGCTCACCGGGCAGGCGATGCAAGCGTGGCTGACTGCCGACGGCGTCGACCTCGCGACGATCGGCTTCCTCAGCCTGGTCGGCCTGCCGTACACGTTCAAGTTCCTCTGGGCGCCGCTGATGGACCGCTTCGAGCCGCCGTGGCTCGGCCGGCGACGCGGCTGGTTGGTCGTTACGCAACTCGCGCTCGCCGGCGCGCTGTTCTGGATGGCGGCGACGCCGCCGGCGTCGGCGCTCGCCGCGTTCGCGCTCCTCGCCGGACTCGTCGCATGGCTCTCGGCATCGCAGGACGTCGTCGTCGACGCCTACCGCACCGATCTCCTGGCGGCACCGGAGCGCGGCATGGGTTCGTCGCTCAACGTCCTCGGCTACCGCCTGGCGATGATCCTGTCGGGCGGCATCGCGTTCATCTGGGTCGACCCGCGCCAGGGCGGCGGCTGGACCTGGCCCGAGGTCTATCGGCTGATGGCGCTGTTCATGGTCGGCGCTGCGGTGTTCTCGGCGCTGCTCGTGCCTCGACTCGTCGTTGCGCCGAAGCCGTCGAGCGTCGCCCGCAACGACGTGCTCGGCTTTCTCGCCGTCACCGCGGCAGTGGCGGCGGGATTCATCGTCACCCGCTATCTCTTCGCCGAGTGGGCGCGCGCGCTGGTCGTGCCGACGCTCGTGGCGCAAGGCATCGCGGCGCCGTTGGCCGAGCGCTGGGCCGATCTCGTCGCGCTGTTCGCCGGCATCGCGCTGACGCTGCCGCTGGTCGGCTGGGCGGCACGGCGGGCGCGCTTCGAGACCTTTCTCGGCAGCCTCGGCAGCTACTTCTCGCAGCCGGGGGCGCTGCCGTTCCTCGCCTTCATCGTCCTCTACAAGCTCGGCGACGCCTTCGCCGGATCGCTGCTCACGCCGTTCCTGCTCCAGGCGATGCAGTACAGCACGGCCGAGGTCGGCGTCGTCAACAAGGTGATCGGCCTCTGGCTCACGATCTTCGGTGCCCTCGTCGGCGGCGCGCTCATGATCCGCCTCGGCCTGTGGCGCGCGCTGATGGTCTTCGGCATCCTGCAGATGCTCAGCAACTTCGGCTTCTGGTGGCTCGCCGTGCACGGTCGCGACGCGGTGCCGGGCCTGGTGCTTCCGGCGTTCGACTGGGGCTTCGTCAAGCTCGCCGAGCCGACGCCGGTCGACGGCGGCCTGCTGATGGTGATCGCGAGCGAGAACATCGCGAGCGGCATGGGGACGACGGCGTTCGTGGCCTTCCTGATGAGCCTGTGCAACCGGCGCTTCAGCGCCACCCAGTTCGCCCTGCTCAGCGCGTTCGCATCGATCGGCCGGGTCTGGGTGGGCCCGCTCGCCGGAGTCCTCGCGCAGTCGATCGGCTGGCCGGCGTTCTTCCTCGTCTCGGTGATCGCCGCGCTGCCGGCGCTGGCCCTGCTCGCAGTGTTGCGGCGGCCGATCGATATGCTGGAGCGCGATCCCACTGTCGCCGACCCCCGTGACTGACCGCAGCCTCTCTTCCGGCCCGCTTCTGCAGGGTTGTGCCTGCTGCGCGGCGATCCACCCGGGGATGACGCGGCGCTCGTTCGTCCGCCTGCTCGGTGCCGGCGGAGCGGCGGCGGGCTTCGCCGTCGCGCGCGCGCGCGAGGGCGTCGACGTCGGCCCGCCGTCGGTCTTCACCAAGGCGGTCTCGGCCGAGCAGATCGAGCGCGCCGCGACCGGCCAGTACCTCGCCCTGCTGCGCCAGAGCGCGGGCCAGCGCAGCCTCGCGCCGGAGGGTCACCCCCAGCTCCGTCGTCTGCGAACGATCGCCGCCCGCATCATCCCGTTCACCTACGAGTGGAACCCCCGCGCGCGCCAGTGGAAGTGGGAGGTCAACCTGATCGGCAGCCGGCAGATCAACGCTTTCTGCATGCCGGGCGGCAAGATCGCCTTCTTCTACGGCATCCTGGACCGGCTCAGGCTGAGCGACGACGAGGTGGCGATGATCATGGGCCACGAGATGACCCATGCGTTGCGCGAGCACTCGCGCGAGCAGCTCGGCAAGACCCTGGCGACGCGCGGCGCGATCGAGCTCGGCGCGGCGATCTTCGGTCTCGGCAGCGGCGGCCGTCTGCTCGCCGACATGGGCGGCCAGCTGCTGACGATGAAGTTCGGCCGCACCGACGAGACCGAGGCCGACCTGGTCGGCCTCGAGCTCGCGGCCCGTGCGGGCCACGACCCGCGCGCCGGCGTCTCGCTCTGGCAGAAGATGGCGGCAGCGAACCAGCGCGGCACGGTCGAGCTGCTGAGCACGCACCCCTCGGGGCCGACGCGGATCAGCGACATCAAGGCCAACCTGCCCAAGGTCGAGCCCTTGTACGAGCGTGCTGAGAAGCCGGCCGAGCGGTTCGGCCCGCCGGCCGGCGCGAAGGGCTAAGGCGCCGCGACCGCGCTACAGCACCGCGAGCCGAAGCATCGGGAACCAGCTCCGCGGCGAGCCGTTGTGGCGCAGCGCACCCTTGACCGGCGGCAGCACGGCGACCTGGCGGACGAGCGCGCGAATGCTCTCGGCACCGGTCTTCTGGCGCATGCTGCCGATCTGGCTGCGGATCGTCGAGATCGCGACGCCGAGCTCGACCGCCGCCTGCGCCGGCGGGATGCCGTTGCAGAGCGCGACCAGAACGCGGGTCTCGGCGGCGGTCAGGCCGTAGCTGCGCGCGAATCCCTGGACCGAGAGCGACTCGCAGACGGTGCGCTTGCCGAGGACGACGAGCACGGCACGCGGGCCGGCATCGGCTGCTTCGAGGGGAACCACCGACACGCTGGCGCGCTCGGCGTCCTTGCCGAGCGTCAGCAGGCGACGCAGGCCGCGCAGCGACGCGTCGCTCACCGCTTCGTGGAGCGGCGCGACGTCGCGGGCGAGGCGCGCGCGCAGCTCGCTGCCGAGCAGCTGCAGCGGGTGCTTGTCGTCGAGCTCGACGCGTGCCGCGTCGTTGATGTGGACGACGTGCGTGCCGTCGAACAGGAGCACGATGCCGTAGTCGAGCTCGTCGAGGGCCGCCGCGAGCCAGTGCCAGGCGGCCTGCGGAACGCTTTCGCTGGTCGACGCATCGGCGCGTCGGACGAGGGCACCGCTGACGACGGCGTGAGGCGGCGCGCGATGCGCGGAGGAGGCGGTGCGGGCGGTCTCGAACATGATCCATTCCTTCAACGGCTGCGAAGCGAAGCTCGCGACACGCCAAGGTTAGGAAACTGCGCGCCGCCTGCAAGTTGAGGAAGTCGGCTTCCGGGTGTGACTTATTCACATTGACGGGCGAGAATTGGCGCATGCGTGCACCGCAGGTCACCACCGACGTTCTCGACTTCGACCTGCTGCGCGAGATCGCGCAGCAGGGCGGCGTGCGCTCGTATCCCGCCAACGCGGTCCTCATCAACGAAGGCGACGCGTCGGATTCGCTCTTCATCGTCCTGAGCGGGCGGGTCAAGGTCTACTCGAACAACGCCGACGGCAAGGAGATCGTCATCACGACGCACGGCCCCGGCGAATACGTCGGCGAGCTGGCGCTCGACGGCGGCGTGCGCAGCGCCTCGGTGATGACGCTCGAGCCGACCACCTGCTCGGTCGTCAGCGGAGCGAACATGCGCGAGTTCGTCGCCGCGCACCCCGACTTCGCGTCGCACCTGATCCTCAAGCTGATCCGCTCGGTGCGCGAGGCGACCGAGAGCGTCAAGAGCCTGGCGCTCGAGGACGTCTACGAGCGCGTGATCCGCCTGCTGAACGACATCTCCGATCCGGTCGAAGGGGGCCAGCGGCGGGTCCGCGAGCGCCTCACGCAGCAGGACATCGCCGATCGCATCGGCGCCTCGCGCGAGATGGTGAGCCGGATCTTCAAGGATCTCACCGCCGGCGGTTACCTCGACGTCTCGAGCGGCCGCATCGCCGTCGTCAGGAAGCCGCCGGCCGCCTGGTGAGACGCGGCCGCGGGCCGCCCGAGCGTGAATTTGTCGCGGCCGCGACGCGCAATGCGGCGCTGAGCCGAGGGCCCCGGATTCCTACAGTGATCCCCGTCGCGGATCTCCCCGCGACCACCTTGGGGACTCACATGGGCAGGTTCAGGTTTCGCAACTATCTCGATCAGGCGCTCTTCGTGCTGCTGATCATGGCCGGGGCGACGGTCCTGGCGGTGCTCGACGTCCGTGCAGTGTCCGACGCGATCGCCTCCGGCAAGCACGGCCTCGGCAACGGCGTCACGGCCACCATGCCGCCGCCAGCGCCACGGCCGCCGGTCGCCGCCGCCTCGGGCGCGCGCAGCGCGCTGCCGGGCACGGTCGTGGCGAAGCTCTCGCGCTGAGCTTCAGAGCGCCAGCACGCGCAGCAGCCAGCGGTTCAGGTCGGCGATCTCGGCGGCGGAGACCGAATGCGGCATCGGGTACTCGTGCCATTCGACGGCATGCCCCATCGCGACGAGCGCGTCGCGCGACTGGCGCGCGCGCGCGATGGGGATGACGGGGTCGGCCGTGCCGTGGGCGAGGAAGATCGGCGCATCGCGGTTGGCGTCGTGCCGCTCGGCGTCGGTCTTGGCGGCGAGCGGCAGGTAACCCGAGAGGCCGACCAGGCCGGCGAGGCGCTCGCCGTGGCGCAGCCCCGTCATGAGCGCCATCGCGCAGCCCTGGCTGAAGCCGGCCAGGACGATCCGCGCGGCGGGGATGCCTCGCGACTTCTCGCGTGCGATCAGCGCCTCGACCAGCCGCTGCGACTCGCGCAGGCCCCGCTCGTCCTCGCGCAGCTCGCGCGCGTCGAGGCCGAGGATGTCGTACCAGGCGCGCATGACGTAGCCGCCGTTGATCGTCACCGGCCGCGTCGGCGCGTGCGGGAAGACAAAGCGCACCGGGCCGACGGCGGCGAGCTCGAGCTCGTGCGCGACCGGAACGAAGTCGGTGCCGTCGGCGCCGAGCCCGTGCAGCACGATCACCGCCGCCCGGGGCGACGCCGCAGTCTCGTGTTCGATCGTTTCGAGGTCCATGCAGTCTCCGTCGAGGGTCGGGAAAGCGGGTGTCGTCACGGTGCGCAGCAATTCGCGCGCCCTGCCGCGCTCAGAGCTTGAAGTCGTAGTCGATGACGAGCGGCGCGTGGTCGCTGAAGCGCTGCTCGAGGTAGATGTATTCGCGCAGCGCGAGCGAGGCCACCGCCGGCGTCGCCAGGTGGTAATCGAGCCGCCAGCCGACGTTCTTGGCGCGCGCCTGGCCGCGGTTGCTCCACCACGTGTACTGCTCGGGGTGCGGGTTCAGCGTCCGGAACACGTCGACGAAGCCGAGCTCCTCGAACAGGCGCGTCATCCAGGCGCGCTCCTCGGGCAGGAAGCCGCTGTTCTTGCGGTTGCCCTTCCAGTTCTTGAGGTCGATTTCCTTGTGCGCGATGTTGACGTCGCCGACGACGATCACCTCGCGCTCGCTCGCCAGCGCGTGCAGGTACGGCGCCATGCGGTCGAGGAAGCGGAACTTCGCCGCCTGCCGGTGCTCGCCCGACGAGCCGCTCGGGAAGTAGCAGCTGACGACGCTGAGAAGCGGCAAGCCGCGCCGGCCGGCGCGGTCGAAGCGCGCCTCGACGTAGCGTCCCTCGGCATCGAACTCGGCGTCGCCGAAGCCGCAACGGATCGCGCTCGGGCGCTTGCGGCTGTAGAGGCCGACGCCGCTGTAGCCCTTCTTGTGGGCGAAGTGGAAATGGCCCTTCATGCCGGCGACCTTGCCGAAGCAGCCTTCGACGACGTCCGCCTGGGCCTTGATCTCCTGCACGCCCATACAATCGGCGCCCACTCCTTCGGCCCACGCCTCGAACCCCTTGGCCGCGGCCGATCGGATGCCGTTCAGGTTCAGCGAGACGAGGCGGAACACGCACGCTCCATGACGCCGCCCGACCCAGATGCCAGCGTCGCGCGAGAGTTCGTGCAGTTCGCGGTCGGCGCCGGCGTGCTTCGCTTCGGCGAGTTCAAGACCAAGGCGGGGCGGTTGTCGCCGTACTTCTTCAACTCGGGCTTGTTCGACGATGGCGCCAAGCTGCTGCGCCTCGGCGAATTCTATGCACGTCGCCTGCTCGCCTCGGGGATCGAGTTCGACATGCTCTTCGGTCCCGCGTACAAGGGGATCACGCTGGCGGCCGCGATCGCGATCGAGTTCGGCCGCCGCGGCCGCGCGGTTCCATTTGCTTTCAATCGGAAGGAAGCAAAAGATCACGGCGAGGGCGGCCTTGTCGTCGGCGCACCGTTGCGGGGCCGCACGGTCATCGTCGATGATGTGATCACCGATGGCGCATCGAAGCGCGAGTCGGTCGAGCTGCTTCGCCGTCAGGGAGCCGAGCCGGTCGCGGTGTTGATCGCGCTGGACCGGATGGAACGCGGCGGAGCCGGAGACAACCTGTCCGAGCGATCGGCCGTTGAGGACTTCGAACGCGAATACGCCATGCCTGTGATCCCGGTCGCCACCGTCGCCGATCTGCTCGCGTTCCTGGGCTCCAGCGCGGATCCTGCGCTCGCCGCCCACGCCGCCGCGGTCGAGAGCTACCGGCGGCGCTATGGCGTCTGAGCAGCGGCGCCTGCGGCTCGCGCGCGGTACTGTCCTGGTCGTGCTGGCGCTGGCGTTGGGAGCCGCCGCTGCCGAGGAGAAGGCGCCGCGCTCGAGCTTCAGCTGCACCGTCAACGGCAAGAAGCTCGTTTCCGACCGCCTCATTCCGGAGTGCAACAACGCCGAGCAGCGCGAGTTGAACTCGGACGGTTCGCTGAAGCGCATCGTCAAGCCGCCGCCGACCCCCGACGAGCGCGAGGAGATGGAGCGCATCGAGCTCGACAACAAGGCCAAGATCGCCGCCCTCAACGATGCGGTCCGGCGCGACCGCAACCTCATGCAGCGTTATCCCGACGAGGCCGCGCACACGAAAGCGCGCGAGAAGGCGCTCGACGAGTTCCGCATCTCGGAGAAGAACTCGTCGGCGCGGATCGCGCTGCTGCTCGGGGAGAAGAAGAAGCTCGACGAGGAGCGCAAGTTCTATGAGAACGAGCGCGTGAAGAAGCCGTTGCCGATGGCGCTGCGGCAAAAGATCGACGCCAACGACGCCGGGCTCGAAGCCCAGCGCTCGGTGGCGCAGAACGCGAAGACCGAGCTCGACCGCATCAACCGGAACCACGACGCCGAGCTGCTGCGGCTGAAGAAGCTCTGGGGCGGCGCCCGCGCAGGCTCGCTCGGGCCGCTGCCCGAAACGCGGCCGCCTGCCGCGGCCCCTGCCGCCGCGCTCGCCGCGTCGAAGGCGGCGGCGTCCTGACGCGCTCGGCTCAGCCGAGCTTCTTTCGCAGCAGCGCGCCGACCGCGGCCGGGTCGGCCTTGCCGCGGCTCGCCCTCATCGCCTGCCCGACGAGCGCGTTGAACGCCTTCTCCTTGCCGGCACGGAATTCGGCGACCGACTTCGGGTTGCCGGCGATGACCTCGTCGACGATCCGCTCGAGCTCGGCAGGATCGCCCAGCTGGCGCAGCCCTTCGGCGTCGATCAGCGCGTCGACGTCGCCGCTGCGGCCGTCCCAGAGCGTGTCGAAGAGCTGGCGCGCGGCGGCGTTCGAGATCGTGCGGTCGGCGATCCGCGCGATCAGGGCGGCGAGCGTCTGCGGCGCGAGCGCGATCTCGGTCGTGCCGGCGGCGTTCATGCGGCGCGAGACCTCGCCCATGATCCAGTTGGCGGCCAGCTTCGGCTGCCCGCTGGCCGCGGCAACCGCCTCGAAGTACGCTGCGACCCCGATCGTCTGCGTCATCATCGCCGCGTCGTAGGCACCGAGGCCGAGATCGCGCTGGAAACGCGCGGCGCGGTCGCGCGGCAGCTCGGGCATCGCGGCGCGGACGCGCGCGATCCATTCGGCGGGTATCGCCAGCGGCGGCAGGTCGGGGTCGGGGAAGTAGCGGTAGTCGTGCGCGTCTTCCTTGCTGCGCATCGCCCGCGTCTCGCCGTGCTCGGCGTCGAACAGCACGGTCGCCTGCCGAACCGTGCCGCCGTCCTCGATCAGATCGATCTGCCACTGCACTTCGTAGTCGATCGCCTGCTGCATGAAGCGGAAGCTGTTCAGGTTCTTGATTTCGCGCCGGGTGCCGAACGGCGCCCCGGGCCGGCGCACCGAGACGTTGGCATCGCAGCGGAAGCTCCCTTCCTGCATGTTGCCGTCGCAAATGCCGAGCCAGACGACGAGCGCGTGCAGGGCGCGCGCGTACTCGACCGCCTCGGCGCTCGATCGCATGTCGGGCTCGCTGACGATCTCGAGCAGCGGCGTGCCGGCGCGGTTGAGGTCGATGCCCGACCACTCGCCGTGGCCGTCGCCGGCGCCGACGCCGTGCAGCGACTTGCCGGCGTCCTCCTCGAGGTGGGCGCGCGTCAGCTGGACGCGATGGCCAGTGTCGCCGACGAAGAACTCGAGCGCGCCGCCCTGGACGACCGGCGTCTCGTACTGGCTGATCTGGTAGCCCTTCGGCAGATCGGGGTAGAAGTAGTTCTTGCGCGCGAAGATCGAGACCGGCGCGATCTTGGCGCCGACCGCGAGGCCGAACCGGATCGCTCGCTCGACGGCGCCGCGGTTGGCGACCGGCAGCGTGCCCGGCAGCGCGAGGTCGACCGGCGCGGCCAGCGTGTTCGGCGCCGCCCCGAACGCGGTCGACGCGCCGCTGAAGATCTTCGACTTGGTCGACAGCTGGGCGTGCGTCTCGATGCCGATCACGACCTCGAAGCCGCGGACGAGAGGAGCGCTCATGAGGGTGCGCGCAGGTGCCAGTCGGTCGCGCGCTGGAATGCATGCGCCGCGTGCAGCAGCGGTCCTTCGGCGAAGTAGTTGCCGACCAGCTGCAGCCCGACCGGCATTCCGGCGGCGCCGAAGCCGGCCGGGATGCTCATCCCCGGCAGGCCGGCGAGGCTCGCCGGCAGCGTGAAGATGTCGGCGAGGTAATTGGCGACCGGATCGTCGCTCTGCGCGCCGAGCGGCCAGGCGACCGTCGGCGCGACCGGCCCGGCGATCACGTCGCAGCGCTGGAAGCACGCCTGGAAGTCGTCGGCGATCATGCGCCGGAGCTTTTGCGCCTGCAGGTAATAGGCGTCGTAGTAGCCGTGCGAGAGGACGTAGGTGCCGATCATGATGCGGCGCTTCACCTCGGCTCCGAAGCCGACGCTCCGGCTGGCGCGGTACATCTCCTGGAGGTCGGCGAAGTGCTCGGCGCGATGGCCGTAGCGGACGCCGTCGAAGCGCGACAGGTTCGACGACGCTTCGGCCGGCGCGATCAGGTAGTAGACCGGGATCGACAGCTCGGTGCGCGGCAGCTCGACGTCGACGAGGGTGGCGCCGAGGCGCGCCATCTCGGCGAGCGCGGCGCGCAGCACCTGCTCGACGTCCGGCGCGAGCGCCGCGGGGAAGAACTCCTTCGGCAGCCCGATCCGCAGCCCTGCGAGCGGCCGCGCGTGCGTCGCGCCGTCACGCATCTTGGCGAGCTCGGCGTGGAAGTCCTGCGGGGGCCGCTCGGCGCTGGTCGAGTCGCGCTCGTCGAAGCCGCTCATCGCGCCGAGGACGAGGGCGCAGTCCTCGGCGCTCCTGGCCAGCACGCCGGCCTGGTCGAGGCTCGACGCGAACGCGATCATCCCGTAGCGCGAGCAGACGCCGTAGGTCGGCTTGATGCCGGTGATGCCGCAAAAGCTCGCCGGCTGCCGAATCGATCCGCCGGTGTCGGTGCCGGTCGCCGCCGGCAGCAGGCGCGCGGCGACGGCGGCCGCCGAGCCGCCCGACGAGCCGCCCGGCACGCGCGTCTCGTCCCACGGGTTGCGGGTGACATGGAAGGCCGAGTTCTCGGTGCTCGATCCCATCGCGAACTCGTCGCAGTTGAGCTTGCCGAGCGTCACCGTGCCGGCGTCGGCGAGGCGGGCGACGACGGTCGCGTCGAACGGGCTGCGGTAGCCGGCGAGCATGCGCGAGCCGGCGGTCGTCGCGTGCGCGCGCGTCACGAAGATGTCCTTGTGCGCGATCGGGATGCCGAGGAGCGGCCCGGTGGCGCCCTCGGCGCGGCGGCGGTCGGCGTCGCGCGCCAGCGCCAGCGCGCCTCCGCCGTCGATCACGAGCGCGACGCCGAGCCGCTCGTGCGCTGTGAAGCGGCCGAGCAGGTGCTCGGTCAGCTCGACGCTCGACAGCTCGCGCGCGGCGAGCGCGCGGCCGAGGTCGGCGACGCCGAGCTCGTGAAGCGGCTCGCTCATGCAGACACGACGCTGCGCGTCGGCTCCCCGCGGGGACGCGATCGACCTGGCAGCGGCCCGGCGTCGATCACTCGATCACCTTCGGCACGAGGTAGAGCCCGTCGCGCGTCGCCGGCGCGCTTCGCTGGTTGGCTTCGCGGTCGACGACCTCGGTGACCTCGTCGTCGCGCAGCCGGAGGTGCGCTTCCTGGACCGCCGCGAGCGGCGTGTAGAGCGGCTCGACCCCGCTCGTCTCGACCGCGCTCATCTGCTCGACGATGCGAAAGAAGCTGTTGAGCTGCTCGAGCATCCGCGCCTGCTCGTCGGCGCCGAGATCGAGGCGTGCGAGCTCGGCGATGCGACGCACGTCCAAAGGGGTCAGGGCCATCGAGAAATAAGAGACGCTAAAAGGCTCGTGATCGGGGCGATTGCACTGGCGGCGCGAGCGGAATCGTGCAAGCCATGCGGTATTATCCGCGGTCAATTCACAGCCCTCGTCACCGCTGCGAAGGGCTCGGCGTCATCCGATTCCTTCGACTCCAAGAAGCCTTCCGGGACGCCTCACCGCATTTCAATGTTCGGATCCTTTCGTCGCTATTTCTCGACGGATCTCGCGATCGACCTCGGCACCGCCAACACGCTGATCTACGTGCGCGGCAAGGGGATCGTCCTCGACGAGCCGTCGGTCGTCGCCATCCGCCACGAAGGCGGCCCCAACGGCAAGAAGTCCATCCAGGCGGTCGGCGCCGAAGCCAAGGCGATGCTCGGCAAGGTGCCGGGCAACATCGAGGCGATCCGGCCGATGAAGGACGGCGTCATCGCCGACTTCACCGTCACCGAGCAGATGCTCAAGCAGTTCATCAAGATGGTCCACCCGCGCTCGGTCCTGAGGCCGAGCCCGCGGATCATCATCTGCGTGCCCTGCGGCTCGACCCAGGTCGAGCGGCGCGCGATCCGCGAATCGGCGCTCGGCGCCGGTGCTTCCGACGTCTACCTGATCGAAGAGCCGATGGCGGCGGCGATCGGCGCCGGGTTGCCGGTCAGCGAGGCGAGCGGCTCGATGGTCGTCGACGTCGGCGGCGGCACGACCGAGGTCGGCGTCATCTCGCTCGGCGGCATGGTCTTCAAGGGCTCGGTCCGCGTCGGCGGCGACAAGTTCGACGAGGCCGTCATCAACTACATCCGGCGCAACTACGGCATGCTGATCGGCGAGCCGACCGCCGAGATGATCAAGAAGACGATCGGCTCGGCGTTCCCGGGCTCGGAGGTCAAGGAGATCGAGGTCAAGGGTCGCAACCTCTCGGAAGGCGTACCGCGCTCGTTCACGATCTCGTCGAACGAGATCCTCGAAGCGCTCACCGACCCGCTCAACCAGATCGTCTCGAGCGTCAAGAACGCGCTCGAGCAGACGCCGCCCGAGCTCGGCGCCGACATCGCCGAGCGCGGCATGATGCTGACCGGCGGCGGCGCGCTGCTGCGCGACCTCGACCGCCTGCTCGCCGAGGAAACCGGCCTGCCGGTGCTGGTCGCCGAAGACCCGCTCACCTGCGTCGTTCGCGGCTGCGGCATGGCTCTGGAACGGATGGAGCGGCTGGGGTCGATCTTCACCTCGGAATGAGCTGAAGCGGGGCGGCACGACGATGGCGCTCGGCACCCTCGATCGCACGCCGCCGCCCTTTTTCCGCCAAGGGCCTTCGTCGCTGACGAAGCTCTCGTTCTGCTCGGCGCTCGCGGTCTTCCTGATGGTCGCCGACGCGCGCCTCGGCATCACGCAGCCGATCCGCGCCACGGTCGCGGCCATGCTCTACCCGCTGCAGCGGGCGCTGCTCGTGCCGGTCGAGGTGTTCGGCGAAGGCCGCGCCTACCTCGTCGGCCTGACGGGCGCGATCGCCGCCGAGCGGGCGGCCAAGAGCGAGCTCGCGCTGCAGGCCGAGCGCGCGCAGCGCGCCGACCAGCTGCAGCACGAGAACGCGCGCCTGCGCGCCTTGCTCGAGCTGCGGCCGACGATCTCGGTCCGCTCGCAGGCGGCCGAGGTGCTGTACGAGGCCGCCGACCCGTATTCGCGCAAGGTCATCATCGACCGCGGCGTCACCCACAACGTCCTGCCCGGATCGCCGGTCATCAACGAGGCCGGCGTGCTCGGCCAGGTGACGCGCGTCTACCTGCAGTCGTCCGAGGTCACGCTTCTCACCGATCGCGACGCCGCGATTCCCGTCCTCAACAGCCGCACCCAGGCACGCAGCGCCGCGTTCGGCGGCGCGACCGGCGGCGCCGGCCTGCTCGAGATGCGCTTCATGGCCGGCAACGCCGACGTCCAGATCGGCGACGTGCTGACGACCTCGGGCGTCGACGGCGTCTACCCGCCCGGGCTCAAGGTCGCGAGCGTCGCCAAGATCGACCGCAAGATCGACACCGGCTTCGCACGCATCGTGCTCGCGCCGGCGGCGTCGCCCGACGGCGTGCGCCACGTCCTCGTCCTCGAGCCGACCGGCGTCCGTCTGCCGCCGCGGCCGCAGGCGGCGGCCTCCGAAGCCGCGGTCGCGAGCAAGCCCGGCAAGAAGGGAGCGCGCAAATGATGCTCCCTCGCTCACGACGTTCGCTGCCCCCCGCGGGGGAGCGGTCGACCTTGGGACGGCGCGGCGGTCCACCATGATCATGCCGCGCCGCAACGACCCGCTGCTGATGCCGGTCAACCCGCTCTTCGTCTGGTCGACGCTCGCGTTCGCGTTCCTGCTCAACATCGTGCCGCTCGGCCGGATGGCGGCGATGCCCGACTTCCTCGCCCTCGTGCTCGTGTTCTGGAACGTCCACCAGTCGCGCCGGATCGGCGTCGGCGTCGCCTTTTTCTTCGGCCTGCTGATGGACGTCCACAGCGGCGCCGTGCTCGGCCAGCACGCGCTCGCCTACACGCTGCTCAGCTTCTTCGCGGTGACGATCCACCGGCGGCTGCTCTGGTTCACGGTGCCGTCGCAGGCGGTCCAGATCCTGCCGCTCTTCCTCGCCGCGCAGGCGGTCTCGCTCGTCGTCCATCTGATCGCCGGCGGCATGTTCCCGGGCTGGGAGCTGATCCTTGCCCCGGTGTTTCAGGCACTTTTGTGGCCTGTCGCCACCTGGCTGCTGCTCGCACCGCAACGCCGCGCCCCTGACCCGGACGAGAATCGTCCGCTGTGAGCAGAACCAGGGTCCCTTCGAGCGGAGCCGGCCGGACGCCGGGCCGTTCCCGAGCCCGGCCGCACCCTCTCGGGGGGCAGCGACCGAAGGGAGCGTGGGGGCCCCATTGACCGAGTTGCGCAACACCGAGCGCGAGCTCTCGCGCTTCCGCCTGCGCCTGCTGGCGGCGGCGCTGTTCGTCCTGGTCGCCTTCGGCCTGCTGGTCGCCCGGCTCGCCTACCTCCAGGTCGCCAAGCACGAGGACCTGTCGACCCAGGCCGAGAACAATCGCATCGCCGTCGTCCCGATCACGCCGAACCGCGGCCTGATCCTCGACCGCAACGGCGTCGTCCTCGCCAACAACTACTCGGCCTACACGCTGGAGATCGCGCCGGCGAGGGTGCACCAGCTCGACAAGACGATCGACGCCCTCGCCGAGATCGTCGACATCCAGCCGCGCGACCGCAAGCGCTTCAAGCGCCTGCTCGAGGAGAGCAAGAGCGTCGAGTCGCTGCCGATCCGAACCCGCCTCAGCGACGAGGAGGTGGCGCGCTTCACGGCGCAGAAGTTCCGCTTCGATGGCGTCGAGATCAAGGCGCGGCTGTTCCGCAGCTATCCGCTCGGCGAGGTCGGCAGCCACCTGATCGGCTACATCGGCCGCATCAACCCGACCGAGAAGAAGCAGATGGAGGAGGACTGGGCCGACGAGGACCTCGCCAACTACCGCGGCACCGAATACATCGGCAAGCTCGGCGTCGAGCAGAGCTACGAGAGCGAGCTGCACGGCACGACCGGTTTCGAGGAGGTCGAGATGAGCGCCGGCGGGCACGCGGTGCGGCGCCTGAAGAGCAACCCGGCGACGCCCGGCAACGCGATCGTGCTCTCGATCGACATCCGCCTGCAGGCGATGGTCGAGCAGCTGTTCGGCGACCGCCGCGGCGCGCTCGTCGCGATCGACCCGAGGAACGGCGAGATCCTCGCGTTCGTCAGCAAGCCGAACTTCGATCCGAACCTGTTCGTGGAAGGCATCGACGTCGACAACTGGCGCGCCCTCAACGAGTCGCCCGACAAGCCGCTCCTCAACCGGGCGCTGCGCGGCACGTATCCGCCCGGCTCGACCTACAAGCCGTTCATGGCGCTCGCCGCGCTGACGCTCGGCAAGCGGACGCCGCAGCAGGCGATCTCCGATCCGGGCTACTTCAACTTCGGCAACCACCGCTTCCGCGACGACAAGGAGGGCGGCCACGGCAGCGTCGACATGTACAAGTCGATCGTCCACTCGTGCGACACCTACTACTACATGCTCGCCAACGACCTCGGCGTCGACGCGATGCACGACTTCATGGCGCCGCTCGGCTTCGGCCGCATCACCGGGATCGACCTGCAGGGCGAGGTGCGAGGGACGCTGCCGTCGACCGAATGGAAGCGCAACGCTTTCAAGAAGAAGGAAGCGCAGAAGTGGTATGCCGGCGAGACGATCTCGCTCGGCATCGGCCAGGGCTACAACGCGTTCACGATGCTGCAGCTCGCGCAGGCGCAGGCGACCGTCGCCGCCGGCGGACGGCGCTTCACGCCGCACCTCGTGCGGGCGGTCGAGAACTACGACACGCGCGCCTCGCGCCAGCTGAGCTTCCCGCCGCTCCCCCGCCTGGAGTGGAAGCCGGAGCACGTCGCCTTCATCCACAACGCGTACCACGGCGTGACGCAGGAAGGCACCTCGGCGCGCTCGTTCGCGGGCGCGCCGTACAAGACGGGCGGCAAGACCGGGACGGCGCAGGTCATCGAGATCAAGGCCAACGAGAAGTACAACGCCGCCAGGATCGACGAGCGCCACCGCGACCACGCGCTCTACACCGCCTTCGCGCCGCTCGAGGAGCCGCGCGTCGCGCTCGCGCTGGTGATCGAGAACGCCGGCTTCGGCGCCGGAGCGGCGGCGCCGATCGCGCGCCGCATCTTCGACTA
>Ga0307409_100000325_pt1 | contig 19628 bp, 18 predicted proteins | sample 322Ometagenome_2_FD_203888 | JGI IMG/M metagenome (GOLD analysis project Ga0307409, IMG submission 203888) | Maize rhizosphere microbial communities from greenhouse at UC Davis, California, United States - 322HYB-O-2 | ecosystem: Host-associated > Plants > Roots > Rhizosphere > Soil | place... | reverse complement strand
GTGTACATGCCGATGCTGGAGCGGAAGATGCTGATCCCGGACGAGTTGTCGTCGAAGATCGCCGCGAGCGCCGCCGCGTTGGTGGTGCGGAAGTCGCGCACGCTCGGGCTGCCGGTGGCGAAGTCCTCCGCGTTGCGCGAGAAGAGCAGCCGCTGCGTGAGCTCCCAGTCCGGAGTCCGCGGCACGAGCTGCGTGACGATCGACTCCTCGTCCGGCTTCTGGAACGCGGTCACGCCGATCAGGGCCGGTGCGAGAAGCGTCTCCGGCGTCAGCGGCGGGGCGTTGACGTACGGCGACGCGCCGCTCTGCGAGACGGCGGCCGTGAGGAGGCCCACTCCCGCGCCGCCGCCACCGTCACTGCCTGAGAGCGAGACGGTCGTGTCCAGCCCGACGAACGCCGCGCACTGGTTGTAGCCGGCGTCTTCGTCGGTCTCCGGGTCGCCGTCGAAGTCCCAGCTCGCGAGGGCCGCCGTCAACGGCCCGCCGAGCGAGTGCCCGCCGCAGATCAGCTTCCGCTGGCGCTTGCGCCGCGACGGCATCTCGCGCGTGATGACGGTGTGCCAGTCCTCGATCGTCTGCGCGAGCCCGACGTCGCGCAGGAACGCCGCCTCCTGGTCGTCGGCGAAGCCGGGGAAGGCGTGGCCGTTCACCTCGCGACCCTCGAAGTAGTAGCCAAACGAGACGCGCGGGTCGCCGGTCTTGACTCCGGCGCGGACACCGCGGTGGTCCTCGAGACAGTTGGAGCGGCGGTCGATCCCCCAGACCTCGACCATGCGCCCGCGCTTCGCCGCGCGCCGGATCGTGTGCCGCGCGACCTGGTCGAACGAGCCGCCGCCGGCGAAGATGCCAGGCATCAGGGTGACCACGGCGTCCGCCCGCGGCGAGCGGCGCGGGCCGTCGGCGTGGCGGAAGCGCAGGTAGGAGATCCAGTCGCATTCCTCGGGGTGCTCCGGCGACGACTCCGGCATCGGCGCGTACAGCCGGACGGCCGATTCCTTCACGGCGCGGGAGTCGGGTGCGGGGGTGTGAACCCTCTTCTCGATGCGCGTCGGCTCCGCCGCAGCGGCGAGCGCCGGGAGGGCGAGCAGGGCGAGGAAGGATGCGACGGCGGAGCGCACTGCCGCGCAGTGTGACGCCTCCGTCATAAAATCGCCGCATGAGGGGGGCTGGACTTGCTCTGCTGGCGATGCTGCTGCTCGCGGTGCCCGCGCAGGCCGCGGAGACGAAGTACTCGGTGGCCAATGGCTGCTTCGCGGTCGAATCGGGCGCGCCCGAGGGCCCCTACCGCTTGAAGGCGACGACGCTGGCGCAGTACCTCCTCTACACGCAGGACGAGCAGTTCCTCACCCCGGACGGCCCCGCGGCGCAGCCGAGCGAGGCCGCCGAGTGGCGCGCGACCGATTCGGGATCGGGCGTCGAGCTCGAGTCGCTGACCGGGGGGGAGAAGCTGGGGCTCGGCAAGAGTGCCACCGGGTGCCCGCAGTACCCGGAGGTTGAGCTGAACGTCAGCGGCGCACCGCTCGAAACGCCCTTCACCTTCGGCGAGGTCCGCGGCCTCATGGAGGCGCACATCCACGGGATGGCGTTCGAGTTCCTCGGCGGGTCGGCGCACTGCGGCCGCCCGTGGGACCCGTACGGGGCGCCCGACGCGCTCGTCGACTGCCCCGACCACACCGCGACAGGCGGCTGCGGCGCAGTGCTCGAGACCGCGCTGGCGGGGAGCACGTGCCACGACCCGTCCGGCTGGCCCGAGTTCGAGGGCTGGCCGAACCACGCGCTGATGACGCATGAGCAGACGTACTACCGCTGGATCGAGCGCGCGTGGAGGGGCGGGCTGCGGCTCTACGTGAACCTGTTCGTCGAGAACAGCGTGCTCTGTGAGCTCTACCCGTTGAAGCGCAACTCGTGCGACGAGATGGACAGCGTCCGGCTGCAGGCGCGCGACATCTACGAGATGCAGGACTACATCGACGCGCAGAGCGGCGGGCCGGGCAAGGGGTTCTTCAGGATCGTCACCGACCCGTTCCAAGCGCGGAAGCTGATCGCGAAGGGCAAGCTCGCCGTCGTGCTCGGCATCGAGGTCTCGGAGCTCTTCAACTGCAGCCACTACGACTACGTGCCGGACTGCAACAAGGACGACATCGACGCTCAGCTCGACGAGGTCTACAAGCTCGGCGTGCGCGACATGGAGTTGGTCAACAAGTTCGACAACGCGCTGGCTGGTGTGGCCGGCGATGGCGGCGCGGCCGGCCCGGTGGTCAACAACGGGAACAAGTACGAGACAGACACCTACTGGGACTTCGAGACGTGCCAGACGACCGAGGGGGACAAGGAGCAGCCCGCGCTGCCGCGCGACGCGCTGATCGGCAACGGACTGGCCGCGCTGTTGCCGCCGGGCACGGCGCCCGTCTATCCCGAGGGCCCGCATTGCAACACGCGCGGCCTCACCGACCTGGGTGAGTACCTCGTTCGAAAGATGATGCAGAGGCGGATGGTCATCGACCCCGACCACCTCAGCCAGTCCGCGCGCGATGAGCTGTTCGCGGTCACGGAGTCGAAGCGCTACTCGGGCCTGATCTCGAGCCACAGCTGGTCGAATGAACAGGATTACCCCCGCATCTACGACTCGGGTGGCGTGGTCGCTCCGAGCGACAACAGCACGGAGGGCTACTACGAGGACTGGAAGCGCCTGCGCAGTCAGCGCGACCGCCAGTACCTCTACGGCATCGGGTTCGGCGCGGACATGAACGGGTTCAGCGCGTCGGCCGGCCCGCTCGACGCGGACCACCAGATCGAGTACCCGTTCAAGTCGTTCGACGGCGGCGTGACGATCGACAAGCAGCAGAGCGGCGAGCGCACGTTTGACATCAACGAGGACGGCATCGCGCACTATGGCCTCTTCCCCGATTGGGTCGAGGGCCTGCGCCAGTACGGCGGCGACGCGATCGTGGACGACATGGCGAACGGCGCCGAGGCGTACCTGCAGATGTGGGAGCGCGCAGAGGGAATCCCGGCACCGCGATGCCGTTCGCGCAGCAGCGACATGCGCCGCAAGGGCGTCCGCCGCGTCGAGCTCGGCCTGGGTGCCGACGCGCTATTGAGGCGCGCCGGCCAGCCGCAGGAGCGCAACGGCCGAGTATGGCGCTGGTGCCTCAACAAGCGTCGGCTCCACAAGGTCGCGATCACGGCGGTCCTCACCAAGCGCGGGCGCTCGGCCCTCGTGGCTACCCAGGCGCGCGGCCAGCGCGCGGACGAGATCGCGGTGGGCGACAGGCGCAGGCGGGTGGTTCGGAACGCCGAGGCGGCCGGGCACGGGCTGTGGACGGCACCGGCCGGAGGTGGGATCAGCTTCGTCTACGGCGTCCGTCGCGGCCGCGTGCGATTTGCGGCGGTCGCCACTGAGGCGGCGACGACGAGGCTGCGGCGCTTCGTGCGCCTGGGCGACCTGTGATGAGACGTCTGCTGATCGCCGCGGCTATGGCCGCGCTGGCGATCGCGCCCGCGGCGGAGGCGAAGCCGCTCGAGGCGAAGATCCAGCGCACGAAGTACGGCGTGCCTCACATCACGGCGACGAACATCAAGAGCCTCGCGGCCGGCTTCGCGTACGCCTTCGCGCGCGACAACATCTGCACGATCGCGGCCGAGTACGTCACCGTCAACGCGGAGCGGTCGAAGTACTTCGGCCCGGACGAGACGTGGTACTTCTCGGGCAACGGCTCGGTCTACCCGAACCGCGAGGCGGACTTCTACTTCCAGTGGGTCAAGCAGCGGAAGATGGTCGAGGAGCTGGTCGCCCAGAAGCCGCCGAACGGCCCACTGCCCGATGTGCGCAAGGGAGTCCGCGGCTACGTGCGCGGCTACAACCAGTACCTGCGCGACACGGGCGTCGACCACATCCGGGACCCGCGCTGCCGCGGGGAGGAGTGGGTGAGGCCGATCGAGCCGATCGACGTCTATCGCCGCTTCTTCCAGCTCGGCATCCTCGCCAGCTCGGGCGCGGTGATCGAGGGCATCACCGGCGCATCGCCGATCTCGCCGACCGCGGCGAGCGCCCAGGATGACCGCCGCAACCAGATGCTGGCGAGCGGCGAGGGGCTCGAGCGGCTACAGCCGCAGATCGGCTCCAACGCCTACGGCCTGGGACGCGAGGCCACCGACAACGGGCGCGGCCTCGTGCTCGGCAACCCGCACTTCCCATGGGACGGCTCCGAACGCCTCTACCAGTCGCAGCTGCGGATTCCCGGTGAACTGAACGTCGCCGGCGGATCGCTCTATGGCGTGCCGCTCATCAACATCGGGCACACGCGCGGGCTCGCGTGGTCGCACACGGTCGCGACCGCGTGGCGGTTCACGCCGTTCAAGCTGCAGCTCGCGCCCGGCGACCCGCACTCGTACGTCGTCGACGGCGAGACGAAGCCGATGGAGGCGACCGAGGTGACGGTCGGTGACGAGACGCGCACGATCTACTCGACCGAGTACGGGCCGATGATCACCGACCTGGTCGGCATCCCCCTGCCGTGGACCGAGGGCACGGGCTTCGCGCTGAAGGACGTCAACGTCACGAACTTCCGCTACCTCAACCATTTCATCGAGAACAACCGCGCCCAGAGCGTCGCCGAGTACGACCGGATCCAGCGCAGGTACCAGGGGATTCCGTGGGTGAACTCGCTCGCGGCCGACAGCCGCGGGAACGCCTACTACTCGATGCAGGGCGCGATTCCGTACGTGCCGGACGATCTCGCGGCCGACTGCAACGCGCTGCAGCCCGGCTTCGAGACGCTCGGCCTGCCCGTGCTCGACGGCTCGCGCTCGGAGTGCGATTGGCGCTCGAGCGACGACGCGACCGCGCCGGGCACGTTCCCGCCCGACGAGGTTCCCACGCTGATCAGGCCCGACTACGTCACGAACGGGAACGACAGCCATTGGCTGTCGAACCCCGAGGAGCCGCTGACCGGCTTCGACCGCATCATCGGGATCGAGGAAGCCGAGCGGACGCTGCGCACGCGCCTCGGCCTAATCCAGGTCGAGGATCGCCTCGCCGGAGAGGACGGCCTGCCAGGCAACCGCTTCAACCGCAAGCTGCTTCAGCGGATCGCGCTCGGCAACCGCCAGTACGCCGGGGAGCTGTGGCGCGACAGCGTGGTGTCGATGTGCGAGAGCGCTCCGGGCGGGTTCCTAATGGGCTCATCCGGCCCGGTCGAGGTGAGCGGCGCGTGCGAGCCGCTGAAGCAGTGGGACGTCCACGACGACCTTGACTCGAACGGCGCGATCCTGTTCAGACGCTTCGTATCGCAGGTCTTCAGCAACTTCACGACGCTTCCCACGGGGCTGCAAGGCGGGACGACTCCCGGCATGGAGACCGTGTTCACGACTCAGTTCTCGGTGTCGGACCCCGTTCACACCCCGAGCGGGTTGAACACGGCGAACCCCTTCGTGCAGCGCGCGCTCGCGGACGCCGTCTCCGACCTCGAGGGCGCCGGCATCCCGCTCGACGCGCCGCTCCGCGGGCACCAGTACGAGGTGCGCGGCGGCGAGACGATCCCGATCCACGGCGGCCCGGGTGGGCTCGGCGTCTTCAACGCGATCAACGTGAGCTGGGATCCCGAGCACGACGGCTACGGCGACGTCGAGCACGGCTCGAGCTTCATGATGGCCGCGCAGTTCGTCGACGGTCGGTGCCCCGTACGCGCGGGGACCTTCGTCACGTACAGCCAGAGCGAGAACCAGCGCTCGAAGCACGCGGCCGACTACACGCGCGCGTACTCGCAGAAGCGCTGGAACCGAGTGCCCTTCTGCACGAAGGAGCTGCGGCGCAAGACGCTCTCGACGAAGCACGTCGTGTTCAGACGCAGGTGACGCGCGCCGTCCTCATCGCGGCGCTGCTGCTGCTCGCAAGCGCGCCGACGGCCGACGCGGCGGCCAAATGCATGAAGCCGTACTCGTGGGTCGCCGGCACCACGAGCCTCTGCCGCGGCGCGGTCGTCTACGGCGACTTCGTCGGCGACGACTACGGCGCCGACACGGGGGAGAGCTGGCCCGAGTCGCAGCGGATCGGATCGCTGTCGCCGGGCGCGGGCGACCAGGCGTATCCCGAGGGCCAGGAGACGACGGCCGACCTCATCCGCTTGACGATGCGGATCAGGGGCGAGCGGCTGCGCGTACGCGGCCTCCTGCACGCGCTGTACGAGCCGGACTCGACCGTGCTCGCGGTCGCGATCGACACCGACGGCGACCAGGAGACCGGCGGCGGCGAGTGGGGCGACCTGGGCATCACCAGCAGCGGCTGGGACGAGATCGCGTACTTCAACCGCGGCAACATGAAGAGGAACTTGATCCGGGGGTCGATGCCGCTGCCGGAGGGGCGGCGGTGGCGGATCCAGGCCGCGGTCGCGAACGCCGACTCCGGCCAGGTGATGAACGTCGCCTTCAGGCCGAACGACTATCCCGGCTGGTCGGAGGACACGAGCAGCTCGGCGAGCGACAGCTCGACGGGCTCGTTCTTCGAGGACCAGCAGGCCGAGGCGCTCGCCGAGGGCGACATCTCAGAGTTCGGCTACAGCGTCCGCGTCCGCAAGATGAAGCGCGGCCGCACGCGCGCCGCGAAGCTGAGGCCAGGCCTGCACGAGCGCGTCTACACGTCGGACTACACGGTCAAGCCCGGCGAGGGCATGAGCTACGAGGGCGTCCCGGGGCGCGGCGGCGAGGACAACGACCCCAAGCTGGGCTTCGAGCAGAAGTTCAACTTCCTGGGCCGCTACCAGCCGTACGGGATCTACATCCCGAAGCAGGACGGGCCGCATGGGATGCAGATGGTCTTCCACGGCTCGAGCTCGAACCTGTCGGCGCTGATCTCCCAGCCGGGCATGCAGGAGGTGCTCGGCGAGGGGATGAACCGGATCCTCGTCACCCCCGAGGCGCGCGGCACTGAGGGGTGGGGTTCCGACATCTCGGAGCGCGACGTGCTCGACGTGATGGCGGACGTGCAGCGCTCCTACGACGTCGATCGCAACCGCGTGTTCGCTGGCGGCTATTCGCAGGGCGGCTACGTGACCTACCGGATGGCGAGCCTTCACCCGGACCGGTTCGCGGGGGCGATCGACTGGGTCGGCTTCACCGGCGATGGTGCGAACGGCTCGGCCGGGGGCGGCTTCAGCTACACGGCCGGTGCGATCGGCAACGGCGTCGACTTCATCAAGAACCTGCTGAACGTCCCGACCGTGATGCTGTACGCGGCGGGCGACGAGCTCGTGCACGTCTGGACGGGAGAGGCGATGAACGACGCGTTCGCCGCCACGGACAACCTGTATCGCTTCTACATGCACCCGACGGCGGAGCATCTGACGTTCGCCGCGCTCGACGACTGGCGCAAGGAGGCCGAGTACACGAAGGAGCTCGAGCTCGTGCACGACCCGCCGCGGGTCGTATTCACGACGGCGCCGTTCCTCGACGCCCCGCAATACGGAATCCGGCACGACCGCGCCTACTGGGTGTCGCGAATCCGCACGAGCGGCGAGCCGACCGACTACGGCACGGTCGACCTGACGAGCGCCGGCTGCGGCGGCGAGCTGCCCGTCCTGGAGCACGTGAATGGGGCCGGCGATGATCCGGTGCCGTGGACGCTCGACGAGCAGCGGGCGGCGTCGATGAAGCCGCTGACGGCGGCTCCGAAGCTCACCGGCACCCTCACCGGCATCGCGTCGCTGCGGGTGGGGACACGAGGCACATGCCTCAGGCGCAAGGCCGTGCGGTACGACATCGAGACCGATACGCCGGTGACTCTCGAGCTCTCGGACGGCCGGACGGCCGAGCTCCCGCGGGGCCGGGCACGCGGCCGCATCGCTCGCTAGACCGGACTCGTCAACCTGGCGCGCTTCGGCGCGTTGATTGACCGGGGATGGCGCGGGGCGAGCGGACAGATGACGTCATGGAGGACGACGACCCTGGTCCCGGACTGCCCGAGCTCGCCGAGCTGCTCGAGGAACGCGATGCCGAGCTGAGTGCCCACGGAGCTCGTGTCGCCGCGTACGCCGAGCGGATCGCCCGGGCGATGGGCCTGCCCGCACCGGTGATCGGCCGGGTGCGAGTGGCCGCGCGGCTGCATGACCTCGGCAAGGTGTGGATAGCGAGGGACATCCTCGACAAGCCCGGTCCTCTGAGCGAGCGGGAATGGAGCGAGATCCGCCGCCACCCCCGGGTCGCCGCGCGCGTGCTTCGCGCGGGTGATTTCCATGACGTGGCTGCGATCGTCGTCGCGCACCACGAGCGCCCGGACGCCGCGGGCTACCCGGAGGGAGTCCCGTCAGCCGACACGCCGCTCGAAGCGCAGATAGTGGCCGTGGCCGACGTGTACGACGCGATGCTTTCCGATCGCCCGTACGCTGCCGCGCGCACACGGGATGAGGCTCGCGAAGAACTCGAGCGCGTCGCCGCGACACAGCTCGACGTCAACGTGGTGGAGGCGTTCCTGCGCGTGCTGGACGGCCCAATCGAGTCGGCTCGGGCTGCGGTCTAGCGGGCCCGCTAGCTCGCCAGCACCCCGTCGCCCACCTGCTCCGCCAGCTCGTCGAGGGTGCGGCGCAGCAGCCTCGAGACGTGCATCTGCGATATCCCGAGCCGCCTTGCGATCTCCGACTGGGGCAGCTCCGAGCCGAACCGGAGGGACAGGATCGTCTGCTCCCGGCGCGGCAAATCTCGCAGCGCAGGCGCGACGGTCTGGGCGTTCTCGATGAACTCGTATCCCGGGTCGGCCGCACCCACGGTGTCGATGCGGCTCATCGGGTCGGTCGGGTCCCCGAGCGGCTCGTCGAGCGACTCGAGCACGTGCTTGGAGCCGGCCTCGAGCGCCTCGAGCACGTCCTCGGCCGAAAGCCCCGTCGCATCGGCGATCTCGGCGGGCGTGGGCGAGCGGCCACGCTCGGCCATGAGCGCGGCGACGGCCCGATCCACGTCGAGGATCCGCTCCTGGAGTCCCCGAGGCACGCGCATGCCCCAGCCGGTGTCGCGCGCATGACGCTTCAGTTCGCCACTGATCGTCGGTACCGCGTAGCTGCTGAATGCCAGTCCGCGCGAGGGATCGAACCCGTCAATCGCCTTCACGAGCCCGTAGCAAGCAACCTGGTAGAGGTCCTCGCTCGGGTCGGTTCCGTGCTGGAACCGGCGGGCTGTATGGCGCGCGAGCGGCAGGTATTTGCTCACGAGTGCCTCGCGCGCGGCCGGATCGCCTGTCCGGCGAAGGTGGGTGAAAAGGCGGATTTCCCGGCGCTTCGACAAGTCGTTCAACGCAACTCCTCTTGGCCCGTGAGCGCGAGAAGTCCGTCGCGGTCGGGTCGCGACCGCACACGTCCTGTCAGTGGCATGTAGTTGCCGAAACCGGCTATTCGCAAACCGGCGCCGGGTTATCGTCAGGGCATCAAGACCGCCGCATTCGTGCTTTTGGGGGTCCTGGCGCTGGGATTACCGGTCGCGTCCGGCCAGGACCGGCCGACCGAGCTGCCCGTGCCTCCGCGCGCGAACTGCGGTCCCGGCGCGCGGCCGGAGCCGGGCGTTCAGGGACGGGTCCCGGCGGCCGTGCCCGACGACGGCTACGCGTGCAACGCGGAGCAGGTGAGCCACGAGGGCAGCGCCGGTGGCTTCAAGGTCGAGCGGTTCGTCGACGACGCGGGGCGCCAGTGTGCCTACTACGACACGACGCTCCTCTTCCCGGTGCAGGCGATCCAGCAGCTGCGCGACCGGTCCACGGGTGTCGCCGTCGTCGACATGACCGACCCGGCGAACCCGGTGCGAACGGAGACGCTCGTGACTCCGGCGATGCAGACGCCGCACGAGTCGCTCGTGCTGAACGAGAAGCGTGGGCTACTGGTCGCGGTGATGGGCAACCCGGCGTTCAACCCTGGCTTCGTGGACGTGTACGACCTGAACTCCGACTGCCGCCATCCGGTGCTCCAGTCGACCTCGCCGGTCGGTCTCCTGGGCCACGAGAGCGGGTTTGCACCTGACGGAAACACCTTCTACGCCACGTCGCTCTTCAACGGCAGCATGACCGCCGTCGACCTGACCAACCCCAAGCTGCCGCGGCCGCTTGGCGTCTACGACTATCCGTCGCACGGCTTCGCGCTCTCCAAGGACGGCAACCGCGGGTACATCGCCGCACTGAACCAGGGACTGATCGTGGTCGACACGAGCGAGATCCAGGGGCGCGCGCAGAGCCCGCAGATGCCCGAGATCAGCCGGCTCGACTGGCCCTACCGCAGCGTTCCTCAGATCAACATCCCGGTCATGATCGGCGGCCGCCCGTACCTCGTCGAGGTCGACGAGTTCGCAACGGACGAACAGGGGAACTATCAGCTCGAGGGGAACGGCCCGCACGTCGGCGCCGCCCGCATCATCGACATCTCCGACGAAACGGCGCCCGTGGTCGTCTCGAACATCCGGCTCGAGGTAAACCAGCCGAAGTACCGCGACAAGATCGGCGGTGACCCGGGCGCGTCAAGTCCCGTGCAGGGTTACGCCGCGCACTACTGCGGTGTGCCGCGCCAGGACGATCCGTCGATCGTGGCGTGCTCCTTCATTGCGTCCGGCCTGCGCGTGTTCGACATCCGCGACCCCTACCACCCGGCGGAAGTCGCGTACTTCGTCGCGCCGCCGGCGCCGAGCCCCGTCGTGGCCGAGCGGAGTAACTTCGCGATGTCGCGACCGTCGTTCGACCTCGCCCGACGAACGGTCTGGTACAGCGACGGGAACAGCGGGCTTTACGCCGTGCGGCTGACGAACGGGGCTTGGCCTCGGGGCCGCCCGCCCCGTTGCGTGCGCCGCGACAGGTTCGTCCTGCGCCTCCCGAGGCGGATCCGGCGGGCGCGCGTGACCGTCGACGGCCGGCGCGTGAAGGTTCGCCGCCATCGGAACCGGCTTCGTGTGCGCGTGAGCCTCCGCGGGAAGCGGAACGGCGAGTTGGCGGTGGTTCGAATTGAGGGCCGCAGGCGCGGTGGCGAGCGCGTCGCACTCGTCCGCCGTTACCGCGCCTGCGGAACCTCATAAGACGTCCACCGCGCACCAGACGGTGAACCCGTCCGGGGCGAGGTCGGCGCCCCACTCGCGGGAAACGCCCGCGATGATGGCGAGTCCAAAGCCGCCAGACTCCGGGACGGTGGCGCGGGCAGAGGGGCTGAACCCCAGGCCGCCGTCATGGACGGCCACGCGGACGTGGCCATTGTTTCTGCTGATCTCCAGCCCGATCGGGTCACCGGCCGCGAGCCCCGCATGGCGGAGCGAGTTGGTCACGAGCTCCGACACCACGAGTGCGAGCCGTTCTCGGGCAGGCGCTCCGAGGGGGAGCTCGGACACCACCTGGCGAGCCTCTGCCGGCGCGGCCAGGCCCGCGGCGAGACTGCGGCTGACGACGGGACCCTCGTCCGAGACCACGTCGAGCTTGGCATCGTCGGGAAGCGGGGCCGAGCAATTCGCGCAGACGCCGGGGGTCGAGTACGCGGCGACGCTGTGGCTCAAGAGCCCACAGGCGGGACATCGGTAGTAAGGCACTTGCCTGCCTCCTGCAATCCGCCTCTTCCCCTCGGACATGGGGAGGACGTGCTCGCGTCGGTTGGCCGGCGTATCCTGCGGCGCGCTCCCGCTCTTCGACCGGTCGCGCGATCACTGAAAGCGTCGGTTTGAGGAGTCTACCCAGGTTCAGGCAGAGTGCAAACGCGCCTCGGTGCGGGACGGCCCGTCGTAACCCTCCGCGTGAAGCACGAACGTCTCCACGGAGAGCCCGTCGGCCTCGGTATCGATGCCGCTGATGAACGCGCGCACCTTACGCCCTGTGATCTCCTCGATCGGGTCGCAGAAGTCGCGCTCGTTCGCGTACTGGAAGAACGTCCGGAGGTCGCGCAGGCGCTGGTGCTCCCCGAGGCCCATGAGGTTCCGCTCGGCCGTCGTCAGCGTGTCCTCGAGTACGACGACGAGCACGTCCGGCCCGGCCCAGATCGCGCGCGACTTGGTCGGGCCGCGCCCGAACTGGTCCTTGTAGATCCGCACCATCTCGTTCGAGATCGCCAGCAGCGGCGATGCATCGTCCTGTTCGCGCACGGGCCTCCTCGAAGTCGTTCATGAACCCCGAGGGGACCCTCGCGCCCTCGCCGAGCGTGCTGGCCTGACCTCGTATATGCGACGCGCGGAGCGAGAAACCCCGTCACGCCGCGGCGCAGAATAGCCGCTCGGGTCCTACTCGATCCGCGAGGGCCCGTCGTAGCCCTCGGGATGGAGCACGAATGTCTCGACGGAGAGCCCGTCGGCCTCCGTGTCGATGCCGCTGATGAACGCGCGCACCTTGCGGCCGGTGGCCTCTTCGATCGGCCTGCAGAAATCGGGCACGTTCGCGTACTGGAAGTACAGCCGCAGGTCGCGCAGCCTCTGGTGCTGGTCCTTCTTCACGAGGTTGTGCTCGGCCTGCGTGAGGGTGTCCTCCAGCGTGACCGTGATCACGTCGGACCCGACCCAGTGCGTGCGGGTCTTCGTCGGGCCGCGCCCGAAGTGCTCTTTGTAAAGCGCGACCATCGCGTTCGAGATTGCAAGCGTGCCGCTCTCATGACCGTCGCCATGATGGCGTGCCGCTGCACTGTCGTCGGTGGACATGGAATCCACCTCTCCGCTCCCGTGAGTTGGATGGGCCGCTCCAGTACGGGGGGCTAAGTGCCAGGGCGCACCTAACAGGTTAGGCGCCTTGGCCGCCCTTGTCGAGGCGCGGCGTGCAAAGCGGCTCCCCTTCCGGGTTCAGGCTGCTTTTACCGAGCGCGCGACGCGGGCTTGCCAGGTCACGAGGACGACCGGCAGCGTGAGCTCGAGCCCCATCAGGATCAGCTGTCCCGTGGACGGCCAGTCGGTGGCGAGCGCCCCGATGACGCGGCTCACGCCGGAGAAGAAGAGAAGCGCCGCGAAGACGCGCACCTCGAGTGTGCGCTGCGCCACGCGCGGGGCGAGCCAGACCAGGAACAGGCCGGCGCCGATCCACCAAACCGAGTAGAAGCGCAGCTCCGACTCGAGGTTGGAGGAGGGGTCGCCCGGGGACGGCACGGAGTCCGCCCCGAGCAAGACCGTGAGCGCGCCGGTGACGATCGGGACGACCGCCACGACGTACAGCGTTCGCGTAAGGCCGTTAGCCACGGCGCATGAGCCGGCCGACCGCCCCCATCAGCTCGTCGGTGAGCTCTTCCGTCGTTCCTTCGCCGTGCCCCTCGACGACGCAGTGGCGCGCGTGCTGGTCGAGCAGGCCGAGTGCGACCTTGTCCAGCGCGGCTTGGACTGCGCTGATCTGGGTGACGACGTCGACGCAGTAGCGGTCGTCGTCGACCATCTTCTCGATCCCCCGCACCTGTCCCTCGACGCGGCGTAGGCGGTTTAGCAGCTGGTCCTTGGTGGCGGTGTACCCGCGTGTCTCGGCGGCCATGGGGATAGCCTAACGTACCCCCCGGGGGTATCGGGCGAGAACTAGGGGCCTGCCGACGACTCGCGCACCGACTCGTTCGTAAGCGCGCGTCGCGCATCGTGCAGCGCCTCGCGCAGGGCGCGCTCGTCCGCGTCTGGGTCGAAGGCGACGTCGAGACAGCGGCGCGCGCGCCGTAGCGCGGCCGCAAGGCGTGCGTTCTCCTGCTCCAGCAGCGTGGCGCTGCGAGTGTCCAGCGACCCGTCTCCGTCGAAACCGGGCATCGGGTCTCGCTACCCCTGATCGGGGACGCGAAACGGGTTGCGCTGGCCTTATGACGGATTCTGCGTGGAAGCTACGAGCGCCTTGAGGCTCTCGTGGTCCTCGCGGCACGCGGGGCAACCCTCGAGGTGCGCGCGCATGCCCGGAATCGCAGCCTCGGCGTCCGACGGAGCCAGGTCCAACTCGACGTACCGGTCGAGCTTGTCGAAGCATTCGTCGCACGTCAGCTCCGGACCGTCGGGGCCCAGCAGTGCCTTCAGCAATTTGCGGTCGTCGTTCATATCTCGATATGGGTGCGCAGCTTCTTGCGCGCGTCGTGGAGCGTCTTGTACAGGGCGCCCCGGGTTGTGTTCAGGCGTTCGGCAAGCACGTCGATCGGCACGTCATTCAGCGTGAGGGCAACGAGGACCTCGCGCTGGTGCGGGCTGAGCTCGTGCTCGATGGCTGACTTCAGCTCCCGCAGCAGCTCGCTCTCCTCCGCACGGATTTGCGGTGAAGGGCGCTCCGCCGCAAACACGTCCCAGGTCTCCGGCTCGAGCGGTATCTCGCGCCCCTGCCACGCGCGCCGGCGCAGCTTCACCGCGGCTTCGAGCAGGGCGAACTTGTACGCCCAGGTCGTGAACCGGCTGTCGCCGCGGAAGGTGTCGAGCTTTGCCAGGATCGCGACCAGCGCGTCGTCGGCACTCTGCACCGCGAGGTCGTCGAAGTCGTCGCCCCGCAGGTGGGGAAGGCTCGCGCGGCGACGCTTCACCTCGAAGCGCGCTGCGCGCAGGAGGAGCTCGTGGAGGCGCGAGCACGCCTCCTCCCGAGCCGGTCCCGGCGACGAGAGGGCGGCGACCCAGGCGTCCGAGTCGTCGTCCTGCTGGAGCGCGTGCTCCATCGGCCTGACGCTAACACTCGCGGTGCTCACGGTTTCTTTGCGTCGCGTACCGAAGATTTCTTACGTCACTCGTCGAGGATCCGGGCCGCGAGGTCCGGCGGACAGCCCTGATCGAGCAGGTTGAGCAGCTGGTGGAGGTCCGTGTCCGTGCTCGCCAGCTCGGCGGCGAGGGTGGGGTCGAAGCCGGCCGTCTCGAGGCGGCGCTTCCGCCAGTCCGCCACACCTTCGGGCGGGTGCGACGCCAGAAAGCGGATCGCCTCCGCGTAGCCCTCGTCGATCAGCCAGTCCGCGCGTGAGAAGTCGCTCGGCTGCACTGTGATCGGACACGGGGGCGGGAGCACCACCACCCGCTCACGGCCCGGAAGCGTTGCCAGCTCGTGGGCAAGCCCCTGCCGCACGAGCAGGCTCGTCGCGTGGACCATCATGGCCAGCGCGCCGCGCGGTGCTTCGGCGAGCTCGCAGGGCCCTGCCGTCGGCAGCAGGTAGACCCGCTCGGCTCCGAGTTCAAGCGCGTGCCTGATCGGCGCGTTGTTGGACACGCCGCCGTCCACCAGCTTGCGCCCGTCCCAGCTCACCGGCGGCAGCACGCCGGGGATCGCCGCGCTCGCAAGGACGGCGTCCGTCAGCGGGCCCGCGGAAAGCCGCACCTCCTCTCCGCGGAGCACGTCCGTCGCGATCAGATGCAGCGGGACCAGGGTGTCCTCCAGGCGCTCTGCGACGACGTGCTCGCGCACGAGCTTGCGCAGGCCCGAGGCAGGGACGAGATTGCTTCGCGCTCCGAGGAACCCAAGCGCGCCTGTGAGCGGGCTGACGGGGAAGACCTTGTTGCGGCTCAGGTTTCGCCAGATGTCCCCGAGCTCTCGCGCCGTCTGCGGGGTTTGCGGACGGTCGGCGATGAAGGCGCCGTTGAGCGCGCCGGCCGACGTGCCCACGAGGAGGTCGGCCCGGATGTCGTGTTCGTAGAGGGCCTCGAGCATGCCCGCCTGGATCGCCCCGAGGCTGGCACCGCCTGTCAGCACGAATGCGGTGGTCATGGTGCCTCTTCCTCGGGGCGATCGCCGCTACAAGCCGCGGCCGGTTTCGGCCGAGCGGGTGGAGTAGGCGCTTGCGAGACGGGACAGCGTCAGCGCACCGAGCAGGAGACCGAAGTCCCTGAGCGCGATGTCGCCGTAGCCGCCGACCAGCAGCAGGCTCACGATGATGCCCGCGAGCCATCCGGCGACAAGCAGCCCGCCGAAACGGGGGGAGAACAGGACGACGAGCCCGGCGACGATCTCGACGGCGCCCACCATGTACATGGCGTCCTGAGCGCTGCCCGGGATGATGTCGTTGAACTCGGTCGCGAGGTAGCGCGTCCAGTCGTCGGTCAGCACCTCGGCAAACTTGTCGAGACCGAACAGGATCGGCGCGACGGTGAAGGCGATCCGCAGGAGCATGAACGCCTGCGCGGCGGGGTCGCTGCGCAGCACGTTCGGCTTCGGGATCGGGACTGGCCGCAGAACGGCGGCGATGGAACTCATCTTGGGCCTCCTTCAGAGGGTTCGCTTGCGATCTCTTTGCGTCCTGTGCCGGTCGTGTCTTACGACGTAAGGATCCGAGGGCGCGGGTAGCTAAAGCCGGCGTGACCAACTCAATCGCCGCACTCCACGCCGTCCCGACAGATCCGTCGTTCGTCGATCTTGAGGAGGCCGAGCGCGCCGCCGCCGATCTGCTCAACGCACTCGGTACCGACACCTCGTCCGAGAGTCTCGAAGGCACGCCGCGACGGGTCGCCGCTCTGTACGCCGAGCTCCTCAGCCCGGCGCCATTCAACGCGACGACGTTCCCGAACGAGGGCGGCTACGACGAGCTCGTCGTGGCGCGCGAGATCCCGTTCCACTCGCTCTGCGAGCACCACCTGCTGCCGTTCGTAGGCGTCGCGCACGTCGCGTACCTGCCCGGCGAGCGAATCCTCGGGCTATCGAAGCTCGCGCGCGTAGTCGACTACTTCGCTCGCTCCCTGCAGGTGCAGGAGCGGCTCACCACGCAGGTCGCCGACTGGCTCCAGCGCGAGCTCGAGCCCAAGGGCGTGGGCGTGGTCCTCGAGGCCGAGCACATGTGCATGTCCCTTCGGGGCGTGCAGAAGCAGGGTGCGACGACGGTGACGTCGGCGCTCCACGGGCTGGTCCGCGACGACCCACGCACACGACAGGAGTTCCTGTCTCTGACCAAGAGGAGCAACTGATGAGTAACCCATCGACCTTCGTGATCGTCGGGGCCGGTCTGGCCGGTGCGAAGGCGGCCGAGACTCTGAGAGACGAAGGCTTCGACGGCCGCATCGTGCTGATCGGCGACGAGACCGAGCAGCCGTATGAACGGCCTCCGCTCTCGAAGGACTACCTGCGCGGCGAGGCTCCGCGCGAGAAGGCGCACGTGCACGATGCGGGCTTCTACGAGGCGAACGCGATCGAGCTTCTGCCTGGCAGGACCGTCCTCGGGCTAGACGATGCCGGACACCGGTTGCTGCTCGACGGCGACGAGACACTCGCCTACGACCGCGTGCTGCTCGCGACGGGCGCCGCGCCGCGGCGCCTCGACGTGCCGGGCTCGGAACTCGCGGGCATCCATTACCTGCGCACGCTTGCCGACGCCGACGCTCTCCGGGCTGCGCTCGAACACGCGGGGCACCTGGTTGTCGTCGGCGCCGGCTGGATCGGCTCCGAGGTGGCCGCCTCAGCCCGCCAGCTCGGTTTGGACGTCACCGTGATCGAGCCCGCCTCGGTGCCACTCGAGCGCGCGCTCGGGCCGGAGGTCGGCCGGATCTACCGCGAGCTGCACACCGCAAACGGTGTCCGCTTCCTCGCGGGCACCGGCCTCGAGCGCTTCGAGGGCAGCGGCTCGGTCGCGGCGGTCCGGACGTCCGACGGCCACTCCGTCGAGGCCGACGCCGTGGTCGTGGGCATCGGTGCCGTGCCGCGCGTCGAGCTCGCCTCCGACGCGGGCATCGCTGCCGGCAACGGCATCCTCGTCGGCGCCGACCTCCGGACCAGCTCGCCGGACGTGTTCGCGGCCGGCGACGTTGCGGACGCCGAACACCCGCTGTTCGAGGAGCGCGTGCGCGTCGAGCATTGGGCCAATGCGCTCAACCAGGGCCCGGCGGCCGCACGGAGCATGCTCGGTCATGAGGTCCGGTACGACCGGCTGCCGTACTTCTTTTCCGATCAGTACGACCTCGGGATGGAGTACTCCGGGCTCGCGGTGGCGTGGGACGAGGTCGTCTTCCGCGGCAACCCGGCCGAGCGTGAGTTCGTCGCATTCTGGCTACGCGAGAATCGTGTGCTCGCGGGCATGAACGCAAACGTCTGGGATGTAACCGCTCAGATCCAATCGCTGATCCGCTCGGGCGCGCAGATCGATCCGGCGCAGCTCGCCGATCCGGACGTGCCGCTCGCCTCGCTGGCCCAGGCACGCCAACCAGCGTGAGAACCCCGGCAGGGCCGGGTAGGTACGTCGTAAATGCACGACCCCATTGCAGAGCCCTGGGGCGCGCGGACCCCGGTCGGCCGCGGCGAGAAGTGGCCTGAGCGGGTCGATCAGCACTACGTCGACGGCGTTTCCGAGCGCGATGTCGAGCGCTGGGCCCAATCCGCATCGATCCTTCACTCGGACGGCGACGCGATGGACATCGCAGTCAAGGACGACCGCATCGTCGGCGTCAGGGGCCGTGCGGTCGATCGCGTCAATCGCGGCCGGCTCGGGCCGAAGGACCTGTTCGGGTGGCAGGCGAACAACTCGCCGGACCGGCTCACGCGGCCGCTCATCCGTCGCGGAGGCGGGCTGGCCGAATGCGACTGGGACGCCGCGATGGAGGCCGTGGTCGGCCGGTCGAAGGATCTGCTCGCTGACAGCGGGCCCGGCTCGATCGGCTTCTACACGAGCGGCCAGCTCTTCCTCGAGGAGTACTACACGCTCGGAGTGATCGCTCACGCCGGGATCGGAACGAACCACCTCGATGGCAACACCCGGTTGTGCACCGCTACGGCTGCCGCGGCCCTGAAGGAGACGTTCGGCTGCGACGGACAGCCCGGCTCCTATGAGGACGTGAACGAGTGCGATGCGTTGTTCCTGGTCGGGCACAACGTCGCGGAGACCCAACCGGTCTTGTGGATGCGGATGCTCGACCGGCTCGAAGGCCCTGATCGCCCACGCGTCGTGGTGGTCGACCCGCGCCGTACGGAGCCGGCCAAGCACGCGGACGTCCATCTCGCGCTGAAGAGCGGCACGAACTACGCGCTGCTCGGCGCGATGGTGCATGAGCTGATCGCCGCCGGCCATGTCGACCAGGAGTACGTCGAGGCGCACACGGCCGGGTTCGAGGAGCTCGAGAAGAAGACATCGGAGATGACGCCGGAGTGGGCCGCGGAGATCTGCGCCGTACCCGCAGGGCAGATCCGCGAGGCGGCGGCGATCCTCGGCTCGGCCGAGCGGCTCATGTCAACCGTGCTCCAAGGCGTCTACCAGTCGCACCTCGCGACGGCGTCGGCGTGCATGGTCAACAACGTCAATCTCCTGCGCGGCATGCTCGGCAAGCCGGGCTGCGGCGTGCTCCAGATGAATGGGCAGCCGACCGCGGAGAACACGCGCGAAACGGGCTCGAATGGCGACCCTGCGGCGTTCCGCAACTGGCAGAACGACGGGCACGTCGAAGAGCTCGCCCGGATCTGGAACGTCGACCCGCTCCAGATACCGCACTATGCGCCACCCACGCACGCGATGCAGATCTTCCGCTACGCCGAAATGGGGTCGATCCAATTCCTCTGGATCTCGGCCACAAACCCCGCCGTGTCGCTGCCCGAGCTCGAGCGGATCCGAAGCATCCTGAGCGACGAACGTCTCTTCGTCGTCGTCCAGGACCTGTTCCTCACCGAGACCGCGGAGCTCGCGGACGTCGTGCTGCCGGCGGCGACGTGGGGGGAGAAGACCGGGACGTTCACAAACGCGGACCGCACGGTCCACCTGTCGGAGAAGGCTGTCGAGCCGCCCGGAGAGGCGAAAGCCGACCTCGACATCTTC
>Ga0307409_100000324_pt1 | contig 19630 bp, 29 predicted proteins | sample 322Ometagenome_2_FD_203888 | JGI IMG/M metagenome (GOLD analysis project Ga0307409, IMG submission 203888) | Maize rhizosphere microbial communities from greenhouse at UC Davis, California, United States - 322HYB-O-2 | ecosystem: Host-associated > Plants > Roots > Rhizosphere > Soil | place... | reverse complement strand
ACGGCCGCCTGGTCCTGGCCCGCGTAGGCCAGGGTGAGGGCCTGGTTGGCGGTCGCGATGGCCAGCGCGGCCGGGTCGCCGGTCCCGGCGAGCGGCCACCCGCCGGTACGCCTCCAGCGCGGCCGTCAGGTCGCCGCTGAGCATGGCGGCGTCGCCGAAGGCCTCCAGCGCGGCCGCGGCGGCCGGCCCATATACGGCTGGAGCATCCTGCACTGCCTGCCCGCCACCCTGGCCGAGGACCCGGTGGAGGCGACCGGCACGGTCCTGCGCGCCCCCACGGTGGAGCGCTGGGCCGCCGCGGCCGGCTTCACCGGCTTCGAGGTCCTGGCCATCGACAATCCCTTCTGGCGCTTCTACCGCCTGTGGAGATGAGCGGCGGGGTGGTGGAAGGGGCTGGGCGCCGCTGCGGTAGGAGGGCACGTCGTGGTCGGCCCAGCGGACCCGGAACTCCTGGCTGTATCTCGGCGCGGACGTCGTTCCGGCCATGTTTTCCTCGGCTTCTCCTTGATCACCCGATCCCATGATCGGCCGAGACGCCAAGGGCGCTACCCTGCGGCTCATCGCTCGCCGAAAGGAGCACACCACCATGCGCGGAGTTGTTCTCCATGCCCCCGGCGACGTTCGGGTGGAAGAGCGCGACGACCCCAAGATCGTCGAACCAACCGACGCCATCCTCCGGCTGTCCGCGACCTGTGTCTGCGGCTCGGACCTGTGGCCGTTTCGCGGGCTGGATGCGGTCGAGGGGCCGTCGCCGATGGGCCATGAGTACGCTGGCGTCGTCCAGGAGGTCGGCAGCCAGGTCAGCACGATCAGGCCCGGCCAGTTCGTGGTCGGCTCGTTCTTCGCCTCTGACAACACCTGCGAGATCTGCCAGGCGGGCTACCAGAGCTCCTGCATCCACCGCGAGGGGGTCGGCGCCGAGGGTGCCCAGGCCGAGTACCTGCGGGTCCCGCTGGCCGACGGCACCCTGGTCGCCACCCCTGACCTCCCGCCCGACGATCTGGTCCCGAGCTTGCTGGCCGCCTCCGATGTGCTGGGGACCGGCTGGTTCGGGGCGGTGGCGGCCGAGGCCGGTCCGGGCAGGACGGTGGCGGTGGTCGGTGACGGCGCGGTCGGGCTGCTGGCCGTGCTGGCCACCCGCCAGCTCGGCGCCGAGCGGATCATCGCTATGAGCCGCCACGAGTCCCGCCAGCACCTGGCCCGCGAGTTCGGTGCCACCGACATCGTCACCGAGCGCGGCGAGGACGGGGTGGCCCAGATCAAGGCGCTCACGAACGGGCTGGGCGCCCATAGCGTGATCGAGGCGGTCGGCACCCAGGAGTCGATGCTGCAGGCCATCGGCTCGACCCGGCCGGGCGGGCACGTCGGCTATGTCGGCGTCGCCCACGACGTCGAGCTGCCCGGCGAGGAGCTGTTCTACTCCCATGTGCATCTGCACGGCGGGCCCGCCCCGGTGCGCCGGTTCCTGCCCGAGCTGATCGACCTGATCTGGAACCGCCAGATCGATCCGGGCAAGGTCTTCGACCTGACCTTGCCGCTGGAGCAGGCCGCCGAGGGCTACCGGGCCATGGACGAGCGCCGCGCCATCAAGACCCTGCTGCGCCCGTAGACCACCGGCATGGCGCTCGAGCGCATCGCCGTCCGTGTCAGACGAGGGGTGTGGCGGTGAAGCGGGCCAGGTCGTCGAGCAGTTGGTCCTGGAACCGCCGGTCACCGACGGCGGGATGGGGCTCGGACCGGCGCTGATGGTGCCAGTAGCCGCCGGAGGTGCGCGCGTCGCGATCCTCGCTGGTGGCAAGCCACTCCTGAGTGAGGTGCCCGAGCCGCAGATCGTCGGGCGCACCGGGTCCGCCCATCCTGGTGGGCACCCACCCCGGGTCCACCGCGTTGCTGAACACCTCCGCCCACAACCGGGCGACGGCAACGGCGAGCGTGGTGACGAACAGCTTGCTGTCCGGATAGGACCCGGTTGCGCGGCGGCCGTTCCAGTCGACGCCGGTCAGGTTGGGTCGTCCGCTGCGGTGCATGCCGCTGCTGAGGTAGACCAGCCGCCGCGGGCGGTCGATGAGCGCGGTGAGCAGGTACGGAGCGACGACGTTGACCGGCAGGACGTGCCGGCCGGTGTAGACGCCGGCGTTGTGGATCACCGCGTCCATCCGGCCGAGGCGGTTCACGTCGCGGGCGACACCGCGCGTCTCCTCGACGTCGGACAGGTCCCCGACGACGGCCGCGGCGCCCCGGTCCAGGAGGTCGCGGACGACCGTGAGCCGGTCGCGGTTGCGAGCGTGGACGACGACCTCGTGCCCGTCGTCGAGCAGCGTCTGCGCGGCCGCCCGTCCGAGACCGTCCGCGGAGCCGGTGATGAAGACGCGTGCCATCAGATCCTCTCGCAGTGAGCCGCGGGGCCTTGCGGCAATCATGGCGCCGAGGACGCCGGTGACGCCCGTTCCGCTACCACACCAGGCGAGAACGTCCGGCGACTAGCGCGGCTGGGTTCCGGCTTGACGGGCTGGGGCACCCCCAGTGACGCTGACCTGGTGGTTGCGAGGTGACCCCGGAGGAGTGGGCAGACTGGTGGTGGAGTGGAGCGGCACGGTTGTGCTGACGACGCCCCGGCTGCTGCGGACCTTCCGGCGCGATGACCTGCCGATGTATGCGGCGCTCAACGCGGATCCCGAGGTGACGCGTTGTCTCGGGGGGCCGCTGTCCCGCGAGGACTCCGACGACATCGCGGCCTGGGCCCAGGAGTGCTACGCGCGGGAGGGGCTGGGGCTGCTTGCGGTGGAGCGCCGCGAGGACGGCGCGTTCCTGGGGATGTGCGGGCTGCACCACCAGGAATCGTATCCCGAGGATGTCGAGGTGGCCTGGCGGTGATGCGCCGCCTGGGCATGATGTTCGACCACGAGGCCGAGATCCAGGACATGGGGACGGTCTTCCAGGCCGTGGTCTATGTGATCACGGCCGAACAGTGGCGCAGCGGTGGGGGAGCGAGCCGGTGACGGTCATCCTGGCCATCGCGAACCAGGACGTCGGGGTGGGCAAGACGGTGACAGCGGCCAATGTATCGGCGGTTCGCAGGCGCCGGCCGCCGCACCCTGGCGGTCGACTGCGACGCCCAGGCGGACCTGGACGCGGAGGGGCGGATGCGGACCGGGGTGGGCCGCGACGTGCGGGACGCCCTCGCCGACTTCCGGGTCACCGGCGCGCGGCTGCTGCCCGTGCTGGTACCCCCGCCGGGCCGGCCCGAGACGTCGTCGACGCCTACGCCCGGCTGGTCGATCACCTGCTGGAGCGGGTGCCCGCAGCCGCGGGGCCCGCAGCCGCGGGGCCCAGAGCCACGGGGCCGCGCAGTGAGCGCCGAGCGGAGACAGGTGAGGGAGGTACGGTCGCGGATCGGTCCTGAGGGACCGGGCCGACCGCTCCGGCCGGCCGATCAGGTCGCTGGGAGCTGAACCACCGACAGGATGTTGCCCTCGGGATCCTTGAACCAGGCCCCTCGGATGCCGCCGAGGTCGGCGATGCCGTCGACCGTCTTGAGCCCGGGCAGGTCGTAGTCCTCGAAGGTCACGCCCTTGCCCCGGAGCTCGGCCACCGTGGCCTCGACGTCGCGGACCAGGAACGCGCCCAGGGTGTGCTGGGCGGTCCCGGCGTGCTCGGTCGGGTAGAGACTGAAGGTCGAGTCTCCGGACCGGTAGATGATCCCGCCCGGGTCCTCCGATACGGCCTGGGCGCCGAGGACGTCCTCATAGAACTGCCTGGTGCGCTCCAGGTCCCTGGCCGGGATGGTCGCGCCGAACGACCAGTCGGCCGGCATTGGCATGGTCATGTGCCCTCCCTCCCTCGGACGCCACGCGGCGCCCGAAGCGTGTCCGTCATCCCCATTCTCTTCCACAACGAGCTGGAAGTCGTTGAACTCCAGGACATCAATGCTGGACCTGCGGGCTCAGGGTGCTATGCTCCCGCACGAATTTCTGCGCCCTCTCCCGATGGGCCTGGTATCCGCCGTGGTGCCCCCCAGGACGAGCTCAATGTTGGACATCCTCTGCATCCACCAGACGTTCATCGCGATCCCCCTGCTGCCGCCTCTGGCCACCTGGAGGAGGTAGACGGGATGGCGTGGACTCGGGCGGGGCGGCGCTGGTCGTGGGCCCTCGCGCTTGTGCTGGCCGCACTCGCGGTCGCGGTCCCACTCACGGTGGCCCGCCGGCAGGAGCCCCCGCCGCGCGGCACCCCCGTGAACCTGGAACTCGAGGACTTCAAGATCCAGGAGGACGCGGCTGTTGTGCCCGCCGGCACCGTCAGCTTCCGCATCCTCAATCATGGCCCGACCACCCACGAGGTCAACGTCATACGAACCGACCATGACCCAGGCAAGCTGCCGCTGCAGCGCGACGGGCTGACGGTCGACGATGAGGCCAAGGGCATCGACGCTGTCGACGACGTCGGGGGCCTTGACATCGACGACCGCGAGACCCTGACCCTGGACCTGACGCCAGGCCACTACGTGCTGTACTGCAACCTGGAAGGCCACTACCTGGGTGGGATGTATGCCGCGCTCACCGTCCGCTGAAATGGAACCCCGGCGCACGGCGGCGGGCGGCCGGACCGGCATCGGCCGGTTGATCCCCCGGCTCCCGATCCTCGGCGACCTGCGCCTGGGTCGCCGGCTCGGTTGGGTCATCTTCCTGCTCATCGTCCTGGTGGCCGCGATCGTCGGCTACAACGCGCGAGCCATCGCGCAGCAGCGTGGCTCGGCGCTGGTCGTCAACCAAGCCACGCGGCAGCGGGCCCTCGTGGAGCGCTATACCAGGGACGTCCTGCTGGTGGTCGATGGCTTCAAGGCCGACCCCAAGGACAGCGCCGAGGCCGTGCGCCAGCCGGTCGATGTGCTGCTGGACGGCGGCAGCGTGCGCGCACCGGGGGGCGACGGCTCGAGGGTCCAGATCGCGCCAGCTCAGAACTGGAGGATCCGCCGCAAGCTCGAGAACGACCGCCGCCTCATCGACGAGCTGATCACCATCGGCGACCGTCTCCTGAAGCGCGGCCCCGACAACCCGCAGTATGAAGCCGATGTGACCAAGCTGCGGGTGCTGGGCGCGCAGCTGTCGAGCGTCTCCAACGACGCCGCTCAGGAGATCACCCAGCAGACCGAGGCATCCATCAGCCGGCTGGTCCGGATCGAGATCGCCCTTGGGCTGCTCGGCGTGCTCGCCGCCCTCGCATTGGGGCTGGTGCTGCGGCGGGCCGGCACCGAGCAGGCTGCCCAGTTCCGCTCGCTGGTGAACAACTCCTCGGACCTCATCACGGTGCTTGCGCCCGACGGCACGATCGCGTATCAGAGCCCCTCGGTGCAGCGAGTGCTCGGCCGGCCGGCCGCCGACGTCGTCGGCACCACCCTGGGCGACCTCGTCCATCCCGAGGACCGGCACGACGTCAACGAGTCCCTCACCAAGCTGGCGGAGGCTGCGCCGGGAGCGACCGACAACTTCGGGTGCCGGCTGCGGCACGAAGACGGTTCGTGGCGTCACGTGGAGAGCACCTGCACCAACCTCGCCGACGATCCCCGCGTCAACGGGCTGGTGTTGAACATCCGCGACGTCACCGAGCAGGCGGGGTTGCGCAAGAGCATCAGCGACCTGCTCCACAACCTTGCCAGACGGAGCCAGGGACTGGTCGACCGGCAGCTGGAGCTGATCGACGAGCTGGAGAGGAACGAGGTCGACCCGGACCGGCTCCAGGAGCTGTTCCGGATGGACCACCTCGCCACCCGGATGCGCCGCAACGTGGAGAACCTGATCGTGCTGTCGGGCGTGGACCAGCGCCGCCGGTGGAGCGAGTCGGTACCGCTGCGCGACGTGGTCGAGGCGGCGGTGGCCGAGGTCGAGGACTACGCCCGCGTGCAGGTCGCCGGCATCCACGACCTCACCCTGTCCGGCCAGGCCGCCAGCGACGTCGCCCATCTGCTCGCCGAGCTGGTCGAGAACGCCACCTCGTTCTCCTCGCCCACCACCAGGGTGGAGATCACCGGCGGTCCCACCGGCAACGGGTACGTGCTCGAGATCGAGGACCACGGGATCGGGATGAGCGACGCCGACCTGGCTGAGGCCAACAAGCGACTGGCCGAGCCGTTGTCGGCCGACGTCGCGGTGTCGAGAATGATGGGCTTCCACGTCGTCGGCCGCCTCGCGGCCCGCCACGGCATCAAGGTGCAGCTCCGTCAGAGCTGGTTCGGCGGCGTCACCGCCCTGGTGCTGCTGCCGGCGGCCCTGCTCGGCTCGGCTGGCCAGCACCCGGCAATGGCACCGCCGGTGCCGGCCGGCGTCATGGTCTCGCCGGAGCCGCTCCGCCTGGCCGACACCACGGCGCCGGGCTGGCAGCCGCACGCGCGCCTGCCGCTCCGCCGGCACGCGGCGCCGGCACCAACCCGTGGCGGGGACACGGATGCTGCCGCTGAGGCAGGCGAGCCGTTCGACTAGGCGCCGAGATCACGATGGGTAGCTGTGGATGAGCGGCGCTGGAGCGGATGAGGGGGGACGGACCTGGTCCCGCCACTACCGCCGCCCCTACACGGTCACCGGCGGGCGCACCCGTCCGGCCCACGACGAGCTCGAGCTGGAGACGCTGGTGCAGACGGTCACGGGCACCGACGAGCAGCTGGCTGGGCTGGGCCGCGAGCAGCGCTCCATCGCGGCGCTGTGCCGGGAGGCCGTGTCGGTCGCCGAGATCTCCGGCCGGCTCGACCTGCTCCTGGGCGTGACCCGCGTGATCGTCGGCGACATGGCCCTCCAGGGCCTGGTGCTGCTGTACCGGCCGCAGGCCACCGTCTCGGAAGCTGACCCCCCGCCTGTGGAGCTTCTGGAGCGGGTGCTGGACGGCCTCAGGAACATCTCGTAGTCGTCAGGGCCGGCCTGATTGCGGTGGGGTCGCGGCCAGGGCGGCCCGGGGCTGGTCGTGGCAGGCCTCGGCCGCGGCGCTGGTCTCGGCGGGGTCGCCGGGACCGGGGCCTTGGTGGTGGCCTCGTTCGGCCATGAGGGCCAGGAACGCGTCCAGGCAGCGCGGGTCGAAGTGGGTGCCGCGCCCCGCTTGCAGGTGGCGCAGGGCCCGGTCGGGCGGCCAGGCCGGCCCGTAGGCGCGGTCAGAGGTGAGCGCGTCCCACACGTCGACCACGGCGATGATCCGGGCGGCCTGGGAGATCTGCTCCCCGGCGAGGCCGTCGGGATAGCCGCTGCCGTCGAAGCGCTCGTGGTGCTGGCGGATGACCGCCAGGGCGTCGCGCAGTGAGGGGGCCCGCCCGACGATGTCGGAGCCGACCACCGGGTGCTGCTCGATCCAGGCCCGCTCCTCCTCGGTCAGGGGACCCGGCTTGTTCAGGACGTGATCGGGGATCCTGACCTTGCCGACGTCGTGCAGGTAGGCGCCCTCGGCCAGGCTGCGCAGGGTGGCGGGCCCCAGCCCGAGGCGCTGGCCGAGGTGGACCGCCAGCTCGGCCACCCGGGCCGAATGGCCGTGGGTGTAGGGCGTCGCGGGCCTCGACGGCGCCGATCAGGGCCCGCAGGGTCTCGGAGTAGCCGCGGCTGATATGGGCCATCGGGTCGCTGGCGAACACCCCGTCCAGCACCGCGTAGATGGCGGCGGCGAAACCGGTGAGCAGGAAGGCGTGATAGTCCCACCACGACAGCCGCCACAGGGCGCCGACCTGCAGCGACACCAGCGCCCCGGCGCCGAGCAGGCAGGCCACCACGAGCGCCAGCTGGACGCGGTCGAACCCGAGCCGCCAGCGCCACCAGTGCACCGTCCCGACCGCGATCAGCACGGCCGCCGCGGCCACGATCAGGCCCAGGCGGACCCAGGCCTCGCCGGGCAGCGGTTGCAGGCCGCCGCCGGCCGCCGGCCAGAGCACGGCCGCCCCCGGGACCACCCCCAGCAGGGCGGCACCTGCGGCCAGGGTCCCACGCGGCCGGCGGCCGGCCCATCGCGCCGGCCACCGTTGGGGCCAGGCGGCCGCGCACAGGCCGGCCGCGAAGCCCGCGATCGCCAGCACCGGCAACCGCCCGACCCACAGATTCGGCGGCCGTCCCGCGATACCCGGGGTGGTCAGCCCATGACCGAGCATGAGGAAGCCCACCGCCAGGCAGCTCAGGGCGAGCAGGACCAGACTGCCGTCACGGCTGCGCCCGGCCGCCACCGCGGCCGCCACGGCCACCGCCAGCGCGCAGGCCGAGATGGCGCTGACCACCACCAGATGGGCGGTCACCGACCGGAGGACGACATCGAGCCTGGGCTGGGTCCGCAACAGCAGCAGGGTTCCCTGGGGCACCAGCAGGGCCAGCAGCACGATCGCGGCCCCTCGCCGGGCCCGCCGCGCCTGGCCGCGAACCTTGTTCATATCAGCCCAGATCGGCAGGCCACCGCGGTCACTTGACCGCCGCGGTCGGCTGGAGGTGGTTCCGCTCAGGACCAGGACCAGCTGACCGATCGTGCTAGACCAGGAGGGACCGTCGGCCCGCGTGGACATGGCGAGCTCATGGAGGACCGAGCGGATGGGCGGTGCGTCAGGGCCGTTGGACCCGCTGGAACTGGCCCTGCTGCTCGAGGCGGCTGAGGACCTTTCCGGCCTGGAGCGCGACGAGGACCGATTGGTCGACGAGGCAACGGACGAAGACGACGAGGACGAGCAGGAGCCGTGAGATGCCACTGCCACGCCGAGCCCGGCCTACCGTTGGCCCCTGGAATCTGGGGAGCGGGTCCGGTACAGGTCGCGGAGCAGGGCGATCTCCGCCATATGGTGGATGAACTCGAAATTGGCGGCCCAGAGGACGGTGATGAACGGCATCTCGGCGGCGTCGCTCCAGGGGTACTGGTCGAAGCCGACGGTGTCGAGCTGCTCGTCGGTCACGGCCGCGACGCTGTCGCGCCAGCGGTCCAGCGTCGCCCAGAACCGCTCCAGCGCCACCGTGGCCGAGGGGCTGAAGTCGACCAGCTGGTCGGGCGGCTGGCGCCGTCCGAAGGTCCACTCCCAGTCCCCGGCAAAGCACGAGTGCAGGTGCCCCAGCCGCCAGGCGATCGTGGTGACCGGGGTCGGGTCGGGGTCGCCGGTCGCGCGGTCGAGCTGCCACTCGCCCGGCCCGAACGGCCGGGGGCTCACGGCCTCGCCGCGGCGGCGGATCGACCAGGCGCCCGGCGCCGGCTCCCACAGGTACTCCTCGTCGGTGAGCGGCCCGCCGCCGTCCCTCGGGACCAGCGCCTCCCCTTTCGGGAGGCTCGCCGGCGAGACCAGCCCCTCCAGGCGTGCCTGGGCGGTCTCGCGGGCAAAGTCGAACTGGTCGAGCAGCGCGCCGAGGCGGTCGGTCCGAGGGTCTTCCATGCCGGCTCCCTCCTGCGCGGCGCGACACGGAACCGGGCGTGGCCATCCAACCACGGCCCCGCCCCTACGGCGACCTGGTTTCGCCGACCATCGCACCGAGGGACGCCACCTCCGAGCGTGCTGCCTGCTCCGGTCCGAACAGCGAGTCCCAGAAGTCGCACTGGTGCTTGGCCGCCAGCCTGGCGTCGGTGATCGGGGTGGACCGGCCGCCCGCACGCAGGGAGAGCAGGCGCGCCCCGGGCCCGAGCGAGGGGTCCAGCCGCGGCCAGGTCGTCCCATCCACCGTGCCGGGCGACCCGCTGCGGACGAACTTGCCCCACCAGGCGACCATGTCGTGGGCCAGGCGCCGCTCGGCGGCGTTGAAGGTCGGGGCGATCGGGACGCCGTTGTCGAAGCTCGGCCACATGTAGGCGAGCTCGGCGGCGTGGCCCGCCCCCCAGACATAGCCGGGGTCGGCGTCAGGCCGGGGCCGGTGCGGTGGTCGAACTGGTAGGAAGAGGCCGGGACATACCCGGCGATGGCGTTGGTCAGGAAGCGGCCGCTGCACCCGCCGATGCCGGCGAGGGAGCCGCTGTCGATGAGGATGGCGGCGTCCAGCAGCGCCTGGACCGGCACCTGGCGCAGGCAGGCGATCGCGGCCGGGTCGGCGGTGGCCGGGCAGCCCACCGGGGAGGCCACCTGGCCGGCGAACGAGTCGGCGTCGGCCTGGGACCAGCTGAAGCAGCTGCCGCTCTCGCTCACGGCCCGGGCGAACAGTCCCCGTGAGCCGGGTGCCGTCAGGTGCCGCGGGCGTGCCGGACCCCCGCCAGCTCGGCCGCCGCCTGCGCGTACTGGACGGTGTAGCTGTCGTTGCCCAGCACCTGGAGGGCCTGGTCGAGCTGCCGCTCGGCCTCGGCCAGCGCGTCCTGGCGGGCCGCCGACCGGGCGAGGGCGATGTAGGCGACCCCGGTCATCGGGTCGTAGCGGACGCCCTGCGACTCGGCGACGCCCATCGCCTGCCGGGCCAGCGCCGTGGCCCGCCCGTCGTCGCCGTCCTCGTCCTCCAGCAGCGACAGCAGCGCCCACGCGTTGATCACCACGAACGGCAGCTGGTCGGGCGCCGCGCATAGCCGACCAGGTCGTCCAGCACCTCCCGCGCCTCGGCAGCCCGTCCGGACAGGTACAGGCTGCGCCCGAGCGCCGCCATTCCCATCCAGATTGACTCCGAGGGTCTCGGATCGGCGGCGTCCACCGCCCGGCGCGCCGCCTGGGGGGATCGTCCGCCTCCACGTCGCCGGCGTCCCGGTACCGGGCGGCGGGCCGGTTGTGCAGCGCCGGCACCAGCCCCGGTTCCTGCTCGGCCAGCTCGAGGCCGAGGAGCTGCCCGAAGAGGTGATGGTATCGGTACCACTCCCGGTGGTCGTCGAGGGCGATCAGGAACAGGTTGGCCTGCTCCAGCTCGGCCAGCAGCTTGCCGGAGTCCTCGGCCTCCAGCACGGCGTCGCACAGCGGCGCCGACAGGCGCTGCAGGATCGAGGTCCGGACCATGAAGGCGCGCAGCGGCTCGGGCTGGCTGGCCAGCACCTCGCTGCCGAGGTAGTCGACGACGTGGCGGTGGCCGGCCCCGAAGGAGGCGATGAACGGCTCCAGGTCGGGGCGGCCCCGCAGCGACAGGCTGGCCAGGACCAGCCCGGCCGCCCAGCCCTCGGTCCGCTCCCACAGCCGCTGCACCGCCTGTGGCGTGAGGTCCAGTCCCATGGCGTCCCGGAGCAGGCTGGCGGCCTCGGCGTCGGTGAACCCCAGGTCGAGCTGCTGATCAGGTGGTAGTCGTCCAGCAGCAGCAGCAGGTCGTCGCCTCTGGCGGCCAGCTCGTTGAGCAGCTGGGCAGGACGACCTGGGTCAGGACGTCGGCCGAGCCCGAGCCCTGGAGCAGGCCCAGCGGCGTCTCCCCGAACCCCGGCTCGACCACCCGGAACGCCTCGATCACGTAGACCCAGAACCGGACCAGCTGGGGGTCGGAGCGAAGACCGGGCGCTCATAGCTCTCCCTCGCTTGCTTCGCTCATACTCTGCAACACGACAAACTTCCCCTCATGCCGCACTGTACGGTTCGTGGTCAGCGACCGCTGGGGCGGGCGGGGACGCGGACCCGCTGCTCCTTGACCGGGGTGCTCTCGGGCATGACCGGATGGTCCCGGGCATGGGCGGCGTACCAGTCGGCGTAGCGGTTGGCGCCCGGCCAGGCGGTCAGGCCGTGGGCGTACACCGACAGGGCGACCGTCCAGGTCACCACGTCCAGCAGCAGTGGCCGCTCGGGCAGGTCGGTCTGCTCGACCAGGATGAGCACGAACACGATCGAGGCCAGGCCGCGGGGTCCGAACCAGCCGAGGAAGCCGACGGTCACCCTGCGCATGCCCGTGCCCAGCATGGCCACGGCCACCGGGAGCAGCCGGACCACGGTGAGGCTGAGGACCGCGTAGCCGATGACCCGCCAGTCCGGGTCCCCGAGGGCCGGCCCGAGCAGCACCGCCCCGAACAGCAGGAAGGTGACGGCGTTCAGCAGCTCGCCGGACTCCTCGGCCAGGAAGGTGGTCGCCTCGGCGTGCCTGCCGGCGATGGCGGCGAACACGATCCCGGCGACGAAGGCGGCGATGAACCCGCTGCCGCCGAGGGCGCTGGCCACCGTGTAGGCCAGCAGCGGGGTCGCGACCGCGTTGATCTGCTTCCAGGTCCCCTCCATCCAGCCCCTGGCCGCGAAGCCGCGCAGCACCCAGGCCCCGAGGGCGCCGGCGGCGAGCCCGCCGGCGGCGCCGAAGCCGATCTCCTCCAGGATCACGCGCAGCGGCTCCACGTGAGCCGCGCCCTGCTCGGCCTCGGCGATGGTGAGGAAGATGATCAGCAGCGGGACGCACACGCCGTCGTTGAGGCCGCTCTCGACGTTGAGGCCCTGGCGGATGCGCGACGGCAGGCGCCGGTTGCTGACCACCGGGAGCCCCAGGGCGGCGTCGGTCGGGGCCAGCATGGTCGCCAGCGCGGCCGCCGTCCACAGGTCCAGCCCGGGCAGCAGGGCCAGCCCGGCCAGGGTGCCGGCCACGATGGTGAGCGGGAGGCCGATGCCGAGGAGGCGGGCCGGGACCAGCGACTCGCGCCGCAGCCGGCCCAGGTTGACCCGGACGGCGTCGGTGAACAGCACCAGGGTCAGGGTCGCCTCGGCCAGGTGGCGGACGAACTGGCCGGCCGCGTCGGCCTCGATCAGCCCCAGGACCCGGTTGCCGGCCAGCAGCCCGATGGCCACGAACACCATGGCCTGGGAGACAGGGGTGGTCGCCAGCCGCCCCGACACCGCGGCGTACCCCATCAGCACCAGCGCGATCCCGGCCAGCGACCAAGTGTCCATGCTCGCTTCCTCCAAGGGCTCGTCCGGGCCAAGCCTGACGGCCGGCGGCCGATCGGACCGCATCCCTCGCTCGGCCTGGAGGTCGACCCTGGGGCGGTCCCGCCGTCACCGTGAACTGGGCAGGCGCCGGAGCTCGATCAGCTCGAGGCCGAGCAGGCGGATCCTGAGCAACATGCCGGACACCGCCGCCTGGTCAGGCAACCAGCCGTGCAGCGCCGTGACGGACCAGTCGACCTCGGCTTCGAGTCCCTCCTGCAAGGCGGTCATCACGGCGTCGCTGGTCGAGCCTCTGACCCGGAAGGCGTACCGAGCCGTCCCCATGAGCGCACCTCCAGAATCTCCGCCGCTGCCGTCGCGCTTGTCGCTAGCGTCCCGGACGTCTGAAGACACGGCCTCACCCGCGCAGGATGAGATCTGCCAGCCCTGGTCGCTCAGCGAGCCCCGGCGTCGGACGCTCCAAGGCCTCCGCGTAGAGCCGCAGCACGTCCGAGACCACCGCCAGGAACGGGGCCGGGTCCAGGCCGAGATCGGCGGCTCGCCCGACCTGGGGCAGCACCTCGGCCTCCACGAAGCCGTGGAGCAGCCGGCTCAGCTTGGCGCCGACTCCTTCGGCCACCGGAACGGTGGCGAGGAACTCGGCCACCTCGTCGGCCAGGACCTCGACGTCCAGCTGGGAAGCTTGAAAGCCAGAAGACATGCGCGACCCGTACCCGCCCCTGGGGCGGCCCAAGCGTCCACGACCCGGGTGCACGGTCACGCCGAAATCACCCGCGGAAGATGATGTCCGGCGCCCCATGGTTGGAGAGGCTGCCGGACGACAGTGAGAAGCAACGGGAGGGGGGGACCGGCCTGGTCGGGCGCTGGGTCGAGGCCAGCAAGCGGGTCCTGCGCATCACTGCGGTGGCGATGGCCGCCCTGGCCCTGGGGTTCTGGGGCCGGCCCAGCGGCCAGGTCGTCCTCGGCCTCACCCTGGCCGTGCTGGTCACCCTGGCCATCATCGAATTCCCCGCCCGACCGGCACCGCGAAGCGACGCGGTCTCGACCCCCACATGAACCGAACGGACGGCAGCACTGGAGGACGTGATGCGCTGGCGGAGGCGGGCAGGCCATGAACCGGCCCAGGATGGCGAAGCGGCGGATGGAGGAGCGCGTTACCTCATGCGCGAGAAGCTCCTGTCGCTGGGGGACGACTTCTGGATCGAGAACGACCGCGGCGAGCGCATCTTCCACGTCGACGACAAGGTCCTGCGGGTGCGGGACACCGTGGTCATCAAGGACCGGGACGGCAACGAGCTGGTGAAGCTCCAGAAGCGGCTGCTGCGGGCCCGCGACACCATGGCCATCGAGCGCGGGGGCGACAAGGTGGCCACGGTCAAGAAGGCGATCATCGCGCCGCTGCGCGACCGGTTCACCGTGGAGCTGGCCGAGGGTGGATCGCTGGAAGCCCAGGGCAGCATCCTGGACCACGAGTACCAGATCACCCGCGACGGCATCCCGGTGGCCAACGTCTCCAAGCGCTGGTTCCGGGTCCGCGAGAGCTACGGCGTGGCGGTCGCTCCCGGCCAGGACGACGCCCTGGTCCTGGCGGTCACGGTCTGCATCGACCACCTCGTCGACTAGCGTCCGCTTAGTTTCCCGACGCTTCGGATTAAGCGGCGATTAAGCGACGCGTAAGCGCCGGCCGCCACCATGCGAGGTGCTAGCGTCGCCGCACGCCCGGGAGGCGGACTAGCAGGCGGGTCGTCCGGGGCGCCCGCCGGATCCCATCAGGGGATGTTCCTGGGCAGGGAGAAGATGCATCATGACCGACCGCTTCGATCCCAACATCCCGGCAGATCCCGCTGACCCGACCGTTCCCTCCATGGAGGGCGAGTTCACCGGCCTGGTGGCCATCACCGAGCAGCCCACGCTGGGCAAGGGCAACCTCGTCATCAACCGTAACAAGCCGTTCGACATCGACGTGAGCTGGCGCGTCTTCGGCAACCTGGTCCCGCTGTGGCTGACCGCGCTGAAGGTGAACACCCCCGAGTGGGTCGTGACCGCCTATGCCGAGTCGCAGGGCCCCGGCGACGAGGTCACCCTCGGCGACGTCCGGGTCCCCGTCGGGGGGCCGCTGTTCTCCCAGAACGAGACGTACTCGGCCAGGCTCACCGTGCCTGCCGACACGCTGCACGAGGAGAACCCCGGCGACCCGACCCAGTCGGGTACCTACAAGATCGTCGTGACCGCGTTCCTCGACTCCGCCATCGGGGGCGTGGGCTACGACATCATGGGCTACGCCGAGGGTCCGATCGTCAAGGTCGAGGACCCGCAGTAGCCAACCGGATCAGGTCGGCCCGCCCGAGCGCCCCGGCTCGGGTGGGCCGATCACGTTGCGCCGGTCAGGCCACCGCCACCTCGTCGAACGCCAGGCCGCCCAGGGAGCCGGCGTGCCGGACCGAGAAGTCGCCACGATCGATCACCGTCAGACGGGGCCGGGACTTGCCGACCACGACTCGACGCCCGCAGGTCTCGTCCGTGCAGACGAACAAGGCCTCGGAGGCCGTCTCGGCTTCGCAGGCCATCTCGTGGGACGCAATTGGTGGGGGAGTCCAATCGGCTGCCATGGTCCGCCTCTCTGTAGCTGGGGACGGGTATATACCCGAGCCAGCCGGCGGTCACACCGTACGGCGGTAGCGCCGCACCGCGATCGGCCCGAACACCAGCAGGATGGCCACGCACCAGCCCAGCGACTGCAGCACGTAGGAGGTGGTGGGGCCGCCGATCATCAGCGCCCGGACCGCCGAGGCGGTCACCGACACCGGCTGGTGCTCGGCGAACGACTGCAGCCAGCTCGGCATGGAGCTGGCCGGGACGAACACGGTCGAGGCGAACACCAGCGGGGCCATCACCGGGAACGCGGCCGCCTGGGCCGTCTCAGGGTCGCCGACCGCCAGCCCCACGGTGGCGAACACCCATGACAGCGCGTAGCCGAACAGCAGCACCAGGCCCAGGCCGGCCAGAAACGCCAGGGCGCCGGTGTGGACCCGGAAGCCGACCATGAACCCCACCGTGGCCATGAGCGCGGTGACGAACACGTTGCGGGAGAGGTCGGCGAAGGTCCGGCCGGCCAGCACGGCCGAGCGGGCCATGGGCAGCGACCGGAACCGCTCGATGAGGCCGCTCTTGAGGTCGGTGGCCAGGCCGACGGCGGTGGCGATGGCGCCGAACACGGTCGTCTGGACGAAGATCCCCGGCATCAGGTAGTCGACATAGGGGATCCCCGGCACCGACGACTGGAACGCCCCGCCGAACACGTAGCGGAACAGCAGGACGAACATCACCGGCTGGATGGTGGAGAACACCAGCAGCTGCGGCACGCGGCGGTAGGCGATCAAGTTGCGGCCGGCGACGGCGAGCGCGTCGCGCGCCGGCCGCAGCGGGCTCCGGGCGACACGGCGGCTGCCGGCGGCGCCGACCGTGGTCGAGGCGGTGGTCATGCGGCACCTCCGGCACGAGCGCCCCGGCGGCCGCGGCGGTCGCCGTTGGCGGCGGCCTCGGCCTCGGCGTGGTGGCCGGTCAGGGCGAGGAACACGTCGTCCATGCTGGGGTCGCGCACGGCCAGGGTCGCCGGCGCCAGGCCCTGGTCGTCCAGCAGCCGCAGCACGTCGATGAGCAGGCGCGAGCCGTCGTCGGAGGTCAGCCGGAGGGTCGCCCCGTCCCGCTCGGGGCGGTCAGCCATCCGGGCGACGAGGTCCTCGGCGCGGGCGGCACGGGTCGGGTCGCCCATCCCGAGCTCGATCACGGTGCTGCCCAGCTGGGCCTTGAGCGCGGCCGGGGTGTCGTCGGCGATCACCCGCCCGCCGTCCACGACCGCGATGCGCTGGGCCAGCCGGTCGGCCTCCTCCAGGTACTGGGTGGTCAGCAGCACCGTGGTCCCCTCGGCGACCAGCTCGCGGATCATCTCCCACAGCGCGTTGCGGCTCTGGAGATCCAGCCCGGTGGTCGGCTCGTCGAGGAAGACCACCGGGGGCCGCTGCACCAGCGCGGCGGCCACGTCGAGGCGGCGGCGCATCCCGCCCGAGTAGGTGCGCGCGGGCCGGTCGCCCGCATCGGTCAGCTGGAAGCGCTCCAGCAGCTCGTCGGCGCGCGTGCGGGCGTCCGCGGTCGGCAGCTGGGCCAGCCGTCCGGTCAGCTGCAGGTTCTCGCGGCCGGTCAGGTTAGGGTCGATCGCGGCGTACTGGCCGGCGAGCCCGATGCGGTAGCGGACCTCTTCCGCCTGGCGGACCACGTCGAGGCCGAGGAGCTCGGCGCGCCCGCCGTCAGGGCGCAGGATGGTGGTGAGGATGCGGATGGCGGTGGTCTTGCCGGCCCCGTTGGGGCCGAGCAGCCCGAACACGGAGCCCGCCGGAACCTGGAAGTCGATGCCGCCGAGGGCGACGACCTCGCCGAAGCGCTTGGCCAGCCCCTCCACGACGATGGCGTTGTCGGTCATGGCCGAAGATGGTCTCCCGATCCTCCAAGTCTGTCCACGGGCCGGCGCAGCCGCGCGGCTGGACCTCGGCGACCGCCAGGGCCGGCGACGTCCGCACCAAGCTACGCCGCCGGGCGGAGGACCGCGAGGAGGCGGTGGGCGGCCTGCTCGACCTCGTCGGACGAGGCCGAGGGGCCCGAGCGGACGATGCCGGGGAGCTGGCCCAGGGCCGCCGCCCGGGCCCCGTCGCCGGCTCCTTGCGGCACCGACCAGGGGCTGTGCAGACACAGCAGGGGCCGCACCGGAAGCCCGGTCCAGCCCTCCAGGACCTCGCTCAGGGCGTCGGCCTGACCGCGGAGGCCGCGGAGGGTCGCGGGCGGAGGGCCGCCCGGCAGCAGCCGCCGGTGCCGCCAGGACCCGACCACCCACACCCCGGTCGGGCCGGCCGCCACATGGTCGAGGCTGTCCAGCCATCCGGGCAGGGTGACGTCGTGCAGCACCAGGTAGCCGTCCGCGCCAAGGGGTGCCAGCACCTCGGCCGTGCGCCGCTGCATGGCGGCCTGCCGCCGCCAGACCCTGACGCCGGGAGAGGGACGGAAGCGAAGCCGCCAGCCGGTCCAGGCCGCCAGCAGCAGCCCTGTCAGCCAGCCCAGCCAGGGGCCGAAGCTCACGCCGATGGCCAGGCCCCCGATCACGGCGGCACCGGCGACCGCGATGCTCCACCACCTCCAGCCGAGGCGCCAGCCGGCCCGTTCGCGGTCGCGGTGCTGCCGGTAGGCGGCCTCGGCCGAGGCGCCGGCCCGGCTCGACCGCGGGTCAAGGATCGGGCGGGCCGGCAGGGCATCACCGGACGAGGCCGTCCAGATCTCCTCCGCCAACTCCCATACCCGATCCTGGCTCAGGCGCCGGACCAGCAGGCCGGCGCAGGTCCCGTCGGGCCGGTCGCACAGGCAGGCGCGTCCCTCGTCGTGGCGCCTACCGGCCATCTCCCGCCTCCGTCAGGGCTGATCCTTCCTCAGCTCCCCGCCGTGGGCGGCGACGGCCCAGATCACGAAGACGTTGAGGGTGACAATCAGCAGCGACCAGAACGGGTAGTAGGGGACGAACAGGAAGTTGGCGGTGGCGCTGAGCACCGCCAGGATGATGGCCGCGGCCCGGGCCCAGGTCCTCCCCGACAGCAGCCCCCAGCCGGCGAAGGCCACGATCAGCCCGAGCACCAGGTGGATCCAGCCCCAGGTGGTGGCATCGAACTGGAAGATGTAGTTGCGAGTGGTGACGTAGAACTCGTTCTGGAAGATGGCGACCAGGCCCTCCACGGCCTGGAACAGCCCGACCATGATCATCATGATCGCGGCGAACAGGATGAACCCCACCGCCCAGCCGCTGGCCTCCCGATCCGCCCGGGACGCGGACGACGGATACGCCTCCTCGGTCATCTGCCGATCCCTCCTCTGCTGCGCGGCCGCCCGGTCGGCGGGCCGCATCGGACCACCGAGCGAACCCTCGCACCGCGCCGGCGCCGGGGCATCATCCGATGGGGATGAGCTTCAGCCGGTGAGATGAGCGGCCCAGAGGTCCTCCACCGGCCACCGGCTGGCCCATCGGGCGGTGGCGATGCCGTAGTACGCATGGGTCGCCGCATCGGCCGGGGCGTAGAGCTCGTGGAGGGCCTGGACGGCGAACCCGTTGGCGGTCAGCGTCCGGATCCACTCGCCATGGCTCGGGTGGAACTCGACCCCGCCGCCCGGCCACTCGGTCCGGCGCAGCCCGCGCTGGGGTCGCAGGAGCTGCTCCTGGGTGAAGCCCTCGTCCTCGGGTACGCAGAGGGTCGCCAGGACGCTGTTGGTCAGGAACACCAGCCGACCACGGGGGCGCAGCAGCCGGGCCGCCTCGGCCACCCAGCGGGCGGGGTCGCACCAGACGCTGGCTCCGTACTCGCTGACCACCAGATCGAAGCTGCCATCGGCAAGCGGCACCTGCTCGGCGTCGGCCTCGACCAGAGGAAAGGTCAGCCCGAACCGCCGCTGGCACCGGGCCGCGGTCGCCAGCTGGGCCGCATTGAGGTCGACGCCCACCGGCCGGGCACCCTGCCTGGCCAGCTGGGCGGACAGATAGGCGGTGCCGCAGCCCAGCTCGACCACGTCCAGGCCGGTCACGTCACCGAGGACCCCCAGGTCGCGTTCGGGGATGCCGAACAGCCCCCAGGTGAGCGCCGTCGCGGCCCAGGAGCGATCGGCGTCCCGGTCGGTGAACTCGGCGTTCACCACCGTCCAGAGGGCACGGTTCCGGGCGAGGTCCGCCAGCGGCGTGCCGCTCATGGCGCCTCCTCTCCTCGATGCTCGGTCTGTGCCATGGTCGCTGCGGGGGGCGGGAAGCGGTATCACCCGATCCGGGTGATGTCACAGGTTCATGCCAAGCGAGCGATGCATGGCGCCAGA
>Ga0307409_100000323_pt1 | contig 19668 bp, 15 predicted proteins | sample 322Ometagenome_2_FD_203888 | JGI IMG/M metagenome (GOLD analysis project Ga0307409, IMG submission 203888) | Maize rhizosphere microbial communities from greenhouse at UC Davis, California, United States - 322HYB-O-2 | ecosystem: Host-associated > Plants > Roots > Rhizosphere > Soil | place... | reverse complement strand
TGACCTCCACGGTCGCGGCACACTCAGACATCACGGGCAGATCGCTCGTGCCGGCGCCGACCACGGCGACCCGGCCGCGCGGCGCGGGCAGCGGACCGAGCGTCGCGGTGCGGGCCACCTCGTCCACGCGTACCCCGGGAAGGGTCTCGCGGCAGCGGGCGATCGCCGCGGCGGAGAGCCGGGTGGCCAGCACCGCGCGGCCCGGATGCGCCCGGTGCAGCTCGGCCAGGGCGCCCGCGATCTGGTCCGGCGTCTTGCCGGGGCCGAACACCACCTCGGGGTCGCCGGTGCGCGCGGCCCGGTCCACGTCCAGCCGCGCGTAGCCGAGGTCGGCCGTTGGTGACCGGTCGACGCCGTGGTTAGCCTGAGCCATCACGCCCCGTTCGATAGGAGACCGTTGTGGTGCTGACGCCCGCCGCGCAGCAGATGCTGAGCGACATCGCCGGATACGGCCGCACGCTGGTCGCCTTCTCCGGTGGGGTCGACTCTAGTGTCGTGCTGGCCGCGGCCGTCCGTGCGCTCGGCGTCGAGCGGGTGATCGCCGTCACCGCCGTCTCCCCCGCGGTGCCCGCCGCCGAGATCGAGGCGGCGGCGGAGTTCTGCCGCACCCTGGGCGTGCCGCACCGCCGGCTGGCCACCGACGAGATGAGCGTGGCCGGCTACCGCGACAACGGGCCGACCCGCTGCTACTTCTGCAAGAGCACGCTGCTGGACACCGCCGCCGCGCTGGCCCGCGACGAACACTTCGACGCGATCGCGGTCGGCACCAACGCCTCCGACGTCGCCGCCGGGTTCCGTCCCGGCATCCGGGCAGCCGCCGAGCGCGGGGTGCGCACCCCGCTTGCCGACGCCGGGCTGGACAAGGCGGCCGTTCGTGAGCTCGCCCACGCCTGGTCTCTCAGCACCTGGGACAAGCCGGCGGCGGCGTGCCTGTCCAGCCGCATCGCGTACGGGCTGGCCATCACCCCCGCCCGCCTGGGCCGGGTCGAGCGGGCGGAACGCTCGGTGCGCCGGGTGCTCGCCCCGCACGGAGTCCGGGACCTGCGCGTCCGCGACCTCGGCGGTAGCGTGCGGGTGGAGGTCGACGCGCGGTTGATCGAGCACACGCGGGCCGACCCGGGCGTGCACTCGGCGCTCGACGAGGCGGGTTTCGCGGGCGTGCCCCTCGACGTGGAGGGCTTCCGTTCCGGCGCGATGAACGAGATGCTGCCCGATGCCGAACGGTGGCGGAACGCGTGAGTGGTCTTGACCACCTTCCGGTCGCACCCTGTACTCGGAAGGATCGAGTACGGTAAGCGCATCGCCGATGATCAACGTTTGACGGCGCCCGGCACAGACAGGTGGAACTTGGGAAATCTGCTACTCACCGGGGCAACCGGCTTCCTCGGGCAGGCCACCCTGGAACGGGTGCTGGCCAGTTATCCGGACACGCGGATCACGCTCCTGGTCCGCGGGCGTAGCGGTTCGTCCGCCGAGGAACGCGTCGCGCGTCTGTTGCGCCTCCCGGTCTTCGACCGGTGGCGGGAACGGCTGGGCGAACAGGCCGCGGAGGCGGAGGTCCGAGACCGGGTACGCGTGCTCGACGCCGATCTGGGCACCGCGGATCTCGAGCTGCCGGACGACCTGACCGCGGTCGTGCACGCCGCCTCGACGGTGTCCTTCGACCCGCCGATCGACCAGGCGTTCCGCACCAACGTGCAGGGCGTCCACGACCTGTACCAGGCGGTGCTGCGCTCGGGCACCCGGCCGCACGTGGTGCACGTGTCGACGGCGTACGTGCAGGGCGTGCACCACGGCACGGTGCCGGAACGCACGCTGGACCACGACCTGGACTGGCAGACCGAGCTGGCCGCCGCGATGGTGGCGCGCGCGAACGCCGAGGCCGACTCCCGCCGCCCCGCGGTGCTGCGCGGGCTGCTCGCCGAGGCGCACAAGGAGCACGGCAAGTCCGGACCGCGGTCGACCGCGGCGGCGGCCGAGGGCAAGCGCCGCGACTGGGTGGAGAAGCAGCTGGTCGAGCACGGCCGGCTGCGCGCCCGGGTGGCCGGCTGGAACGACGTCTACACGTTCACCAAGGCGCTGGGTGAGCGGGTCGCGGAGAGCCTGCTGACCGGTCAGCTGCCGCTGTCGGTGGTGCGCCCGGCGATCGTGGAGAGCGCGCTGCGGCACCCGTACCCGGGGTGGATCCAGGGCTACAAGATGGCCGACCCGCTGATCCTGGCGTACGGACGCGGCCTGATCGCGGAGTTCCCCGGCCCGCCGGACGGCATCCTCGACCTCATCCCGGTCGACCTGGTGGTGAACGCGGTGCTGGCCGCGGCCACCCAGCCGTCTTCGTCGCAGCCGGACGCGGACGAGCCGAAGTACTACCACGTCAGCTCCGGCGACCGGAACCCGCTGACCTTCGTCGACATGTACCACCACCTGCGCGACTTCTTCACCGAGCACCCGATGACCGACGGCGGCTACGGCCACGTGACGCCGCCGACCTGGGAGTTCCCGGGCGCCGCCCGCGCCGACCGGATGCTGCGCACGGCGGAGAAGGTGCTGACCAAGGCGCAGGACGCGCTGCTGCACGGGCCGCACACCGCCCGCTCCCGGCGCTGGCAGGACGACCTGACCCGGCTCAAGACCGACACCGACGCGCTGCGCCGCTTCTCCGACCTGTACGGCGACTACGTGCAGAACGAGGCGGTGTACCGCACCGACGCGCTGCTCGCGCTGCACCACGACCTGCCCGCCGACCGGATCGCCGAGCACGGCTTCGACCCGGCCGACATCGACTGGACCGAGTGGCTGCAACGCATCCACTTCCCGGCGATCACCGGCAGCCGGCGCGGCGCGGACGCGCGGCGGCGTACCCGCCCGGCACGCGCGCCGCGGCAGATCAAACCCGCCGGCGACGGCAGCACGGTCGCGGTGTTCGACCTCGAGGGCACGATCGTCAAGTCGAACGTCATCGAGACGTACCTGATGGCGAAGCTGTCGGACCTGCCGCGCTCGGCGTGGACCGGCGAGCTGGCCGACCTGGCCCGCCGCCTGCCGAGCTACTTCCGGGCCGAACGGCACGACCGCGGCGAGTTCCTGCGCGCGTTCATGCGCCGCTACGAGGGCGTCGACGAGGCGCGCCTGCGGCAGCTGGTGGCCGACAAGGTCGGCGACGCGCTGCTGCGCCGGGCGCAGCCACAGGCGATCCGGCGGATCCGGCAGCACCGGGCCGCGGGGCACCGCACGATCCTGATCACCGGCACGCTGGACGTGCTGGTGCAGCCGATCGCCGCGCTCTTCGACGAGATGGTGACCAGCCGGCTGCACGTCCACGACGGGCGGTGCACCGGCTTCCTGGACCGGCCGCCGCTGGTCGGCGAGGCGCGCGCGGCGTGGCTGTCGCAGTACGCGGAGACGGCCGGGGTGGACCTGCCGGCGTCGTTCGCGTACGGCGACTCGTACTCCGACCGACCGCTGCTGGAGGTGGTCGGCAACCCGGTCGCGGTCAACCCGGACCCACGCCTGTACCGGCACGCCCGGAGCAAACGCTGGGCGCTGGCCGACTGGTCGGCGCACACGATGGGCGCGGTGGACACGCTGATGGAAACGGTGGACTGGTGAACACGGCTCTGGAATACCACCGCTCCCCCGGCCGGTACTTCGCCGGCCGGGTGGTCACCGGCACGAAGCTCGGCGGACGCGCGGCCGGCACCGTGGCCGCCAACCTCGCGCCGCTGCGGCTGGCCGACCGCAAGGCGCCGCCGCTGCCCGGCCCGGGCTGGACCCGGGTGCGCACCCGGCTGTCCGGGATCTGCGGCTCCGACCTGAGCCTGCTTACCGGGCGCAACTCGCCGTACCTGTCGCCGCTGGTGTCGTTTCCGTTCGTGCCCGGGCACGAGGTGGTCGGCGAGACCTTGGACGCCCTCGACGACCTGCCGGCCGGCACCCGCATCGTGATCGACCCCGTGCTCGGCTGCGCCCCGCGCGGCATGCCCGAGTGCCGGTGGTGCGCGGCCGGGCAGCACAGCCGCTGCGACAACATCACCACCGGCGGCCTGTCCGCCGGCATCCAGACCGGCTTCTGCACCGACACCGGCGGCGGCTGGAGCCGGCAGTTGGTGGCCCACCGCTCGCAGCTGCATGTGGTACCGGACGACCTGGACGACGCCCGCGCGGTGCTGGTCGAGCCGCTGGCCTGCGCGATCCACGCGGTCCGCCGGGCGAACGTGCCGCCCGAGGCGACGGTGCTGGTGGTCGGCGTGGGCACGGTCGGGCTGCTGACCGTGCTGGCGCTGCGCGAGTTCACCGAGGCCGGCCCGATCGTCGTCATCGGACGTTACGCCCGTCAGCGCGAGCGGGCCCGCGAGCTGGGCGCCACCGAGGTGATCGAGTCGGAACGGGCGATGCGGGCGTTGCGCCGCAAGACCGGCGGCTTCGTGGTCAAGCCGGAACGCGGCGAGGAGTTCCTGCTGGGCGGGGCGGACGTGGCGTTCGACTGCACGTCCGGGTCCGGGATGACGCTCGCCACCCGGGCGGTCCGGGCCGGTGGCACGGTCGTCATGGCCGGGATGCCCAACGCCGGCGCCGACCTCACCCCGGTGTGGTTCCGGGAGCTGACCGTGGTGGGCGGCTACGCCTCCGGCGGCGGCGACTTCCCGGACGCGATGGGGCTCGCCGGGTCGGCGCCGCTCGGCGGATACGTCGACGCGGTGTATCCGCTGCACCGGTGGGCGGAGGCGGTCCAGCACGCGACGTCGGCTGGGTCGCTGGGGTCAACGAAGGTCGTCTTCGATCCGCGGTTGGACCGATGACGATCATGATGATTGATGAAGAGGGGAACCGATGAGCCGGCCCGGGTTCGTGCTGGAGGTGGACGAGCGTACGCCCGCACTGCTGATGCACGAGGGCGAGGGCTTCCGCCTGGAGAAGTTGCCGCTGGGCAGCCGTGTGATCTATCCGCCGGAATCGTTGCCCGGTTTCCGCGACGTGGACGCCGAGATCCGCCGGGCGCTGGACGCACCTCTGGGCCGGCCGCCGCTGCGGGAGCTGCTGTTCGCCGGGATGCGGCTGACGATCGTGTTCGACGACCTGTCGCTGCCGCTGCCGCCGATGCAGACGCCGGACGTCCGGCAGCGGGTGATCGAGCAGGTGCTGGAACTGGCCGCGGCCGCGGGCGTGGACGACGTCGAGCTCATCGCGGGTAACTCCCTGCACCGCCGGATGACGCCGGCCGAGCTGAAGCGGACCGTCGGCGAGCGCGTCTACCGCTCGTTCTTCCCGGACCACCTGAAGAACCACGACGCCGAGGACAAGGCCAACCTCACCGAGATCGGCCACACCAAGCACGGCGAGGTGGTGGAGATCAACCGCCGGGCGGCGGAGAGCGACCTCATCGTGTACGTGAACATCACGCTGACCGCGATGAGCGGCGGGCCCAAGTCGGTGTCGGTGGGCCTCGCGTCGTACCGCAGCCTGAAGCACCACCACAACGTGCACACGCTGCGGCACTCGAAGTCGTTCAACGACCCGCCGAACTCGGCGATGCACCACTCGTACAACCGGATGGCCGCGCTGCTGGCCGAGAACGTCAACATCTTCCAGATCGAGACGACGGTCAACAACAGCCTGTTCCCCAAGCAGATGGACTTCCTGAACAAGCGGGAATGGGAGTGGAACCTCAAGGACCAGGCGGCGTTCTTGGCTGTACGCCGGGCGAACGAGCTGGTGCCGCCGGCCCGCCGCCGGCAGATCTGGCACCGCAACGCCGCGCCCTACGGCATCACGTCGGTGACCGCCGGAGCGCCGGAGGAGGTGCACCCGATCACGCTGCGCAGCGTGTTGCGCCAGCAGCTGACCGAGGTGAACGGCCCGTCCGACATCGGGATCTGGGGCCTGCCGTACATCTGCCCCTACAACGTCAACTCGATCATGAACCCGATCCTGGTGATGAGCCTGGGCCTCGGCTACTTCTTCAACCTCTACCGCAACCAGCCGATCGTGCGGCCCGGCGGGGTGGCGATCTTCTACCACCCGGTACGCAACGAGTTCCAGTCGGTGCACCACCCCAGCTACATCGACTTCTTCGAGGAGGTCCTCGCCGAGACCACCGACCCGGTGGCGATCGAGACGAAGTTCGAGGAGCAGTTCGCCACCGACCCGTGGTACATCCACCTGTACCGCAACAGCTACGCCTACCACGGCGTGCACCCGCTCTACATGTGGTACTGGGGAGCGCACGCGCTGGAGCACCTCGGCGACGTCATCTTCGTCGGCGGCGACCGCAAGACCACGGCACGGATGGGCTTCCGGTCGGCGTCCTCCCTGGAGGACGCGCTGGAGATGGCGCGGGAGCGGGTCGGCAGCAGCCCGACGATCACCTACCACCACACGCCGCCGGTCGCGATGGCGGACGTGCGATGAAGCGCCGGCTCTTCGGCGGATTCCTCGACGACCTGCGGATGGTGCGCCAGTCCCGCGACGTGCAGGGCCGGGCGCGGACACCGCGCTCCGCGCTGGTGCACGAGTCGCAGAAGCGCTCCGACGGGTTCGGCACGGCCTGGGCGCGTACGCCCACCGCCCGGGCCGCGCGGCGGGTGCTGCAGACCGGCGTGCTGAAGCCGGTCACGTGGAGCCAGGTGAGCCCGCGGATCGAAGGGCTGGACCACATCGAGCACCTGCGCGGCCCGGTGGTGTTCGTGGCCAACCACAGCAGCCACCTGGACGCCCCGCTGATCATCGGCTCGGTGCCCACCCGGCTGCGACAGCGGCTCGCGGTCGGCGCGGCGGCCGACTACTTCTTCGACGCCCGGTGGCGGGCGATCATCACCACGCTGATCTTCAACGCGTTCCCGATCGAGCGCCGCGGCTCGGACCGGCGGCGCAGCCTGGCGCCGCAGCTGCTGGGCCAGGGCTGGAACCTGCTGCTCTTCCCGGAGGGCACGCGCAGCGAGGACGGCTGGATGGCGCAGCCGCGGCTCGGTCCGGCGCACCTCTGCGTGCAGCGTCAGGTCCCGATGGTGCCGGTGATCCTGCGCGGCACGTACGCCGCGATGCCGCGCGCCCGCAACTGGCCGATGCCGGGCCGGCAGCGGGTGATCGTCCGGTACGGCCGGCCGCTGTTCCCCGAGGAGAACGAGGGCGCCCGGGGGCTGCACCAGCGGATGGTCCAGGCGATGTCGCGGCTGTGGGCCGAGGACGAGCTGGGCTGGTACGGCTCGCTGCGCGCCCAGGCGAAGGGCGAGCTGACGCTGCCGTCGGGACCGAAACAGATCACCGCGGACGGGTCCGGATCGGCGGTGCCGTCCGGGTCGTGGCGCCGCAGCTGGGAGGCGAGCCGCCCGCTGCCGAAGGAGACCAAGCACTCCCGAGTCTGGGACTAGGTTCTATGCGGCACCGGACCAAACGCCCCCAGTGGTAGCCCAGGACGCCATCCGCGGCCCCGATACCCGATCCGGCTGCCACTTCTGCTCGTGGCACCGGACCCAACGCCCCCAGTGGTAGCCCAGAGCGCCATCCGCCGCCGCGAAACCCGATCCGGCTACCACTTCGGCTCGCGGCACCGGACACGACGCCCCCAGTGGTAGCCCAGAGCGCCATCCCCGGCCGAACCACCAACGTCCACAAAACACGACCTAGCGGACCCGATTGACGCCGCCTTCGCGCAGCGCGTGCACCCGTTGCCCGATCGGCTCGCCCTCGGCCAGAAAGCCGGGGTCGGCGTTGGCGACGAACCGGCGGCCGTCCGAATCCAGGCGGCCGATCACGATGCCGGTGCGGGCGCCGTCGCGGTCGTGCCTGACCGTCCAGGACTCGATCACGGCCGGGCCGCCGGCTTCGAGCGCGTGGCCCGGCGCCGGCCACGAGTCCACCTCGGCCTGCAGCTTCGCGCTCTCGTCCGGCGTCCAGTCCTGCGGCGTGGTGGTGTAGACGCCGGCCGAGTACGTGCTCATGACGCCGCCGTTCGCGCCGACCAGGCCGTAACTGCCGGGCGCCCGCCGGGCCCGCCGCACGGTCTCGGCGATGGCGTGCATCGAGTAGTTGTTGCCCGGCCCGCCGAAGAACGGCAGCCCGCCGGTCACGGTGAGCCCGCGCGGATCCTCCGGTGACAGGCGGAACGCGTCCGCGATCGTGAACACCGGCGCCGGGAAGCAGCTGTACAGATCCAGTGTGGCCAGTTCGTCCATCGTCGTGCCGGCCACCTCGAGGGCGTGCCCGACCGCCATCACCGCCGCCGGGCTCGTGGACAGGTCGGCGCGCTCCAGCAGCTCCCGCTCGCGCAGGTCGGCGTGCCCGGCCAGGAAGACCTGCTTGCCCGGCGGGACGCCGAAGCGGCGGGCCGCGTCGGCCGACATCATCAGCACGGCCGCGCCCTGGTTCACCTTCTCCCGGGCGACCACGTAGCGGGTGTACGGGTCGGCGATCGACCGGTTCGCCTCGGTCGGGGTGACCAGCTCGGCCGCCGTGCGCTCGACCGGCGCGGCGGCGTGCGGGTGGGCCGCCGCGACCCGGGTGAACGGCGCGAACAGCCGGCCGATCGCGGTCGCGTACTGCGCCCGGCTCAGCCCCAGCTTCGCGCGGCGCGCGTTGTCGATCATCGCGTACTGGACCGGGGCTCCGACGACGCCGTGGGCGGCCAGGTGCGCAGTGCGTACCCCGCGCAGGCCGTAACCGCGGTCCTCGAGATCGCCCTCGGCGTGTTCGGTCCAGTCGGGACGGTCGCCGGCCGTCGCGTGGCGGGCGACCGTGGACATCGCCTCCCCGCCGAACAGCAGCACCACCTCGGCGTCGCCCGCGGCGATGGCGGCGGCGAACTCGTTCACCAGCTGCTGCGGGCCCTGACCGCCGGCCGCCGCCAGGATCGCGCGACGCGGCCGCGCGCCGATCCGGGCGGCCACCGACCTCGGGTAGTTGTCGGAGCGGCCCAGCGGCGCGACCGCCCCGGGAATGCTGATCTCGAACTGGGGCACGCCGGCGACGGTGTCGACGACGGCGGCCAGGATGCCGGCCGGCAGGCCGGTGTCGACGAGCGCCTCGCGGGCCGCGTCGGCGGCCAGGTCGACCGGGGAACGGCGGCGGTAGCCGGGCTCGTCCAGCCGCTCGGACACCTCGCCGACGCCGACGACGACCGGCGTCCGCCTACGCACGCTCGGCCAGCTCCGCGATGCGCTTCGCGCAGTCCGCGGCCATCTGCCGCGTGATCTCCCCGGCCGGCCGGATGCCCCGGAACGAGCCGACCACCTGGCCGACGAAAAAGGACTCGAGCTCCAGGGCGCCCTCGTGGCCGGCCTGCGCGGCGGCGTCGATGCGTTGCCAGGCCTCGTTGACCAGCATGGACTGCAGCGGCATGGGCAGGGTGGCCGGGCTGCCCGGCTTCTCCCACTCGTCGTGCCAGGCGGTGCGCAGCTGGCGGGCCGGCTTGCCGGTGCGGGTCCGCGACCGCAGCGTGTCGCCGCTGGTCGCGGCGAGGAACTTCGTCTTCACCGCCTGCACCGCGACGTCCTCGGCGCTGGACAGCCACACTGAGCCGCACCACACGCCGGCCGCGCCGAGCGCCAGGGCGGCGGCCATCTGCCGGCCGTCCGCGATGCCGCCCGCGGCCAGCACCGGCCGGTCGCCGGCGATGTCGACGATCTCCGGGGTGAGCACCATCGTCGCGATGCTGCCGGTGTGGCCGCCCGCCTCGGTGCCCTGGGCGATCAGCACGTCCACGCCCGCCTCGAGCTGGCGGTGCGCGTGCTTCGCCTGGCCGACCAGGGAGGCCACCACGACCCCGGCCGCCCGGCTACGTTCGACGAGCTCCGGCGGCGGCGTGCCCAGCGCGTTGGCGATCAGCGCGATGCGGTGCCGGAACGCCACCTCCAGCAGAGCCATCGCGCCGCTCGGGTTGATGGCGGCGGCGATCTCGTCGCGGTCCTCGACGTGCTCCAGCGGCGGCACGCCGTAGCGGTCGAGAAGGTCGCGCACGTAGGCGAAGTGCTCCGGCGGGATCTGCGCGCGCAGGCCGGCGATCAGGTCGTCGGAGTCGCTGCCGGCGAACTTGCCGGGCACGATCAGATCCACGCCGTACGGCCGCCCGCCGACCTGCTCCTCGATCCAGGTGAGCTGGGCGTCGAGCTCCTCCGGCCGGTACGCCGAGCCGGCCAGCACCCCGAAGCCACCGGCGTTGGTGACCGCGGCGACCACGCCCGGCGACCGGTTGAAGCCGACGATCGGGTGCTCGATACCGAACATTTCCGTCAGTGCCGTACGCATCACGTCATGCTATGCGGCCTTGAAGGTCTCCGTCGCCACCCAATCTCGCATCGTTTCCTCGCCGAGCAGAGCGGCGACACCGGCGGTCTGGGTGGCCTGAGCGCGCAGGGCGACCAGTTTGCGGTCGGCCAGCTCCTCGTCGAGTCGCCAGTGGACGGCCAGCTCGTGGGCCGGCGTCCGCACCGGCACCCCGTCGTCGACGAACACCTCCAGCCGGTCGTAGACGTGCTGCCACGCGTCGATGAACTCGCCGGTGCTGGTCGCGTAGAGCAGGCGAGCGCCGCGGGACGCCGCGGTGGCCCAGGCGGACACGGTCCGGTGGTCGGGATGTCCGGTGAAGCCGTCCGGGCCGAAGGTGAGCACGGTGTCCGGCCGCACCTCGTCGACGATGGCCGCGATCCGGTCCACCGCGGCGTCGAACGGCTGGCCGGCGCATCCGCCGTCGGGGAAGCCGAGCTGGACGTACTCGGTCACGCCGAGCGCCGCCAACGATGCGCGCTGCTCGGCGGCGCGTACCCGGCCGAGCCGCTCCGGCGGCCAGCGCGCGGGATCCGGCGTGCCGTGCTCGCCGAGGGTTGCGGTCACGCACACCACCCGGTGCCCGCGGTCGCGGGCGGCGGCCATCAGGCCGCCGGAGAGGTAGACCTCGTCGTCGGGGTGTGCCCAGACACCGAGCACGGTGCCCAGGTCATCGATCGTCAGGGTGTTCATCGTCGCCTCCTTGGTTGGCGACCACGGTGCCCGGCGGTTCTTGCCCGGCGCTTGTCCCCGGCTTGCGGCGCGGGTCAGACCCCGGCGGGCAGGGCTGCGACCGTGTCCTGCAACGCCTGCAGGAGCGCCGTCACGAGGGGGTCCGGGCGGCGGCGCCGGGCGGTCACCACACCGACGTAGCGGGTCGGACCGGGCTGCTCGAGCGGCACCGCGGCCAGCCCACCCCGGTCGGCGACGAGCGCGACCTGCGGGATCATGCTGATCCCGACGCCGGCACGGACCAGCGACTGGGCGAAGACGTAGTCGGTGCTGCGGCAGGCGACGCGCGGCTCGTACCCGGCCAGCGCCGCGTAGTGGTCCAGGGTGTCGCTCATCTCGAGGCAGCCGTGCACCCAGCGCTCGCCGGACAGCTCGGCGATCGCCACGGTGTCGCGCGCGGCGAACGGGTGGTCGGCGGGCAGCACGACGAACATCGGGTCGTCCATCAGCGGCGTCCACACCAGACCCGAGCGGTCGCCCGGCCGGACCGGCGGCGGGCCGTCGAAGTGGTAGACCAGCGCGAGGTCGGCCGCTCCGGAGCGGACCAGCGGCAGGCTGTCCTCCGGCTCCTGCTCCAGCACGGTCAGCTCGATGCCGGGCCGCTCGGCGGCGAGCCGGCGCAGCCCGGCCGGGAGCAGCCGCTGGCCGCCGCTGGTGAAGGTGGCGACGGTCATCCGGGCGGCGCCGGCCGCGGTCATCCGGTCGAGGTCGTGCTCGGCCCGGGACAGCTCGGCGGTCACCGCCTCGGCGGTCTCCACCAGCAGCGCCCCGGCCTCGGTCAGCGTGACGCCGCGGGTGCTGCGCTCGATCACGGGCGTGCCGAGGCCGCGTTCCAGCGCGCTGATCTGTTGCGACACCGCGGACGGCGTGATGTGCAGGGCAGTGGCCGCGCGGTTGATGCTCCCGTGCCGGGCGACCTCGGCGAGGACTTGAAGGCGGCGCACGTCCATCATCAGTTTTCCTTAACACGGGGCAAGCACGTCATGACTACCGCTTCACACCGTACCGCGCGAGGCTGAGATCGTGAATCGGCGAGCATGGCTTCTCTTCGTCCTGGTTTCCTTCCTCTGGGGCATCCCGTACCTGCTCATCAAGGTCGCCATCGACGACCTGTCGCCCGGCCTCGTGGTGGCCGGGCGGGTCGCGATCGGCGCCGTCATCATGCTGGCGATCGCCGCCCGGCGCGGCTCACTCGGTGCGCTGCGCGGCCGGATCCCGCTGGTGGCGATCGTGGCCGTCGTGCACGTCGTGATCCCGTTCCTGCTGATCACCTACGGCGAGGTGCACATCACCTCCTCGCTCACCGGGCTGCTGATCGCCATCGAGCCGGTCGCCATCGCGCTGCTGATGATGCGCACCGAGCCGCTGAGCGCCGGCCGGGTCGCCGGGCTCGCGGTCGGCTTCGCCGGGGTCGCCGTGCTGGTCGGGCTGGACGTCTCCGGTGACCGGCTGGGCCTGCTCGGCGCCGCGATGGTGCTGCTGGCCGCGCTCAGCTACGCGGTCGCCACGATCCTGGTCCAGCGCCGGGCGAAGGGCATCCCGCCGGAGGCCCTGGCGGCGGGCACCACGACGATCAGCGCGATCGTCCTGGCCCCGGTCGGGCTGTTGTCGCTGCCCTCCGAGCCGGTCGCCGTGCGGTCCTGGCTGGCGCTGGCGGCGCTCGGTGTGTTCTGCACCGCGGTGGCGATGCTGGCCTTCTACGAGCTGATCGCGCTCGCCGGCTCGAACCGGGCCGGGCTGGTCACGTACGCGAACCCGGTGGTGGCAGTCCTGCTCGGGGTGCTGCTGCTGAACGAACCGCTGGGCGTGGGCACGGTCGCCGGCTTCGCGCTGGTCGTCACCGGGTGCTGGTTGTCCACCCGTCCGCAGCCGGTGCGTGCGGATCGCCGTACCCCCGAAGACGTGGTCCCGCAGCCGGCCGCTGCGGCCGCCTGTTCGGGTGGTTGACCAGAGACGGACTTCGATGCAGACTCGGGAAACCGCTTACCTCACGAGAAGTGGGTGATCTTCGTGCTACCCGCAGCAGCCGCCGCCGTCCTCCTGCTGACCCTGTCGCCGGCGCCGTCGTCGAATGCCGGCCGCGTCGCGCCGCGGATGGAGCGCCTGGACCGCGGGCTCGTGGTCGCCACCACTGCGGAGGGGCGGTTCCTGAGCTGGCGACTGCTGCGCGACGAGGTGACCGGGACCTCCGCGACCGGCGTGACGGGCGCCGACTTCCGGGTCTACCGGGACGGGCGGCGCATCGCGACGGTCACCGACAGCACGAGTTTCCTGGACAAGGACGGGGGCGCGGGCAGCTCGTACCGCGTCGCGGCGGTCGTGCGCGGGGTCGAGGTGGATCGCAGCGCGCCGGTGGTGTCGATGCCCGGGAGCCACTACGACCTGCCGCTGCAGAGGCCGGCCGGCGGCGTCACCCCGGCCGGCGAGGCATACACGTACTCGGCGAACGACATGAGCGTCGGGGACGTGGACGGCGACGGACGCTACGAGTACGTGGTGAAGTGGGACCCGTCCAACTCCAAGGACGTGTCGCAGGTCGGCTACACGGGCAACGTCTACCTCGACACGTACGAGCTGGACGGCCGGCTGCGGTACCGGATCGACCTGGGCGTCAACATCCGGGCCGGCGCGCACTACACGCAGTTCCTCGTCTACGACTTCGACGGCGACGGCCGCGCCGAGATCATGATGAAGACCGCGCCCGGCACACGGGTCATCCGCGGCGCGGCGCAGCGCTACATCACGATGCCGCGCGAGGACGTCCGCGCCGGCTACTCCCATGCCGACGACTATCGGATGAGCGCGGCGGACTACTACGAGCACGTCGTGCGGATGTTCCTGGGCTGGCACCGGCATCCCGAGGTCGTGGCGGGGCGCTGGCCGGCCACCGTGGAGCAGGCGTTCGGCATCGCGCCCGCGTACACGTATCCCCTGAGCCGGTCCGACGCCGAAGCCCTCGCGGACTACTTCATGGACGTGTACGCGCCGGCGCGGAGCGCGCGCAACAACCTGCGCGCCTTCGAGGGCTTCATCGTCGACGGGCCGGAGTACCTCACCGTGTTCGAGGGCGCGACAGGCCGGGAACTGCAGACGGTCCGCTACCGGCCGGGACGGCACGACGACGGGCTGATGTGGGGCGACTACGCGATGCCGCGGATCGAGCCCGGCAACCGGGTCGACCGGTTCCTGGCCGGCGTCGCCTACCTCGACGGCCGCCACCCCTCGGCGGTGTTCGCCCGCGGCTACTACACGCGCTCGACGCTGGTCGCCTACCGCTGGAACGGGCGGCGGCTCGTCGAGGACTGGTACGTGGACAGCGGTTGGGTCCCGATGACCAACCCCTTCAACGACACCCCGCACGGGCGCGACGGCACGAATCCCGAGTTCGCGACGCTGACCACCCAGGGCTTCCACTCGCTCAGCGCCGCGGACGTGGACGGCGACGGGCGGCAGGAGATCGTGTACGGCTCCGCGACGATCGACGACAACGGCGGCCTGCTCTACTCGTCGTTCGACGTGCTGCCGCCGGGCAGCGGCGCGCCCGGTGAGCGTGTCCGGCTCGGCCACGGCGACGCCATGCACGTCACCGACATCGACCCGGACCGGCCGGGCCTGGAGATCTTCACCGCGCACGAGAACGCCACGTTCGCGCCGTACGGCATGGCGATGCGCGACGCGGCCACCGGCGAGGCGCTGTTCGGCGTGTACTCCGGCCGGGACACCGGGCGCGCGATGATCGGCGACGTGCTGCCGGAGGTGCGCGGCATCGAGTCATGGGCCAGCCTGCCGGGCGGCTCGGACTCGCTGGGCCTCTACACCGCGCGGGGCGAGCTGATCGCCGGCCCGATCCCGGGCACCAACCAGAGCATCCGCTGGGCCGGCGACCTGACCACGCAGATCCTCAACGGCGCCTTGGAGGTGACTCCGACCATCGATGACTGGCGGCGCGGCACGCTGCTGACCGCGACCGGCACCCTGGCGAACAACGGCACGAAGGGCAACGCGAGCCTGATCGCCGACATCCTCGGCGACTGGCGTGAAGAGCTTCTGCTGCGGACGGCGGACAGCTCGGCAATTCGCATCTACCTAAGCACCGAACCCACCGGCCACAAGCTGTTCACGCTGATGCACGACCCGCAGTACCGGGTGGAGGTCGCGCGTCAGCAGACCACGTACAACCAGCCGTCGTACCCGAGCTTCTACTTGGCATCAGACACCGACTGGCGCCGGGTACCGGCGTGACGGACGTCACCTAACGCTTCGTTCTCCCAGGAAGAAGCGGTTCTTCTCCTCCTGGGCCCGGGGCGCGATCCACTTTCTTGTCGTACCCCGGTCGTAATGTGCCTGCCCGTGACCACTCGCATACCTGGGGTGAAGACACCCTCATCCGCGAGCGCGGCGACCAGCCGCGTGCTGCGCACTCAGGACGAAGTGGAGGCTCGGATCAGGGCCATCTGCTTCAAGACCGGGCCGCCGGTGCACATCGGCGCCGAGCTCGAATGGACCGTGCACCACGCCGGCGCGCCGGCGGCCCCGATCCGGGCCGAGACGCTGCGGCAAGCCCTCGGCCGGCACGCTCCGGCCGCCCTCGATCCCCCATCCGCCCCCGACCCGCTGCCCGCCCCCGACCCGCTGCCCGCCCCCGACCCGCTGCCCGCCCCCGACCCGCTGCCCGCCCACGGTGTTCTCACCGCCGAGCCCGGCGGCCAGCTCGAGATCTCCTCCGCGCCGGCCACTTCGCTGAGCGCCCTGCACGCGGCCGTCACCACCGACGTCGAGCACCTCACCGAGCTGCTCGCCGCCGCCGGCCTCACCCTCGGCCGCAGCGGCATCGATCCGCACCGCGAGCCGCGCCGCCTCATCCACAACCCGCGCTACGACGCGATGGAACGCGCCTTCGACGCGGACGGCCCGCACGGTCGCGTCATGATGTGCAGCACCGCCGGCCTGCAGGTCTGTCTCGACGCGGGACCACCCGACCGGCTCCCCGCCCGCTGGGCGGCGGTGACCGCGCTCGGCCCGGTCCTGCTCGCCGCGTTCGCCAACGCGCGCCGGCACGCGGGCCGCGACACCGGCTGGGCCTCGGCCCGGATGGCGGCGTGGCTCGGCATCGACCCACGGCGCAGCCACCCCTTCCCGTGCCCGGGCGGCGATCCCGCGGCCGGCTGGGCGCGGTACGCGATGGACGCTCCCCTGCTGCACGCCGGCGGCGGAGGTCCCACGCTGGGCGACTGGGCCCGCGGCGCCCTGCCGGGCCGGCCCACCGAGGCGGACGTCGACTACCACCTCAGCACCCTGTTCCCGCCGGTCCGCCCGCGCGGCTACCTCGAGGTCCGCTACCTCGACGCCCAGCCCGGCGGGGACTGGATCGTGCCGGTGGCCGTGCTGGCCGCCCTGCTCGCCGATCCGGCCACCACCGAGGCGGCACGGGACCTGGCGCAGCCGGTGGGTGACCGCTGGGTGCAGGCGAGCCGGTGCGGCCTGGCCGACCCGCCGATCCGGCGGGCGGCGACGGCGGTGCTGGATCTGGCCTGCCGCCGCCTGGGCGGCACGGATCTGGATGCCGGCACCCGCGACCACGTGATGAAGACCGTCGAGAAGCGCTTGCGAGACGCCGAGGAGCAGTCATGACCATCGAGACCGGACGACTGCGCGACAAGGTCGCCGAGGAGCTGACCCGCGCCCGTGACCGCACCGCCGCCCTCACCGACGCGGTGGACGACGGCGCCCTGATCCGCCAGCACTCCCCGCTGATGTCGCCGCTGGTGTGGGACCTCGCCCACGTCGGCAACCAGGAGGAGCTCTGGCTGGTCCGCGACGTGGGCGGCCGCGAGCCGCTGCGGCAGGACATCGACGAGCTGTACGACGCGTTCAAGCACCCGCGGAAGAACCGGCCGGCCCTGCCGCTGCTCGGCCCCGCCGAGGCCCGCCGCTACGTGGCCGAGGTGCGCGACAAGGCGTTCGACGTGCTCGACCGCAGCCCGCTGGAGGGCCGGCGGCTGATCAGCGACGGGTTCGCCTTCGGAATGATCGTCCAGCACGAGCAGCAGCACGACGAGACGATGCTGGCCACGCACCAGCTGCGCACCGGCGTTCCGGTGCTGACCGCGCCCGCGCCGCCGACGCCGGCCGCGCCGGTCACCGGCGAGGCGCTGATCCCGGCCGGGCCGTTCGTGATGGGCACCGACACCGAGGCGTGGGCGCTGGACAACGAACGGCCGGCCCACCGCGTCGACGTGCCCGCGTTCCACATCGACCGGGCGCCGGTGACCAACGGCGACTATGCGGCGTTCATCGCGGCCGGCGGCTACGACGACGCGCGCTGGTGGAGCCCGGCCGGCTGGGATCACCGGCAGGCGGCGGGGCTGAGCGCGCCGGCGCACTGGCGGCGGGACGGCGACGGCTGGGCGGCCACGGTCTTCGGGCGTACCGAGCGGGTCGTGGACGACGAGCCGGTCGTGCACGTGTGCTTCTACGAGGCGGAGGCGTACACGGCGTGGGCCGGCAAGCGGCTGCCGACCGAGACCGAGTGGGAGAAGGCGGCACGGTACGACCCGGAGTCCGGCCGGTCGCGGCGGTACCCGTGGGGCGACGAGTCGCCGGAGGCGCGGCACGCCAACCTCGGGCAGCGGCACCTGCGGCCGGCGCGGGTGGGCGCGTACCCGGACGGTGTCTCGCCGGCGGGGGTGCACCAGCTGATCGGCGACGTGTGGGAGTGGACGTCGTCGGACTTCCGCGGCTATCCGGGGTTCGCGGCATTCCCGTACCGCGAGTATTCGGAGGTCTTCTTCGGGCCCGACTACAAGGTGCTGCGCGGTGGTTCGTTCGGCACCGACCGGTCGGCCTGCCGGGGCACGTTCCGCAACTGGGACTATCCGATCCGGCGGCAGATCTTCAGCGGGTTCCGCTGTGCGCGGGACGCCTGATGTGCCGGCATCTGGCATATCTCGGTCCGCCGGCGCCGCTGTCCGGCCTGCTGTTCGATCCCCCGCACTCGCTGGCCCACCAGTCGTGGGCGCCGCGCGACATGCGCGGCGGCGGGACGATCAACGCGGACGGGTTCGGCGTCGGCTGGTACCCCGCTCCCGGCGCCGAACCGGTCCGCTATCGCCGCGCGACACCACTGTGGAGTGATGCGACGCTGCCCGGGATCGCCGCATCCGTGGACGCCGGGGCGGTGCTCGCCGCGGTCCGCAGCGCCACCGTCGGCATGCCCGTGGTGGAGACCGCGGCAGCGCCGTTCTCCGGCGGCCGGTTCCTGTTCAGCCACAACGGCGTGGTGCAGGGCTGGCCCGATGCGGTGGCCAAGCTCGCCGCCACGGTTCCGCCGGCCGACCTGCTCGTGCTGGACGCGCCGACCGATGCGGCGTTCCTGTGGGCGCTCGTGCGGGACCGGCTGCGTCGCGGCGCCGGTCCGGCCGAGGCCGTCGCCGAGGTCATCGCCGAGGTCGAGGCCGCGGCGCCCGGCTCGCGTCTCAACGTCCTGCTCACCGACGGTTCCACGATCGTCGCGACCACCGTGGGCCACGCGCTGTCCGTCCGCTCACGCGACGGGCACGTGCTGGTCGCCTCCGAACCGCTCGACGACGACCCGGCCTGGCGGGCGGTCCCGGACCGCTCGCTGCTGGTCGCCACCCCCGACAGACTCGACTTGGGAGAAGCATGAACGCGGCCACCCTCGAGGTGCATCTGGACGACGACGACCTGGCTCGCATGTTGCGCGCCGACGTGCTGACCGGCCTCACCGCCGACCCGAAATGGCTGCCGCCGAAGTGGTTCTACGACGCCCGGGGCAGCGAGTTGTTCGAGCGGATCACCGAGCTGCGGGAGTACTACCCGACGCGGACCGAGCGGGCGATCCTCGCCTCGCATGCCGGGGAGATCGCGCGGCACACCGGTGCGCGGGTGCTGCTCGAGCTGGGATCGGGATATTCGACGAAGACCCGGCTGCTGCTGGAAGCCCTGCGGACGCACGGGACGCTCGAGGCGTTCGTACCCATGGACGTCTCCCCCACGGCGCTGACGGCCGCTGCCGCCCACATCGGCGCGGACTTCCCCGAGCTCCGCGTCCACAACGTCGTCGGCGACCTGACCCGCCACCTCAAGCACCTGCCGCGCGACGGCGATCGCATGATCGCCTTCCTCGGCGGCACGATCGGCAACCTCACGCCGGCCGAGCGAGCGGTCTTCCTGACCGATCTCCGGGCGGTGCTCGATCGCGGCGAATACCTGTTGCTCGGCACCGATCTGGTGAAGAGCCCGCGCGTGGTGGTGCCCGCCTACGACGACGCGGACGGGGTCACCGCCGACTTCAACCGCAACGTGCTGCGCGTGCTCAACCGCAAGCTGACCGCCGACTTCGACGTGGACGGCTTCGCGCATGTGGCGCTGTGGGACGCCGACCGGGAGTGGATCGAGATGCGGCTGCGGGCCCGCTGGCCGATGCGGGTCACCATCCCGGGGGTGGACCTGGTGGTCGACTTCGCGGCCGGTGAGGAGGTGCGCACGGAGATCTCGGCGAAGTTCCGCCGCGACGGCGTGGATCGGGAGCTGGACGACGCGGGCTTCGCGCTCGACCACTGGTGGACGGACCCGGACGAGCTGTTCGCGGTCTCGCTCGCCCGGGCGATCTAGGCCCCGGCCGGGTTACCAAAGCAAGGCCCGGGTCACTGATCCGGG
>Ga0307409_100000322_pt1 | contig 19672 bp, 17 predicted proteins | sample 322Ometagenome_2_FD_203888 | JGI IMG/M metagenome (GOLD analysis project Ga0307409, IMG submission 203888) | Maize rhizosphere microbial communities from greenhouse at UC Davis, California, United States - 322HYB-O-2 | ecosystem: Host-associated > Plants > Roots > Rhizosphere > Soil | place... | reverse complement strand
AGCGCGAGAAGCTTCAGGCCGACGTTGCGGATGACGGCTCTGCGGAGCTTACCCATCCAGCCTCCTGTGTTGTCCCTGAGGTCACACCAGAGTTCTCGGGTCTACCGCGTCGCATTGTGCCTAACGGGTCGCCACCATGGTCGCCCAGGCCGGACAAGCACGAGTCAAGCCTTGTGCCCGGCGCCTGTTGCCCAAGCGCAAACGCCGAGTCACCTGGTCGGCGGCTCGGCGGTCTAGGGGGGTCCTTCGTGGCGTCGTTCCGGCGTTCTTCCGGCGTCGCGGAGGAGGCGAGGACCCGTTGCTGTCGTGGTGGTACGTCAGACATACCTGACCGTACCCGGAGCGTCAAGCAGAGATTCTCCGTTCCGTCGTTCCGCCGTTCCCACTACCTTGGCGTATGCCGCTCCCCGTCCACAACGCGATTCGCTACGTTCAGCCGCTTCGGGAAGGCGGCTCCCTGCCGGCGATCGTGGATACCGACGGCGGACTGTTCGTGGTCAAGTTCCGCGGTGCGGGCCAGGGACCCAAGGCCCTCATCGCCGAGCTGATCGTCGGACTGCTGGCCCAGCGGCTGGGCTTTCCCGTTCCAGAGCCGGCCCTGATCGAGATTGCGCCGGCATTCGGCCGAGCGGAGCCCGATCCCGAGATCCAGGAGATTCTCCGGGACAGCCACGGGATCAACGCCGGCGCGCGCTACCTCGACGGCGCCTTCAACTTCGATCCTTACGCGGCCGGTGAGTACATCACACCGGAGTTTGCGGCGGAGCTAGTCTGGTTCGACGGGTACACCACCAACCCTGATCGCACCCACCGCAATCCCAACATCCTGATCTGGCAGCGAAAGCCCTGGCTGATCGACCACGGGGCAGCCATCTACGTCCACCACTCCTGGGAAACAGCGGACTCGGAGCGCACCCGGACGCCGTTTCCGTTGATCAAGGATCACGTACTGCTGAGCGAGGCAGACGACATCGCTGCGGCGGACCGCCGGCTCGCGGCCCGGCTCTCGCCCCAGCTGGTGGATGCGGTACTCGCCGCCGTGCCCGACGGGTTGCTCCGAGACCCACTGATCGCTGACGAGTTTCCCAATGCCGAAGCGGCGAGGGGCCGCTACCGCGAGTTCCTGCTTCAGCGGCTGGGCGAGCCGCGTGAATTCGTCGCCGAAGCAATCGAAGCCCGGCAGCGCCGGCTGAGCGCACCGGTGCTGCGGCGGCAGGCACGTCGATGACGGACGAGACGGTCTACGCCTTTGCCGTGCTCCGCGCGGTGCCCCACGTCTACCTGGGCAGCTTCTGCAACGTCGGCGTGATCGTGCACGCGCCGACTGCCGAGTTTCTGGAGATGCGGGTGCTGACCGATGTGGCTGAGCTGAGGCGACGGGCGCCGGAGACGGATGTCGAGCTGCTGGCCCGCTACCTCGAGGCCTCGCGCGCCATCTGCGCGGGGGACGTCGCGGCGGGGCCGCTGGCGCTGGGTGCGCCATCCGAGCGGTTTCATTGGATTACGGCGCCGAGGAGCGATGTATTGCAGAGCTCGCCGGTGCACGAGGGGGTGGGGGACCCCAAGCAGGCGCTGGAGGAGCTGTTCGCGTTTTTCGTGGAGAGGTGTTGATGCAGTCCCGGTCGAGTTCTTACAGCTTCACTCGCTTCCACCGTTCCGTGGGAAACAGTGCACCGGTGATGCCGCCGGCCGCCAGACCGACGCCCGCACCTATCAGCGCGGCCGTACCGGCGCTGGTCCGTTCCGGCTCGTCGTCCAGCTCATTCAGTCCGATGGAGATGAGCGAGGTGACCGCGGCTGCGATGAGCCCGCTGCGGAGGGCGCTCCCCAGCCGAGAAGGGACTCCTCGACTAAGCTGAAGCCGAGCGATCATCTGCCGGGGAATCGGCAGCGGACCCAGGCTGTCGGTTACGGACAGATACAAAGTGTCTCGAGTGAGCCCAGCGATCCGGCCCCGAATCAGCTGCCCGCGCGGCCCGGCAAGCTGGTACTGCACCTCCGGCAGTCGCACCTGCACCCGAGCGCCCGGCGTGATGTTCGCAGGCCATTGTGCTTCGGCGTACTGGAAGACGCCAGCGAGAAGCATGGCAGCCTGCAGCGCCAACCGTCGCACATGAGCCTCCTTGCTGGTTTATCTGACCTCGCCCTCGCTGGTCATGCGCGGGTGCGATCCTTCGGCATCCACCCAGGAGCGTGCGGCTCGATTGAACCGGGCGACGAACGCCTTGCGCCGGTCCCACAGCAGAAAGCAGGCGCGGTGCATCGGGGCATCCGCGAAACGCCAGAGGGGATCGGATTCGTCGGCCAGAAAGTCCGGGGTGGTGAAAGCATCGTCGTCCGGTCGGATGGTTTCGCCGCATAATGCGCAATGAGCTCTGCCCTGCTGGATCCGATCCATCTTCCACCACCCGTGACTCGTGACTCCTGACTCGCGATTCATGACTCGCGACTCCCTACGGCAACACGCCCCGCGCAATCGACAGACAGTCGCCGCCCGAGCTGAAAAGATAGAACGTCTTTCCATCGGCACTCATGTACTTGGTCGGGATGTCGGCCCGGTCGCCCGAGCCCCACCGGGTGGATCCGCAAACCGAGGTGCTGACTCCGCCCGGCCAGGTGCCCGAGCTGGCAAACACGTTTTGCCACGGGCCCCACGGATTGGAGGCAACAAAAACCATGAGTCCGCCGTAGAAGCGGGTGGGGTCCCCGGTGGTATTGGGCGTCGGATCGAAAACCAAAGTGAGCATGAACTTCCGCAGCCCGGGATTCCAGCTCATACCCCCGCGAGGATAAAACTTCCGGCCAGCGCGGTAGAGCATCGGCGTCGCTTCAGTCGCGGTGGCACACCAGGCTGGAGCACTCGACGTGCCGCAGAAGTACTGCCAGTTGGTCCGGAGCGCCAGGTTGCTCCGGGATCCGCGCAATAGACTGAATGCCGGCACCAGAACGTACGCGCTGTTGCTCACGCTACCAGTCGTGTTGGAGCGCATCGGGATCACCGCGTACACGTAGTCCGTCGGCCCATTGGCGTACGCCTTCCCGAACTGGACGAATGAGGCGTAGCCCACCTCCGGCAGAGTCCAGCTCACCCAGGTGAACTGCGGGTTGATGGCCGTGACGTCGTCGGAGAACTTGAGCCGGGTCCCGGTGCCGCCGGGGAAGATGTTGCGGATCCAGTACCAGAGCCGGCCGCTGGCGTGCAACATCCCCGCGGCCTTCTCACCGGCATCGCCGTCGCCCAGCGCCTCCACGCCAGCGCCGGCGGCGGCATCGTCCCAGTCGAGCGGGTCACCGGTTGGGACTGGCGTAAACGTCACGCCGTACCCGGTGGCGCCGGAGATCCGGCCGAACCCCATGCCGATCTTCTGCGGTGCTCCCTTGAAGCGGCAGTCGCCCACCGCAGTGTAGAGATTGCCGTCGGACGCCCAGGTTGGCGTATACGAGTCGCAGCCCCGGGTGCCGGAGATCTGCTTCATCGCTGACTTGGGATCCCAGGTGATCGGTCCCGAAACTGCCAGGGCCAGCTCCGCTGGTGTTTGCTCGACAGCGCCATTGCAGGCCAACGCGCCGCTCACCAGCAAGACCAGGCTGGTCAACACCGGCCGGCAGACCGGGCGCACGAATGCTGGCACGCGTCCTCCACGTTGCTGATGGGATCGGCTGATTGCTACCCGCACCAGAGTTAACCCGGGCTCACCGGCCGTCCAGCCCTGTTCCGGCGAGCGACCCGCTGCTTGACAGCATCTCCGATAACTCCTACCGTAGCAAGCTGCGGTCTTCCGGCCGCACCCAGCCCGCCCAAGGACGTCACTGATGCACATTCAGGAAGGTCGGCGATGAGACACCCAGCTCTCGGTGTGATAGGTGTGGTGGCATTGACGCTCGGCTGCCGGACCGCCACCGAGCCAACCGGGTTGAGTGATGCGGTGCCGGTTGCGGCTGACTCGACGGCCTTGATCGGGGGATTTTCCTGGACCACCGCCACTCCGGAAAGCCAGGGAATGTGCGGCAGTGTGAGGCAGCTCGGCTGCACCAAGACCCTCCAGCAACTCTGGAACGGCATCAGCAGCTCCATCTACAACACCAAGCGCCTGGTCGTGATTCGCAACGACAAAGTGATCTACGATCGGGGCGGTACCTATGCCTACCATGTGTATTCCGCCACCAAGGCACTGCTGGGAGCTCCTACTCTGGTGCACGCGATGAGCAGTTGCGGCGTAGGACTCAAGGATCCCGCAGCACCATGGCTGCAGCATGGCGAAGGAGCTCGCTGGGGCACCGACTATCCCTGGACCGATATCACGCTCGAGCACCTGGCCACCCACACCAGCGGAATTTGCGACTACGACAACACCAGTGCGGTCTGTCGGAATGAATACCCGGGCTGGCAGACGGCCTTCGTGAAGAGCCGGTCCGGTGGAACCACTTACGTCTACCCCAACGATCTCTTCACCCTCTTGCGGGCCAAGGCTGAGCAGAACCGGGAGCCTCCCCAGCCTCCCGGAAGTATTTCAGAGTACACCGACGTCGGGCATATCCTGTTGAACTACGCCGTCCAGCGGGCCTGCCGCCAGAAGCTCACCGATATCTACGCTCTATATATCAAGCAGACCGGGATGGGATCGCCCGTGAGCACACCGCTCATCTACACGGACGAGGGCCAGCAGTTCAATCAGGCCTCCGGAATCGCCAAGTGGAAAGGCCGGGACGGGGCCGCGGTGCTGCGTCTGGCCGGACGGCTGGGAATCTGGGATAACAAGAATGTCGAGCCGGTGCGCTACTGGCATCAGCTCACCAAGATCACCGGGAACATCCCGGCCGCCGCGGCGGAGGGACGGGGCGTGATTTACATCAACAACTCGCTGAACATGTGGACCCAGTCGGTGAACCACCGCAAGCTCTCACTGGAGACCTTCGGCCACGGCGGAAACTACAGCACGATCTTTTTCACCGATCCGCTGACCAGTACCATCATCGTGCGGCAGGGTGAAAACAACGCCAAGGGTGCATCCTACCTCACCATAAACGGCTGCGCGCCGGGATGGACCGGGACGTCGCCGAGCTGTACGGCGGGCACGAACTACAGCAACAACTGGAACTCTACGAATACCAATACCGGACCCCGGAAAAAGGTGATGGAGCCGCTGCAGGAGGCGTTCTTTTTCCCGCCGCCCTTCTGCAAGATGATGTCGGCCGGCGGCTCGACCGTGGATAACGTGAGCGACGTCTATACCAGCCCGATGGACGCCGCGACTATCGACCTCGTCGCCGAGATTAGGGTGAATCCTCGCGAGGGGGCAGGTTCGTCGGTGGCGGACCGGATCGATTTCTACAAGGAGACCGGCAGCGCGGCACCGGGCTACATCGGCACTGGGGCCTTAGTGCCGGGGAGCAGTCCAGCGCGTTATCAGCTGTCGTACAGCGCCGAGAGTCATGGCGCGGTGGGCAAGGCCCAGACCTACTTCGCCAACTGCATCGCCAAATCCAGCCAGGACCCGACCAAGAAGGTGCCGTCGTATTCGCAGCCGGTGCGAGTCATGCGGCTGTAGCCAAACCTCCGCTCCAATGTTGTAGCCCCGCGACACGATCCTGGTCCCCTGCCGGAGGGTGCCTCCGGACAATAGTTTACCTGAACCCCGCCGGGCGCCGGCCTGGCTTCGTTCCTGCACTTCAGACGGCTCTCTTCCACCCGCTGGCCAATGCAGATAACCCGCCGTACCGGTCAACTTCTCCTTGCGGCCGCTTTGGGCGCGCTGTCGGTCACCTGTACCGGCGACATTACGCCGCCCGCCGATTCGGGTGGAGGCATGTCTGCCCTGGCGGGTCCTGCGGCCAGGATTACGGTGAGTCGGCAACCCCCGTCGAGTGCGTTGGACCGGGAGGTGTGGGGTCCGGGCGTGCAGCCGATAGTGGTGGTGAAAGACGCAGCCGGTGTGGCGGTGCCGGGCGCCGTAGTCACCGTTCGCCTGACGAGCGGAACCGCGACCCTCCAGGGCACGCTCAGCGCCACCACGCGGACCAACGGATCAGCGACCTTCGCCGATCTGGGGATCGCCGGTCCCGGCACCTATTCTCTGTCCTTCCTCACCAGTTCGATCAGCGCCACCTCCTCGGCCGTGAAGATCAATCCGCTTCCTCCCGAGGCCGCCACCGGCAAATGGGACCCTCCGGTCGCCTGGGACATCGTCCCCCTGCACATCTCACTCCTCCCCACCAGGAAAGTGCTGGCCTGGGGCAAGTTCGAGCCCAACGGCACGATGGGAATGCCTCGGCTGTGGGACCCGGCCACGGCCCCGAGCTCGGCGCCCATGGTGCGGGTCGACACCATGCTGTTCTGCTCCGGTCACACTCTGATGGCCGACGGCCGGCTGATGGTGTCCGGCGGACACAAGCAGGACACTCGCGGGCTGGACGTCACCAACATCTTCGATCCGGCCACTCAGAGCTGGGTACCCGGACTGCCCAAGATGGCCAAGGGTCGCTGGTATCCCACGGTCACCACGCTGGCGGATGGGCGGGTCGTCACGGTGGCGGGACGCGACGTCACCTCTACGGTGGTGCTGATCCCCGAGATATGGGAAGGAAACCGGTGGGTCCGGCTCACCGGCGCCAGCCTGACGCTGCCCTACTATCCCCGGCAGTTCGTCGCGCCGAACGGCAGGCTGTTCTACGCCGGGGAGCGGGTGAAGGCCCGATGGCTCGATGTGGATGTCGTCACGACGAACGGCCGGGGTCGCTGGACCAGCAGTGCGGGACTGACCCACCTCTGGCCCTACAATCGGGACTACGGCGCTGCGGTCATGTATGAAGCGGGTAAGGTGCTTTATGTGGGCGGTGGCGGCGACCCCAAATGGAGCACGACCGACCCCAAGGCCAGCGCGCCAACTGCTACGGCTGAGACGATAAATTTGAATGTCACCGGTCCCCACTGGAGCAATACCACTCCGATGCACTTCCGGCGGCGGCATCTCAACGCCACGATTTTACCCGACGGCCAGGTGCTGGTCACCGGCGGCACCAGTGGGGGCGGATTCAACAACCTCGCCGGGGCCGTACACGTGGCCGAGAGCTGGGATCCGCGCACTGGGCAGTGGACTGAGCTGGCCGGCAACAGCGTGGATCGAGTGTACCACTCGGTATCGCTGCTCCTCCCCGATGGAAGGGTACTCCACGGGGCGAGCGGTGACGCCAGTGGATATCCCCGGCAGCCCAGCCACGAGCTGTTCCACCCGCCCTATCTCTACCGGGGCGTGCGGCCGAGCCTCGCCAGTCTATCAAAAGCGGCGGTGACCTACGGCGAGACGTTCACCCTGACGACTCCCAATGCCGCCCAGATTACCCAGGTTCGCTGGATTCGCCTCGGCTCGGTGACCCACGCGTTCGATGCCAGCCAGCGGGCCAACGCGCTGAAGTTCACCCGGGGATCGGGGAACCTGCGGGTCACGACGCCGACCACCGGGCGCCTCGCACCGCCGGGCCACTACCTGATTTTCGTGCTGAACCGGAACGACGTCCCGTCTGCGGGCACAATCGTGCAGGTGAAGTAGCCGCCGAGCGCACCTGGGCCCACGTTGCAGCCCGGGACGGAGTGCTTGATTTGCGCCGGTAGTTCGTCATCATATAGGAAGGTCCCCGCGGCTCGACTCGTCCCGGTGGGCTGGCATGCATATCATCCTGCTGGAGTCCGGCAGAAACTTCTTTCAAACAGCTGAGTGTGCCGCACTGAGCATCGTGGCACACGTGCTCCTCGTTTGGTCTGCTGTAAGCCTCACCGGCGAGGGCCGGCGGCTGCCGGCCGACGAGCGCGAGGCCAGGGTGTTCTTTCTCCTGCCTCCCGACCGGGTCGACGTGCGTCAGCGGCAGACCGAAATTCTGCAGTGGGGCAAACTGGGTGGGGACCTGGAAGACGGGCACCTGCTCCTCCAGCCGGATGGAGGGGCGATCAGTCTGGTGCCGGGCCACGGCACCCGCGGCAAGCGCAACCGGAGCGGCGCCCGGGGGCAGGTGCCCTTCGGACCGACATCACGGTACGTCCCGGACACCGCGTTCAGCGTGCTCGAGGTCGACCAGATGGTCGAGCGATACGAGTCCAGCGCCGCGCCAATCTATCCAGCCGAACTGCTCGCGATTGGAACGCAGGGCGAGGTCCAGGCCACCTATGTTGTCGACACCATTGGACAGGTGGACACCACCACGATCAAGGTGATGCGCAGCGACGACCCCCGGTTTACCACATCGGTTCGCAATGCCCTCGGCCTGATGCGCTTTCGGCCGGCCAAGCGCGCAGGAAAGCCAGTGCGTCAGCTGGTAGAGCAGAAGTTCCGCTTCAAGATTCTCTCCCCCGCCCAGCTCTCCAAGCAGATCGGCTGAGCAGAGCACCCCCGATCACTCAGCGTCCTCGGGGATGGCCGGCTCGTCGGATTTGGCTGGGCGCGGGTTCTCCTCCTTCTGCTGGGTCAACTTCCGCTTCTGCCGTTCCTGCACGATGTCTGCGCCGGGCTGGATGCTCCCGCCAAGCTTGAAGTGATCTTGATTGTAGTTGCCGCGTTTCTTCTTTCCCATAGTAATCCTCATAACGTGAAGCGCAGGAGGCCGGCTACGCCGTCCACCTCCGCCAGGTAGGTCGGGTTCTGTATAAAGGAAACGTTCGCCCCGGTGCTCTTGGCTCGGGTGACCAGTTCGTCGGCCAGGTCCACCATTTCCTGCTCCTCCGGGAGCTCCAGCGCGAGCTCCGGCGGGATCAGGGGTGAATTCCTCGGCAGCGGCTCTTGGTGCCGGATCTCGAACTCCTCGGAGATCAGGAGGTCGCTGACCTGACCGCGAATGAGCGCGGCGAAGGTCGGACCGATCCCGGCCACTCCTAGACCACCGGCCCGATAACCCTCGATGGCCCGACGCACCAGATCGGCGTCCTCCCGCCGGTCCTCGGACGACATGGCATCGAGCGTAGCCTTGAGCACCTCGTGCTCCGGTGTTGTGATGTCGAGGTTGAGCACGTCCTCGACCAGCTTCTCTTGCAGGTGCTGGGGCAACTCTTCCCGGAAGAGGGGTATGATCACTTCGTCCCCGGCGAGCACGATGTGCCCGATCTCCTCTTCCCGGACGATCCGGTCGAGCGCTGTAACCGTGTCCTTCACGTGCTGTTGCCGCTGGTTATCGACGTGCCGTTGATAGCGCGCCTGGGACCAGCCTCCCGCCTGGTGCCGGTTCAGGGGATCGCCCTCCACCTTGGCCTCGCCCACCATTCCACCCAGCGCAAAGACAAAGATCCGGGCGAGCTGGCTGTCCAGGACCACGGCGGCGTACCGGGGGTAGGCGTCGGTGAGCCGGGCCAGCTCGTACAGCTGGGGTTGGTTGTAGACATAAAGCCGGTGCTCCTTGACCGGCGCCTCCAGCTGCACCGCCTCGAAGAAGTCATCGGCACCGGCACAGGCGAATATCGCCACTCCGTTGGCGGAGGGGCGGAGGTTCTCCGCGATCCAGCTCTGAATCCGCTCGACATCGCGGTCGTAGCTCTCCCGGTCGGCGCTCTTTGGCTCGAAAGTGCGTCCGCGGGCCGGCAGCTCCCGGCGAAGAAACCGGTCCACGTCGTCCTTGCCGTGCTGGTCCGGCTCGGCATTCAGGTAAAGGCTGATGACCGGGAAAGTGGTTGGGGGAAAGGAAACCAGCCGGTCGAATTGTTCCTGCAGCAGCGTTGCCATGTTCTCCTCTGCGCGATAGGCCTCGGACATACTGCCGGAGAAGCCGAGGCAGATCGGTGAGAGGGATCACTGCCGACTGGGAGACCGCTTCAGCGACTTGAAAGCACCGAGCCGTTGACCGTGAGGATGGCGGTAGTGCTGCGGCTGGCCCCGCGGTCGTCGGTAACCGTGAGGCTCACGCTGTAGGTACCCGGCGCCGAATACGGGTGGGATGGAGACCGGTCACTGGAGCTGGTTCCGTCGCCGAAGCTCCAGCGCCAGGCGGTGAGATTCCCGTCCAGGTCCACGCTCCTATCGGTGAAGCTGCAGGTGAGATCGGTGCAACTCGATGTAAACACCGGGATCGGCGCCTTGTTGGGCGGCAGCAGGCCGCCCTCGAAACTGACCGAGGCGGGATTGGAACAGATGTAGGTTCCGGCCTCACAGACCTTGTAGATGTAGGTGGCCGGTCCGGTGAAGAACTTGCTGTCGGCCACCTTCCCATCGTTGGGCGTGTTCTTGCGGTAAACTCCATTCCGATACACGTCCACCGTGAGGCCCCGCGCGCCAGTCCAGGTCAGGGTCATGTACTGCTTGATCGAATCGCTCCGGCCGGTCACCTTGAGAGCGATGGTGGTGGGCACGGGGGTGGGCGCCGGGTTCACCGTACGCCCATCGCACGTCACGTACGTCTCGGTCACCCCGGCGAACATCTTCTGCAGAAAGGTTCGACTGATCTGATCCTTCTGCACGTTGGAGAACCTTCCGTTGAGCGTGCCGATGAGGTCCAGTGACGGCACGACGAAGGCGATATTCACCCCCGACCCGATGATGCGGTACACGTCCTTGGGGTACTGGGTACCCCAGAGGCAGCTCGTATTGGCGCTGATGTTGGGATAACCGGCCACAGTGGTGAACTGCCGGATCCACTCGGCGGTAAAGATCTGATTGCCGGCCCAGCTGCCCTCGTGCAGCAGGAGATAGGCCAGCCGGGCGTAGTCGCGGGCGCTGGCCAGAGCATTTCCGGCGGTAACCCAGATGTAGCCGCCCATCCCGGTGGTCACCTTGTACGCAACCCGGCCTACCCCGATGGGGTCCAGTATCGACCGGCGCAAATACAGGCTCGGCTCCAGTCCGGTGATGTTGCGGAAGATCAGGCTGAAGTGGTTGAACGCCACGCTGGAATAGGTGCTCCCGTTGGTGTAGGTCGATGGCGTTCCGGGATCGAAGTAGAGCGGTGCGCTCTCGGGGAGATCCGGGTCCTTTCCCACGGTTACCGGGACGAAGTTCCAGAGCGGGTCGTTGATGAGCGGCGAGGCGGCCACGTTGTTCTCCGCCTCGGGGATGATGCCGGAGACGTGACGGAAGACGTGGTCGAACGTGATACCGGCTTTCCGCTCGTCACTCAGGGGAAACCCTTCCGGAAGCCAGAGCTGGTCGTAGAGCAGGCTCTGGCCACTCAGGTTCAGACTGGGATAGTCGAGGGCGAGGTGGCCGGTGAGCATCATCGTGAACGTCTTGCCGTTCGAGGCGAGATAGTACACCGCGGTCCGGGCGCTCGCCTGGTTGTAGAACTCGCCCACAATCCAGCCGTCCTTGATGATGAGCGCCGCCTTGTTGCTGGCGTTGTAGCCACTCACCCCGGTGTAGTAGCTGTGCCAGGGGAGCGACATGGCGTAGGCGCCGACCGCCGCGATGGCCGCGGAATCCATCCCGAGCGACCTTACCTTCGCCGCCCCGGTGCCCACCCGCCAGCCGCCTGATGCCTCCGAAGGGGGGAAGTAGTCCGACAGGCTGAAGCTGAAGCTGGGCCGCGCTGCGGGCTGATGTGCTTCTGATTCCGGTCCCGAGATGTCGGACAGGGTGCAGCCCACCACCATCGACGCGGCGGTGGCGAGCGGAACGAACCGCAGCACGTGGCTCATCACTCGAGCGTCACGGCCAGAAACCGAAGCTGTCCCTGGCGCCCCACGTGCAGCACCACCGTGGAGTCGGCGCCCAGGGGCTGGATGGCCGAGCGGAGGTTGGCCAGGGACGTCACCCGCTCGCCGTTCACTCCGTAGATCACGTCGCCCGGCGCCGGACCAGCTTCTCCCCGGGAGTCGGAGGTGACCCCCGCCACGACTACGCCCTGCTCAGCCCTGACTCCGGGAATCATGCGGGCCAGCTCGGGGGTGAGGTCGAGCGCCAGGAGGCCCAACCGGGAGACGAGGTTCTTCTCGGGAGTGACCATCTCACGAAAGAGGTCGGATGGATCGCTCCGCTCCACCAGTGGGACCTGGACGTTTACCCGCTGCAGCGCACGCCTCACCTCGAGGTTCACCGTGCTGCCCGGCTTCCGGCCATACAGGTTCACGTCGAACTGGCGGGCGTTTTCCATCGGCTTTCCGCCCACGGAGAGGATTACATCGTTGATGCGGAGCCCGGCCTTGGCCGCCGGACTGTTGGGATACACGTCCGCCAGCACTACTCCCCACTCGCGAGCCAGGCGGAGTCCTGACGCCAGCGCGGGCGTGATGGTCTGGGCGAAGACGCCGATCTGGCTGCGACGAACTCTTCCCCGGGTTCGAAGCTGATCGTAGATGAAGCGGACGATGTTGGCCGGAGCGGCAAATCCCACTCCTTCACTCCCGCCGGACTGACTGAAGATCAGGGTGTTGATGCCCATAACCACTCCATCGGCGCTCACCAGGGGTCCACCGCTATTCCCGGGATTGATCGGGGTGTCGGTCTGGATGTAGATCATCCGGTCCTCATCCCGAAACTGGCGAGCCACAGCGCTCACCACACCCATGGTGACGCTGCTGGTGAGACCGAACGGGCTCCCGAACGCGAGCACCACTTCTCCGGCGGCCAGCGAGTCGGAGTCGCCCAGCCGGGCAAAGGGCAGCTGCTTGAGTTCGACCTTGAGCACTGCGAGATCGGTCTCCCGATCGAGGCCGACGAGGCGGGCAGGGACCTCGAGAGAAACCGGCGCCAGGACGGAGCGGTTCGGTGCCTCGGCGACGGCGGGCCGGGGCAGCACTACGAGGAACCGCCGCCCGCCCTCGATCACGTGCGCGTTGGTGACGATGAATCCGTCGGGACTCAGGATAACGCCGGAGCCGGTGTTGCGCTGGGTTCCGAGCAGCGAGGTGTTCCCGGCGGCCCCAGCGCTCAGCGGACCGTAGGCCACGACCTGGATCTGGACCACAGCGGGAGACACTCTGGCTACGACGCTCTGGAGCGAGCGGCTAAGACCGCCGAGGTCCGCTCTGCGTTGAGCGGTTTGGGCCGCCGCCGGGGTGCCGAGGACGGCGAGCGCGCAGAGGCAGGCGCTGAGGGGCAGTCTCATCCAAGCGTTTCGGTGCGGGAGAAGCGTCGAATGTGAGGTAGAGCGTAGATTTCCGCTAGGGTGGGAAGGCGGTCAATCCGTGCGGAGTACAGATGGTTATTATCGGGGCGCCTGTCTCGTGCCTCGCTGGAGCAGAGCCACTTCAAACTGCTTTCCCCCACGTCCTCTGATTCTCCTGCGGTGGCACGAGCCGGTGTGCCGGAACCCATTTCTAATTCTCAACCGGGCCTGAAGCGAAGATTGGCCCCTCCTTCGCGGCGTATATTGGGCAATGCGGGTCTCGCGGGCGGAGTATCTGAGCCTTGAGATTAAGGCGCACGAGCTGCTGCGCGGCATTCCCCTGTACGACGTCACAGTGGCGGATCTCCCGGGCGGCGGGGCAGGCCGGAGTCTGGCCGATGTTCGCCGGCTCGCCCGATCGACGAGGCCCATTCGGACGGCGACCGTCCTGTTCGGAGTGCGCCGAGCGCTGGGACGCCTGTTCGGTTGGGATCGCGCCCCGGTGCGAGCGGAGGACACGCTGCTGTCTCGTCTATCGGAGAACGACCGCCGGAATTCGGAGATCGCTCCCGGCACCCGCGACGGTGCGTTCGTCGTTCTCTACCAGTTTCCGACGGAGGCGTTGAGCGAGACCCGGAACGCCACGGTGCGGGGCTGGATCTCGACGGTCTTGGCTGCAACCGAGGCAGGATACCGTTTGTACTGGGCGGTGTACGTTCTCCCGGTCTCCTGGATCACGCGACCATATCTGCTTCTAATCGAGCCCTTTCGCCGCTTCCTCTTATATCCGGCGATGGCGCGACGGATTCGCCGGGCGTGGATTGCTGCTTACGGCCCCAATTTTCAGGGGCAGTAGCTCTGTCCGGGATTCGGCTAATACTCGAGGAAGGAGAGTTGCGAGAGATGGTCAGTCGGATCAAAACAACTGCAAAAGCGCACCACGGAGACACGGAGCACACGGAGGTAGCACGGAGCATTCAGAACAGAACCCGTTTGATGCCATGGACTAGGGTGGTCACATTGAAGTTGATCAGAAGACCCGATGACACTTTGAGCAGTCGCATGTACGTGAGGAGTTGGGAAGCGTGAATCGGGAGCAACTTGTCAACAGATTTGATTTCTACAACTAGGGAACTATGAATCAAAAGATCGATGACATAGGCTTTTGTGAGCCTCACTCCTTTGTATTGCAGTGGCAGCTCCACATGACAGCGATGTCGGATTCCTCGGAGTTCCAACTCGCGGGACAGGCAGCTCTGATAACTCGATTCCAACAGGCCGGGACCCAGGTGGCGATGTACCTCAATGGCGGCCCCGATGGTTCGAGCACTAACCGTGTTAATGGGATGCTCAATTAGCGCCACACGCCCAGCCGCAAAACCCCAAGATGAGCGTCACTGGCAGCAAAGCATCATCATTCTCCCGCGGGTTTTGCCTTTCAACTGTGGCCAAACCCACGTAACGAAACAACCTGCCACCAGACCGGAGAGAGAAAAGCCCTAGCCATCTTGTTGTCTCCGGGTTGACTCCGTGTCCTCCGTGCCTCCGTGGTGCGCAGTTGCTTTGCTTTTACGGTGCGCAGTTGCTTTGTTCACTCTGAGAAGACACGCAATTGTGACATTTGACGTTCCCAATCGCGACAAAAAGGGGTTGCCACCCCCGGTTTCCGTTTCTATACTGGCCGCAATCACTCATTCAGCAGGAGGCGATTTATGGCCAAGACCACGCAGGCGATCCCCAAGGGATATCACACCGTGACACCCAGCCTCATGGTGGCCGGGGCGGCGAAGGCTATCGACTTCTACAAGAAGGCGTTGGGGGCCGAGGAGCGAGGGCGGTTTGCCGGTCCGGACGGGAGCATCATGCACGCCGAGATCCAGATCGGGGACTCGGTCATCATGCTCGGTGACGAGATGCCGGAGCAGGGCGGCAAGGGCCCGAAGACGCTGGGCGGCACGCCCGTGGGTTTGTTCGTCTACCTGGAGAACGTGGATGCGGCGTGGAAGCGGGCAATTAGCGCTGGCGGCAAGGAGATCATGCCGCTGGCAGACCAGTTCTGGGGCGACCGGGCCGGGTGCTTCGAGGATCCCTTCGGCCACAAGTGGTGGCTGGCCCAGCACGTCCGGGACATGACACCGGAGGAGCTGAAAGAGGCCGGCGAGCAGTTCTTCTCGCAGATGCAACCGGCTCACTAAGCCCCTCATCGGCAGGGCAGAAAGCGGATCCGCTCAGCGGGTCCGCTTTTGCTTTTCCGGTGTTGTGTATCACCGCTGTGCTTTGGGATCTACCGATATCCAGCCGCCTGGAGCTGAAACAACTCTGAATACAACCCGCCTAGCGCTACGAGCGCCTCATGGGTTCCCTGTTCCACTAATTCTCCGCCCTTGAGCACCAGGATCCGATCGGCCATTCGCACGGTCGAGAATCGGTGTGATATCAGCACCGCCATCCTTCCTCTAGTAAGCTCGCTGAAACGGAGAAACACCTCGTACTCGGCGCGGGCATCCAGCGCCGCGGTGGGCTCGTCCAGAATCAGGAGCTGCGCCTCCCGCATATAGGCCCGGGCCAGCGCCACCTTCTGCCACTCACCGCCGGAGAGATCCACCCCGCCCTCGAACCGCTTGCCCAGCATCTGCTCGAACCCGCCGGTGAGGCGCTGGACCACCGAATCCGCCAGGCTCCGCTCCGCCGCCGTCTTGATCGCCGGCTCGTCCGTCACCCGCTCGATGTTGCCGACCGCGATGTTCTCCTTCAATAAAAAGTCGTAACGGACGAAGTCCTGAAAGATGACCCCGATGTTCCGCCGCAGACTGTCGATGTCGTACTCCCGGAGATCGACCCCGTCGAGCAGGATCCGGCCCTCGGTCGGGTCGTAGAGCCGAGCCAGCAGCTTGACCAGCGTGGTCTTCCCGGCCCCGTTCTCGCCGACCAGCGCGATCCGCTCGCCCGGCGCGAGCGCGAAGTCGAGTTGCCGCACTGCCCACTGCTCCGAGCCAGGATATTTGAAGCCCACGCCCTCAAAGGTGAATCCGGTGCGGATCGGTACCGGTACCGGCTTGGCGCCCGGTTTGAGCCGGATGCTGGGCTCGATCTCGAGAAAGCTGAACAGGTCATCCAGGTAGAGGCTCTGCTCGAACACCTGACTCAGCGACAGCAGCACCCGCTGGATCAGGTCCCGGCTCTGCCGGAACGAGCCGGCCAGGAAGGTCAGCACGCCGATGGTGAACACGCCCGCCGCCGAGCGATAGCCGATCACCGTGAGATAAATGATGACCGCGTAGGCGCTGTAGTACCCCAGCGTTCCCACTGCGGCCAGCAGGGTGGAGATGACGCTCCGCCTGACCGCCAGCGACTTGTTGGCTTCGTAGAACTCCTGCGACAACCGGTCGTACCGGCCCACCAGAAAGTCCGACAGCCCGAACAGCTTCAGCTCCTTGGCGGAGATGTCGCTGGCCCCGATATACCGCAGGTAGTCCAGCTGGCGCCGTTCCGGAGTCCAGGAGAAGAGGAGCGAGTAGCCCAGCGACGCGAAGTGGGTCTCACCCAGAAGCGAGGGCAGCACTGCGACTGCCAGCAGCACCAGGAGCCAGGGCACGTACACCGCCAGCGCCACACTGAGCGACACCAGAGTGATCAAGTCCTGCAGCGTCGCCAGGAGCATGGTGAACAATCCGATCCGGCCTACCGTCTGCCGCCGGGCCCGCTCCAGCTTGTCATAGATCTCGGCATTCTCGAACTGCTCCAGGTCGAGGGTCGCGGCGTGCTGCATGAGCTGCACGCTGGTTCGGTTGGCGAAGAGGTCGCCCAGGAGACTCTCCAGCAGGGCCGACACTCGGCTCAGCCCCTCGCCCACCAGCGCGATCCCCAGCTCGATCCCGACCAACAGCGCGAGCCGGTTCCAGGGAATCGGGCCGCCTTGCGCGTGGGTGGCAATGGCCCGCACCACCTCGTCCACGATGAGCTTGCCGATCCAGAGCACCGCCAGCGGCACCGCCGAGCGGGCCACCCGAAGCATCAGGATGCCTACGACGTAGCGCGGCTCGGTGTCCCACACCATGCGGAGCAGCTTGGGCAGGTGCCGGAGCGCCTGGAGCCGCTCCCGCCAGCCGACGTCGGGAGCCGGCATCCGACCGCGCCCGTTGCCGCGGATGACAGGGTGTTGGAGGGGGAGAGACATGCCCTAAAAGTAAGAGGTGAGAGGTAAGAGTGAGGGGCAAGAGGAGAGAGGTATGAGGTGAGAGCGGAGGACAGCAACCGCTCAGCTTTGTAGCAGCACCGCTCAGCTTTGTAGATGATTTGCCGACTCCCGTACTCACAGGTATGTTGTGCCTCTCGAATTCCTGCCGCGGGTCCACGTCTTTGCCTCGGAGTCGCTATGCGAGTACCCCCGTCCACACATCGTTACGTGTCCATCATGAGCGCGCTACTCGTGTCGGCCTGCGCCGATGGCGCTATGGTCAGCCCGCCGGCAGAGGACAACCCGCCATCGTTCACCGAGGTGAACGCCTGTCAAACGATCACCTTCAACGAGTTCAGTAACGGCGACATCGTGACCTCGGTCGCGCTCTCCGGCATGACGGTCAACTTCGGGGTGGCCTCCTTCCTCCAGCCCAACGGCAATCCCAACCCCAACAACCGGCTCCGCGCCTTCAACACCAACCTCGATCCCACCAAGGGCGACGGGATCTACGGTCCGGGTGACTGGAAGGACCTGGATCTGCTCTGGAAGACGCCCGGAATCTGTGACGAGTGCGAAGGCCTGGGACGAGTGCTCGTGATCGAGGACAACCGCGGCTTCAACCCCTGGGGCGACTATCGCTGGGGCGGCCTCATCACCCTGACCGGCTTTGCGCCCAACTCGTTTATCGATCGGTTCACGGCGGTGGACGACAACAGTGGGGAGCAGCCGATCGTGATGCGGGTAAACGGCACCCAGGTGGCCGCGACCACCCCCCAGGGTGAGGCACAGGTCCAGGTCGTCACCCCGTCATCCAAGCCGGTCATCACCGGCAGCGTGGAGTTTCAACTGGGGACTTCGGCCGTCGACAACGTGACCGGCTCCGGTGCCCTCGACAACATCAAGGTCTGCACTCGGCAGGAGGAGCTGGGGGAGGAGGGGTGCACACCCGGCTTCTGGAAGAACCATCAGAGCCGGTGGGCCGCCACCGGGTTCTCGCCCAGCCAGACGCTGGAATCCGTCTTCGACGTGCCCGACGCATACGGCGTCGACAATGCCACGCTGCTGGCCGCGTTGAGCTTCCCGGCAGGGCCGACTGTGGCCGATGCCGCCCGCGCGCTGCTGCACCATGCGGTGGCCGCGCTGCTGAACGCATCGCACCCCGGGGTGGACTACCCGCGCACGGCCGCTTCCATCATCGCGGACGTGAACGCGGCGCTCGCCACGGGCTCTCGTTCGACCATGCTGGCACTGAAGAACGCGCTTGATGCGGACAACAACCTGGGCTGCCCGTTGAACTGATCTGCTGCTCTGCTGGATTCCTCGACTGGAACGGCCCGGAGCCAACCCGGGCCGTTCTTGAGGTCATAGACCCACCGCCTGACCTACTACCCGACCGCCTTACCGCTTCCATTCCTCGAGATGCGCCCGCAGAAACGACAGCGGCACGCTCCCGTTTTCCAGCACTCTGTCGTGGAACTCACGGATATCGAACTGAGCACCCAGCCGACTCTTCGCCTGGTCCCTGAGCCGCTCGATCTCGAGCCGCCCGATCATGTACGCCGTCGCCTGCCCCGGATTGGCGATGTAGCGGTCCACCTCCGACTCTGCTCCGGCCCGGGAGATCGGCACGTGGGCCATCATGTAGTCGATCGCCCGCTGGCGGGGCCAGCCCAGCACCGCGAGCCCGGGGTCCACCACCAGGCGGGCGGCACGCAGCGCCTGCTGCCCGAGATCACCGAACCAGTCGAGCTCACTGGAGTACAGCCCCATCTCCTGGGCCAGTCGCTCGGCGTAGAGTCCCCAGCCCTCCGTGTAACCGGAGAAGAAGAGGTAGCGAGTGATCGGGTGCGCGCCGGTCCGCTCCTGCGCAATGGCGATCTGGAGGTGATGCCCCGGGACGGTCTCGTGGAAAGCGATGCCCTCCAGCGTCGCTCGGGGCTTGGGTGGCGCATCGCTCGCGTTGATTCGCCAGCGCCCCGGCCGCTTGCCATCGGGCGTGCCGGGCACATACGAGTTGGGGCACCCGCTCTTCTCCTCGAATGGGAGACAGGGATCGACGATGACATCGCCCCGGGGCAGCCGGCCGAACCACCGGGGCATTGCCACCTTGGCCCGGCCGATGGCGGCTTCCGCCGACCGGATGATCTCCTCCCGGTTGCGGAAGGTGTAGGTGGTGTCGGTCCGAAGCCTTTCGTAAACGGCGGGAAGGTCCGAGCTCCCCAGGATGCGCTGCGCGATGGGCCGAGCCTCCGCTTCGAGCGCCGCCATCTGCTGGAGCCCGAGCTGGTGAATCACCCTGGCGTCGCGGTCCACCGTGGTGAACTGGCGGACCCGGGCCCGATAGCACTCGGCGCCGTTCGGCAGTGTCGTGAGCTCGGTGGTGCTGCGGGCGCGGGGGATGTACTCCGAGCCCAGGAAGTCCCGATAGCGCGTCGCCGCCGGAATGATCTCCCGGCCGACGATGGCGATGATCGAGTC
>Ga0307409_100000321_pt1 | contig 19683 bp, 31 predicted proteins | sample 322Ometagenome_2_FD_203888 | JGI IMG/M metagenome (GOLD analysis project Ga0307409, IMG submission 203888) | Maize rhizosphere microbial communities from greenhouse at UC Davis, California, United States - 322HYB-O-2 | ecosystem: Host-associated > Plants > Roots > Rhizosphere > Soil | place... | reverse complement strand
TGGTGATCCCGCCGCTCGCTCGGCGGGTGTCTCTGTTGCTCAAGTATGGCGACGGCTCGACGGGCGACGCTCCGCTGGCGCAGCTCTTCGCCGCCTTCGGGCTGCCCAACATCGGGAGCCTGGGCTTTATCGACCTGCTGTCTTCGCGTGCCGCTGCCTTCGGCGACGGCATCCCGATCCCCGCCGGAGCAACGAAGCTCGTTCTCACCAATATGTCCCCCGACCTGGTGTCGATGGGCGCCGTCTTCCATCTGGGGCTGTGATGCGGGCGAGCCCGGCAGCTGTGCAGCGTCTTCGCGAGCTGGAGCAGCTCGTGTTGACGGCGTACCAGGACGAGGGTGGCAAGTGGACGATCGGTTACGGCGACACGAGGAACGTGAAGCCTGGCGATGTGATCGACGAGGCCGAGGCCGAGCGGCGTCTGAGCGTGCGCGTGGGCGAGTTCAGCGACGCGGTGCAGAAGCTGCTCAAGCGACCGGCGACACAGAACCAGTTCGATGCGCTCTTTATCTTTGCGTACAACGTTGGCAGCGATGGGTTGCGCACGAGTGTGCTGTTGCAGCTCTTCAACGCGGGCGAGGTGGCGCGAGCGGCGCGGCAGTTCATGCGGTGGATCTACGTGCGCGGCCCTGAGGTGCTGCTCAAGCGCAATGACACGGGCGACGACGTGAAGGCGCTACAGCGCGAGCTGCGGGAGATGGGCTTTAAGGTCGCCATCGATGGCGACTTTGGCCCCAACACGGAGCTTGCGGTGCAGGCCTGGCAAAAGAAGCTCGGCGCGCAGGCGACGGGCGAGCTGCGCTATCGCCCCAAACGGATCAGCGCGGGTCTCGTGGACCGGCGCGCGGACGAGCTGGTGAGGTTTCTGTCGGTATGAGCAAGAAGACGATCCTGGGCTGGGCTCTCTTCTCGCTGGCGACGCTGCCGCTGTCGGCGGCCTGGGCGAAGCGCCGAGCGAGCGTGCCTGCGCCCGAGCCCGAGCAGCAGTGGCCCGAGCAGGCGCCGCCGGAGAACCCGGCGACGCCCGAGCCCCCACCGGAGCCGATCGAGCTGCCGCCGTTCATGCCGGTTCCGCCGCTCACGCTCCCCGAGCTGCCGCCGCTCTTTCCGGGGCTGCCCCCGATCGACCCTTACCCGACGACGCCCGAGGTGCCGACCGAGCCCCCTCAGGAGCGAGCGAAGCCGAAGGTCTACAAGTTCCGCGCGCTGCATCGCTACGAAGTGACCGTTGACGCGCTGCCGGTGCCGGGCGTCTCGCTGCGCAAGCTCGCCGAGAGTGTCATCCCGTACATGCGGATGACGGACCCTGATTTCTCGTCGACCGAGTCTGTGAAGCGCAACGGTCGCGATGCAACGCGAGTGCGGATGCAGGTTAGTTCGCTCTTCGACCACGAGGAGCCGCTAGAGCGGGAGCGCTCCTTTGCTGGCGTGGGCTCCATTTGGCTCGTGAGAGCCGTTGACCGAGGGTCCTACTGATGGCGGCGCAGCAGACGAAGACGCAGACGAACCTGCCCCCCGTGCGCCTGGAGCCCGGGTGGTACTGGTGGCACTACATTCGCTCGGAGACCGAGGCGCAGTGGGCGGCCTTCCATGCGCTCAGCCTGCGCACGCTGAAGATCCGAAAGACCTTCCCCGGTGACACGAGCCGGGCCAACGTCGTGGTGTTCGAGGTGCTGGAGCCTATCGCGTGGACGCTGAGCGGCATCCCGTCGAAGGCGCCAAAGAAGGGGCGGACGGAGCTGAAGGACCTCGCCACGGCGCCCGAGTTCAAGGCAGCGCCCGACCTGGCGGCGCTGCTTGCCGAGGCCGGAGAGGTGGGGTCGAGCGCGAGCACGGTAGGTAAGGTCCTGTTGTGGGGTGGCGCTGCGGTGCTGCTCCTGAACCTCTGGCGCTGGTCCGAGCCGCCCCAGCGCCGCTACGCGCTCGAGGAAGACTGATGGTCCGCGGACCGCTGCCGCTGCAGGGTGGCGCGAAGCCGCCGGGGCGCGTGCTTGCTGCGCTCCACATCCTGCAGACCATGGTTGCATCGCTGCCGGCGGAGATACGTCTGCAGCTCGCGGGCGCGGTGCGCACGTGGGTGGATGAGTTTGAGCGTCAGGCTCTTTCCGATTTCGATCGGCAGAACCCGCCCCCAGCGGGCGGTCCGAACACGTACACGACTTCCGGCTGGAGCCGGTGAAAGGGACGAGGGGGTTATGCTGGGTTGGGTGTTAGCGCTCGGTTTGGGCGTTGTCGCAGTGAGGGGGCGCAAGGGCTCCGGAGGCTCGAAGGCTCAGACGAGCGGGTCGGTCACGTTGCTCGGTGGCAAGAGCTATCGGGTGGAGCTGTCGGTGAGCGGGCGCGCAGTCAACGAGGCGCCGAACCCAGCGCAGGTCGCCGAAGGCGTGCGCAACGGGCTGATGATGAACGGCGGCTATGATGTGTATGCCTCGCCGAGCAATCCGATCCTGGTGGGCTACTCGATCGACGTGCCTTACGACACGCCGGTCGTGCTGGGCGTGGCGGCGACGCAGCAGATCGGAGGGTTGCCGGCGGAGTATGTCTTCCGCTCGGTGCAGCGCATCGCCAAGCGCAAAGCGGCCTGAGCGACGCATGCCGGCGTGGCTCTTGTGGGTGTTCGCTGCCTGGAGACAGCGTCGCGAAATCGTCGCGGCTGGAGAAGCTGTCGTCGAGGCGGTCGAGAGCATCACGGGCGACGCCGAGCCTTCGAATCCGTTGCCGGCGAGCGCGGTGGAGCACAACCGCCAGCAGGAGCGGAGCGCCATTGCAGCCAACAAGGCCGCGAACGCAGCGAAGGCCAACGCTGAGAGGCTCGTGGATCGAGAGGCTGTGACGCCTCCCCACGGGCGAAAGCTCCCTCCCCTCCCTCCGAGCAAAAGGATCCCCCCACGTTGACCCCGAAGCGACTGCCAAACCGTCTCCAGAAGACCTACGAAGCTCTGCCCACGTTCGACAAGTTGCGCGACGCGCACCCGGAGCTCAAGGCGTACCAGCTGCGCGCGATGTTGCGCGACGTGGCGTGCTTCCGCTGCCCCGATGGATCGGTGCGCTACTCCGCCGACGAGGCGGCGGCCGCGCTGAGTAGGCCCCCGCCGACGGCAGAGGAACGCGACGAGGACAAGGGCGACGACGACCTGGAGGACGAGGACGAGCACACCCGAGACAGCCCGCGCGTGCTCGGAGCGTTGCAGCTCTTTAACGAAGCGCTGCGCCTCAACGCTGCGCAGGCGAAGGCGCAGGGCGAGCTGATGAAGGTCTACGAGTCGACGCTGCGCGCGATGACCGAGCCGTTCAAGTGCGGCGTCGGCATGCTGACGGACACGGTGAAAGAGCTGAGGGAGCAGAATGCGGCTCATGTCGAGCGCTGGGATAAGGTGGTGGTGCTCATGGAGACGGCGAGCAGCAACCAGCATCAGCGCGACGTGGAGCGCGAACGCGAGAAGACGCGCGCCGAGTTCCGAAAGGATCTGGGCGTTGCCGTCGTCGCTCAGCTGCCGGCGGTGCTGGAGATGTTGGGCAAGAAGAGCGCCGCGAACGACACGAAGCCGAGCAGCTCGAGCAGCTCGGGCCCGACGCAGCCGCCCCCTTCGGATCCGCCCCCCGACGGTGGCGGAACCGAGCCCACGCCTACGGCGCCACCCGAGCCCGCGCCCAGCTCGCCGCCGGCCGCGCCGACTCCGACGGAGGTTGCCGTGCTCGCCTTCAGCGCGCTGGGGAGCCTCGAAGAGGGGCTATTCGACTGCATCGCTTCGAACCTCGAAGACCCGGCGCAGCGCGCGAAGTTTGACCGCTTCAAGGCTGCACTCGTCGCGTCGGGTGGTGCGCCCCAGCAGCAGCCACCAGAGCGCCAAGCCAACGACCAGAGCCTCAATCACGCCTCAGCGTGAGCGCAGCCATGGGCATATTCAATTACCTCCGCAACCGTCGCGGCGACGGCGCGGAGCAGCCGGAGGCAGCTGGTCAAAACGTGCGGGCCGTCAAGCTCCCTGGGGGTGAGCTGGTGGTCGTGGTCGACGACCCGGGCCCAGCAGCGACGGTGACCGAGAGAGCGCAGCCGCCCGAGCGGCGCAGCCGCCGGCCGCGGCGGCGCTGAGAGAAGGGGAACCATGCGAGTCATACACAACGAAGAGGCGCACCGAGCGCGCGTCGCGCAGTTGCGAGCCATGGGCTACCGCGTGAAAATCATCACGCTTCCGGACGGGTCGCGCGTGGTGCTCACGAGCAAAAAGCGATTCGTTTGCAACTCGAGCCATTGCTTCTGGAAGCGAGACCCGGGCGGCGCTCCCGCCGTGCCGCTCCCGAAGAAGCCGAAGGCAGCGAAGAAGCGCCGCCGCTGACCCCACTCCCCTCCCCGGTTCTCCGGAGCCACCAGGACAGGGAGCTGGGTGCCTGCTGGGCCGCCTCGCCGCGGCGTCTGCGCCGCCGTTTGCGCCCCCTCCCCCCGGGGGAGGGGGGAACCCCGTAGGGGCGCAGGTGGGGGCCTCTGGAAACGGCGCGCGCCAGCGCTCCCGGCCGCCGTGCTACGGTGCCCCTCGAGCGGGTCGCGGGGGGCAATCCGCCGCGACCCGCCCGCCCCTAAAAGGTCCACCTACACCGGGCCTCGATTCGTACCGGCGACAGCTGCGGGCGAGCTGGTCCAGACTGGCCGTCGGGGGGCGATGGAGGGGGGGGCGCGTGGCGTGCGAGCTGCTGGAACACCAGACGCACGCGCTCGCGCGCGCGATGTTCGTGAGCGACTTGCAGGTCGGAGCGCTCGTGCCGAACGCCAGCGAGGCGCGCGCGCAGTGGATGCGCGACAGCCTGGCGAGGGGCGACGCAGCGCTGGCGCGCATCGTGTCGAGGCTCGACGCCTCGACATTCGAGCGCACGTGGCGTCGCTTGCACCGAGCTTTGGATCAGCGCGGCCCGGAGGCAACATTGCGATGGCTGACGACATAGACGACGAAGCGGAATTAGCGCTCCCGCCGGGGCCGCTCTGTGCGAAGTGCTTTCACCAGCCCTGCCCGTGCTGCCCGCTGCCGTGCTGTGACCTGCTGCAGCCAGGGTGCTGCGAGGACCGCTGCGCCGTTGCGCTCGAAGATTTCGACACCTGGAAGTCCGAATGCGCTCGCGTCGCGGCGTCGGTAGACGCCGACGAGGTGTGGCTCGTGATGAGCCTGGGTCCGTGGCTGCCGGTGTCCGTTCGCGTCACGCGGGGCATCCGTTGACGGGGCCGTGGCTGCTGCGGGACGTGCTCGCCGAGGTGCTTGCCGACGTGCGGGAGCGCTCGCGGCCGGCCAACGACGGCGGAGCGCGGGAGGGGCAGGCGCGGCCCATGGTTGCGGCCAAGGGCCAAGAAAGGTGAGCGAATCAATGGGGGAAGATTTCCCCCATTGACTCGGTGTCGGGAGCTGGCCTAGACAGTGGGTCATGGCTTCCACCATCAACAACGCTTCGAACCTCCCCACGTCGCGCCTCAACCTAGAGGCTCGCTTTGCCGCCGCTGCGATCGAGAAACAGGCTCGCCTTCAGGGCGAGCCCGTGTCCGTCTCGCTGTACAACGCCGCGCGCATCTTCAACGCTGAGTTTTTCGATGGCTCGCTGTTGCCGTGCGCGGTCGAGGTGACGACACCCGGCAGCCAGCGTGCGCTCGCGGACTACCGCTCGAAGACGGTTGAAGGCATCGAGTCGCACATCCGGATCAGCCCGCGCGCGGTGCGAAAGGGCCTGCGCTACGCGCTAGACGTGCTGCTGCACGAGCTGTTGCATGCGTATTGCTACGAGGTGATCGGCAACGTCGAGCCGAAGTGGGGATACCACGGACCGATCTGGGCGGCTCAATGCAACCGGGTGGGGCGGCTGATGGGGCTCGGCGAGGTGTTCGTGAAGGGGCGAGGCGGTCCGAACGCTGCGCAGTGGCCGATCTGCGTTCGCCCCCAGGGATTCTATGGCTTCGAGCAGGAGCAGGGGGGCGAAGTGGGGGAAGAGACGCAGGGCGAGGAGCCCGGCAACGAGCAGGAGAGGATCCGAAAGAGCGTGGCGCGGCTGCTGCGTCGCGCTGATCGCGACACGTTGGAGGACGTAGGCCTGATGGCAGTGCAGCTCATGGAGAGCTTGGGCGGCGGCGAGAGCGCGGAGGCTGCGCAGTGATGCGCTCGGAGTCTCAGTGCGCTCGGGTCGCGCTGCTGCTCGGCGTGTTGACGCCGCTCAGCGCGGAGGCTCAGCGCCTTCGCGAGGGGGCGCAGCGCGCTGCGCGTGAGATCGAGGCGCTGGGTCGGAGCGTCGTTCCCTTGCTGCAGCATCCAGACGGGTGGCTGCAGCTCGAAGAATGCGAGGACCACGACTGCGCGGGCTGCGCCTGGTGCGACGCGCACGGCATCACGGAGGGCGAATGTCCGGAGCAGTGAGCAAGCGCGGCCGCACGCTGTTGGCAAAGCTGGCGCTCGAGGCAAAGCCGGTGCTGGTCGAGGGCCCGGAGCTGAAGACGGCTCGCGCGCTGGAGCGGGCTCACCTGGTGATGATGGAGAGGACGGCGGACGACCGCAACGCGGTGATCCTGATCGGGCCCGGTCGCCATTGGCTGCGGCACAACCACCCGGAGCTGTTGGTGGACTGGTATCGGCCGCCAGCGGGCGGGGTGCAGTGGTTGCGTGCAGTAATCCGGCATCAGATCGCGAATGAGATCGAACGTCGCCAGAGAGGAGCATCGGGGACTCCGCCGTTTCGGGGCGAGCTGCGGTCGTGGATCATGTCTGGTGTGCTGTCGGCGGCCGATGTGGTGTCGACTTCAGCGCATCAGGCCGACGCTGAGGGGGAGGCGCTTTACTCGCAAATTAAGGCCATGGAGGCCGAGGAGAGATGATGAACAACAACAGGCGAGACGACAGAGGCGGCCGCGGTGGCAGTAGCAGCAGCAGCCGCAACGACGGCAACGATGATACGCGCTGGGTGCTGGCAGGCGTGGCGTGGCCCTTCAAAAACGATAAGGAAGGCTTCAACATCGACGTGGACTGGAGCATCAGGCAAGGGGCTCGGCTGAGCCTCATGCCTCCGAAGGAAGAGGGTAGGCCGTGGAATCTGTACGAGCTGCGCGAAAAGAAGAACCCGCGCGACACCCAGCGGTGAAGGTGAAGAAGAAGTGCAAAGACTGCCGGCGCGTGCCTCCCAAGGGCGCGCGCCGGTGCGCGGCCTGCGCGAAGCGCCACACCGAGACCGAACGGGCTCGGCGCGAGCTGCGCAGGCAGCAGGGGCGTTGCGTGGTCTGCGGCGCCGAGGCGTTCGTGGTTGAAGGGGTCAAGCAATCGTTGTGCGCCGAGCATCGTGAACGCTTGGAGCTGCGCCGCGCGGCGCTGCGTACGTGAGGGGGGCAAACGTGGTGATTGAGTTCGTGGTGATCTACTGGGCGCTGCGCGATCGTTGGTCGGTGTACTTCGCCAACGGAACGACGTTGACGGGAGCGCGCACGCAGGCCGAGGCCGAAGGCGCGGCGCTCGATGTGCTCGGGGTGGAGCGCAGCGCCTTCGACGTGGACGAGCAACCCTCCGAGGAGGGCGACGCGCGGCGGCTGATCCGGTTCCGCCCGCGAGGCTGGCGCGTGCAGGTGCGCGATCTGGACGAGAGCGAGCGCGGGCGCGTCCGGGAATGCTTGGAGTGGATGCAGTACGGTGGCGTTAGAGTGGGCGAGCCCGCCGACTACGACGACGACAGCACGCGCGCCCGCTACGAGCTGCGCCTGGAGGAGGCGCGCGTACGCTGGCCCGATGTTGCGAGACTGATCGGTTTCTAATGAGAAAGGTGGCAAGGGCGATGAAGGCGGTTCAATTCAAGGCCGATGGCTGGTGGGTGGAGAACGATGGCGAGGCTCGGCGCCTGTCCGACGAGCAGGTGGCGTTGATGAAGGCTGCGCTGCGTGGCGCGTTCCAGCGTGACGAGGTGAGCAAGATCCCTGAACGCTCGCTCGTGCAGGTGGGCGCGACGCCCGAGGACCTGGCGCAGCGCTTGGGCTGGGAGATCGAGAAGGTGCAGCGCGTGGCGGCGGAGCTGTCGGTGCTCGGTGTGCTCGCGGCGCACGAAAGGCCGAAGGCTCACTGATGCAGGACGAGACGATTGTCGTGCACGAGCCGGTGGCGTTCTGGAGACAGGTGGCGGTGGAGCTGGTGCTAAACATCCTGAGCCGGCGTGGCTTCGATGCTGCCGATCGAGCACTGGAGGACGCGCTAGCTCAATTTACGACGGGCTGTGCGGGGCATCCGGAGACGTTGGCGGAGCAGGCTGCGGCGCTGTCGATCGGCGAGTTCGAAGAGATGGCGCACCGAGCGGGTGTAGCGAAGCTCCTGGAGGGGAAGCCATGCACGGACGAAGTGCGCGCGCCGTTGCCGTGTGCCTACGATTTTACGGGCTCCTGCGAGTGGTGCAGCCAGAGCAAGCAGGAGATCGAGCCTGGTGTCTGAGCCAAAAATGATCGTAGACGACAGCACTGGTGAGCTGCGTCTGTTCGTCGAGAGAGACGACGGAAGCCGCTATCGGCTATCGGCTGATCAACAACGGTTCTTCTTGGCCGTGATCGGGCTCGGCTTTGGCACGAGCGTGGTGCTCACCACGGAGTATCGACCGATCGACGTGGGCACTGTCGACGGTGGGGCTCTGCTTGAGCGCTTGGGCTGGTCGCAGGCAAAGGCGCACTTTGTTGCGGCGGAGCTGGCTGAGCTGGGCCTGGACGTGCGCCTGGGGAGCGAGCAACCCGAGTGAGACTCCGTCTCCGAGCTGCGATGCGAAAGCGCCTGAGCTGGCAAAGCAGGGGGGGCGACGGCGATTTTGGGGGGGATGCGCTCGATCGCCCCCCCGGCGAATCGCAACGGCCATGTGGAGGTTTGCAACAGGGGCAGGCGGAGCGACCCGCGGCCGCCGGGTCTCTTTCCGCTTGTTCCGCGCTTCGGCCCCATGAGACGGTTGGCGCGTTCAGCTCCGACCGACCGACATAGAGACCACAAAAGCACTCGAGCCGCGCTCCCTAAAGGCTTCCAACCAGGGGAGAACGCGGCTCGACCAAGACCCGGGGCTGAACCCGTTGGCGATTGGCGACACCAAACACAGCACGCAAAGCGCAGGGCCGTCAAGGCCTGGGAGGATGCGGGGTAACGGCCCGTGTCGGCGAGGCGGTCCACTGGCAAACCGGTGACCGCGTCCTTCCGGGCCTCGGCGGCCCCCTGGTGACGCGCTGGGGGCTCGGATGAGCCGTAGCGGCGACGCTGCCGATCGAGCGCTCCGGAGGGCGCGCGCGAACCCGCGTCAGCTGTGGCTGCGAGGGGTGGACGGAGCGCCCGAGGGGCCGTCGCAGCCAAAGTTGTCCCGTTCAATCGGGACACGAGGGCGCCCGTGTAAAAAACCGCCGGGTGTTTTCTACACTTCTCAGCCGCCGGTTTCTGTGCCTGAGCGATTTGCGCTCGAGCTGGAGCTGCAGCGCATGGAGTGGGCCGCCGACGGCGGCGACGGGTCGGTGTGCAGCACACACGAGGGCGAGCTGCGGACGCTCGATCTGGAGTGGCAGCTTCGGGGACCACTTCTCGAAGCGATGGCCGCCGTGCTGCTTCGCCCCGGGCCCGCTCGAGACTCGAGCGCGCGCCAGTCTGAATGTTCCATGGAGCCGGCCGCGTGAGCCGAGCGGGGGATGCAGGGGTCACCCGGGGCGGTCTCGTGAGGCTGGCGCGCGCGCGCGTCGGGCGGAGCTGCGCGCAGGACAGGGAGCTGGGTGCTTGCTGGGCCGCCTCGCTGCAGCGCTGCGCTGCCGTTTGCGCCCCTGACGGGGCGCAGCTGAGGGTCTCGCGCGGAGCTCAAAGCGCGCGTGCAACCGTGCGTTGCGGCTCGCGATTTTGGGGAGGGCAGGGCGCGTGATTGATAGGTCGCGCGACCGAACCTCGGTAATTGGGAGAATGTCCGTCCATCAACGGTCGGACGCCGATGCAGCGCCGCCGATCGGTGCCGTGCTCGCCAACGGTCTGAGGCGCCTCATGGGCCGGGGCCAGTACAACTGTCGTCTCCGCCGGGTCGCTCCGACGGTACAGCTGAAAAAATACGAGCGGTTTGTCGATGGCCGCACGCGCAGCAAAGTCGTTGTCGATGGTGTCGCGACCTGCAAGAGCCGGCTCTGCCCGATGTGCGTCGGCAAGTGGGAGCGCACGCGCGCGAACGAGATCACCCAGGCTGTAGAAAACTGGGGCTCGTTTCGCACGCTCTTCGCGACCTTCACGCAGTCACACCGGCGCGACATGCCGCTCGTGCTGCTGCATCGGATGCAACGGCACGCCTATGGTGCGATGTGGAGTGGGCGCCGCGGGCAAGCCGCGGCGCGAAGGCTCGGAGGGCGGCCCGAGTCGGTGCGCTCCCATGACCTCACGTGGTCAGCGGAGAACGGCTTCCATCCACACCTTCATTGCCTGCTCTTCCTGCAGGACCGTTGCGACAACCTGGAGGACATGCATCGTGTTCTCGATCGGCGCTGGCGCGAGTCGTTGGTCGCGACGCTGCGCAGCTTCAAGCATTTGCTGTTCCGGATACAGCTGCGCGTCACATGCCGCGTGGAGTGGCGACGTGTCGACGGTCGGCTCCGTCGCTTCGTCGACTGCGAGCACTGCCGCCGGGGCGGTGACGGTCAGTGCCCGGTCTGGCGGGAGCGTGCGGTCAAGATGTTCAGCTCGAAGCTGTTTCGAGCCAAAAATAGGGACGGCAGCGCCACCACGCTGATCGGGGAAGCGCAGCGAGTGACGCGCATGTTGCGCAACTTCACCGAGGCCAATATCCAGCCGAGTGTCGCTCGTGGCGTGAAGCTAGAGCAGGTGCGCGATGAGAAGGGCATGGGGACCTATCTGGCAAAGCTCGGTGCTATGGGCTTCGAGCTGGCGAGCGCATCGACGAAGCGCGCGCCCGTGCCGGGCGCCGATGCATGGGGTCTGGGTCATCTCGGTAGCGATAAGCGCGTTCGTCACTATGGCTTGTGGGAGCTGGGCCGCCTGTGCACGATCCATGGTCATCCTCTGCGCGTGGTCGCGCGGCGCGCGTGGCGCGATCTGTTCACTGCGACGCGCGGCACGCAGACGATCACCTTCAGCAATCGAGAGGAGCTGGGGCTAGGCCCCGATGAGTATCCAGACGAGCCCGAGGTGCCAAACCCCGAGCCCGAGCAGCTGTCGCTCGGCGATGGCGAGTTCTCTAGCGTGCTCGGCACCATTGCGGCGGGCACGTGGGACCACATGGCGAGGACGCAGGGGCACGGGCTGCTCGTGATGATTGAGCACGCGCATCAGCTCGGGCTGCTCGAGCGCTTGCCCCAAGTCGATCCCCCGATCCATTTCATGGCGGGCACGCCGTCGAACCGAGGGCCACCGGAGCGAGCCCCGCCCCCGCCCACGACGGCGGAGCGAGACAGAGCCGAGCGAGAGGCATTGGAGAGAGGGCAGGCGTTTTGGAGCAGCGTCACGGCGCAGCTGCGCGCGCGCGACGTGCCACACGATTGGCTGTTTATGGAGGAGGTGCGCGAACAGTTGTGGAAGGCTAACGCGGCGACCGACATGGGCTCTCACGTGCCGCGGGTCTTCCTGCCGCGCGAGACGTACGCCGAGACCTACAGGCGCGACCAGTCGGAGCAGGAGAGCCGCCGGGAGCCGAAGGTCTGAGGTATGCTGGCGCCCGTGACAGACCGCGAGATTGTGACGCATGGGTGCCCGTTCTGCGCCGGGGAAGTTTTGTTAGTGGGCCGCCGGCTCAAGCATGCCGAGCCGGTGTGCGCTCGCTACAGGCAGTGGATCGACGAAGGCAAAGAGCAATACCGCCAAGCGCGCGCGAATGGCCGTGCTCACGAGCTGGTGGATGAGGCTGACGAAGCGGTGTTCCAAGCTGCGCTGGCCGTGATCCCCATCCAGGACGACGACCTGGATCACACTGTCGCGGAAGGCATAAGCGACCGCGCCATCAATGCGGACTGGGGCGACCTGATGAGAGAGGTTGCCGAGGTGGGCCTGGCGTACGCGAACGCCGAGCAGCTCGAGCGGTGGGCGAAGGCGCTCGACCTGCTCGACGCCCCGTTGCTGGCGCGGCAGCTCCGGAAAGAAGCCGAAGAGAAGCTCCGAGCCTCGAATGAGCGCACGCCCCCAGGGGCCTGAATCAGCGTTTCCGCTGCGGGCCCCGCTTGTGCGGCGGGGCGTCTCGTACGATGACGGGCGGCCATGGGCTGAGCGGTGGCGGGTCCATCGATGTGGAGAGTCCAGCGATGCGCCGAAGGTCGCGCACGTGCTCGCGCTGGTGCGCGTCGCCGCGCTCCGTCGCATCCTGCTGGAGCCGCACGACGGCGGCGTTCGCCTCCGACAGCTCGTGCCGGAGCTGCGCGTTGTCGGCGCGGAGCTGGGTGACTTCCTCGCGAGTGTTCGCCCAGAGCTTTCCGACCACGCCAGCGAGAGCAGTCACGATCCCGCCGGCCGTGGCCAGCCACCACGGCGTCAAATCCCCCATTCCAAGCCTTACGGCGGGGGGCGTCTGAGCCGTTGCGGCGGGTCGGTGGGGGAGGGCGCGGTGAACCCGTTCGGGGCGTTTCTGGGGGGGGAGAGATTCGATAAGCGGCAGCTGTGGGCGCATCCCCTGATGACTCGCCGTTGCGCCGTCGCGTCTTCGCTCGGGCGCCTTTGCCGGCCTTTGCCGCGCCTTCTCTCGCTCTCCCCGAGCACTCATGGGTGAGTTTTCCCCCACGGCACCCCCGACCGAAGGGGGCATCTACGAGCGCGGGGCGACGGGGGAGACCGGGCCGCAAGGCCCCCAGGGCGAGCAGGGCCCCCAGGGCGAGCAGGGCCCCCAGGGCGAGCAGGGCCCCCAGGGCGAGCAGGGCCCCCAGGGCGCAGCCGGCACGAACGGGACCAACGGCGCGGCGGGAGCCGTCGGAGCGACGGGCGCGACGGGTGCGACGGGGCCAGCAGCGAACCCCACGCAGACGCAAATAGGCTGGGCTCCGAGCGCCGCGGCGCAGACGAGCAACGTTCTCACGCTGTTGGCAGCCGGGCACGCTGCGGGGCTGTACCTGGTGGTGCCCTACGTGTTCGTCCGCACCGTCCAGGGGAGTTCGTACGTGGGTTATGCGGTCAGCCATAGCAACGGCGGCGCGCAAACCTTTCCGGTCACCAACGCGGGCACCAACTCGGCTTTTAATATCGCCACCCTCGGCCAGGTAATGGCGATGGGCTCGTCCTCTGTCGCGAAGGCTACTCACATCGTGCCCGTTTATAGCGATGGCGTCTCCGCTCTGACTGTCCAATTCACGTCGGGTGGCACCTTCGCCGGGGCCGCGCTGCTCGATCTGTATGTCTCTGCGTGCCGCGTCGGCACTTGATCGGGAGAGAAGGAAACACCACATGAAAAGCGCTCGATTCACCATCACCCCTCCGAGCAACGGCGCCTCCTGGGCGGATATCGACGTGTCAAGCTCGCCTCTGGCCGGCGTCTCCGGAGACGTTCCAGTTATCGTCAATCCCGTCGATAAAAGCGGGAATGTGAACCTGGTGGGGCTGACCGAGGCGTTCGTTAGTGCGCCGGACACGATCAGCGTTGCCTACAAGGCGGGCAACACGACCCCATTTGAAGTTCTGATCTCGATCCCCTGAGCGTCGTCGGGGGCCCAAAGGCGCGGGAACGGAAGTCTCCCAACTGTCAAGGCCCGTAAGAAGACCCGCGCGCCCAGCGGCAGGGAGCACCGGGAGCAGAGAGAGCCCGCGGCAAAAACGCGCTCCAGCTGACCTGTTCCGGGCCACGGCCATGCGCCGAGAGCCTTAAGCCCCCTCGTGTCCGAGCCGTTCGCGCACGAGGGGGGGCCGCGCTGTCGGAGCCCCGTTTCAATCCGAAGGGGGAACTACCGAATGGCACAGGTCTCGATCGCGCAAGTCGAGCGCATGGACAAGAAGATCAACACCTACCGCGAAAAGCTGCGGGAAGGCGCGAGGCTCGGCACCAACTCGCTCATTTGCTCGCTGGGTGGCGGCATCGCTTCCGGCTGGTTTGAAGCGGAGTATCCGAAGCTGCTCGGCACCGACGCGCCGACATCGCTCGTGATCGGACTCTGCCTCGTGGGCGGCTCGCTCGCAGGCGTGTTCGATGAGTACAGCGACGAAGCTGCAGCGCTCGGAAGCGGCATGATCGCCGCCACCGTCTCTCGCGTGGCGGAGAGCTACTTCGCTTCCTGACGGTCCCCCGCGCTCTTGCGGGCGCGGCGGTGGGGGTGTCTTTCCATCTTTCCCTTCTCCGCCGTCGCGCTCCCATTTGAATCGCCGCGGACGCGCCTCGTGCGCGTCGCTCGGTGTCGCAGTCAGGACCCAAGGTCACATGGTGGTGATGCTTGCCCTACAGCGCGTTTCAACGTGTGGCCCCGCTTCGGCGTGGGCAGCCGCGCAGTCATGCGCGGTGGAGGCAAGCAACCATGATGAGTCTCAACAAGCTCGGGACCCTCGCGGCCCTGGGCATCGTTCCGTTTTCCGTCGAGATCGAGCAGCTCCCGTCGCGGGGCATCCCGCACAGCGTCCAGCGCTTTGCGCGCGGCCAGGCATCGCATCTGTATCTCCCCGAGGCTGGCCATCAGCTGGTCGCGGCGGATCTCGATCGCGACGGCGACGAGGACAAGACGCAGATCCAGCTCTTGCCGCTGCAGGCCTACGAGGGCAAGGCCGCGGCCGCTGCTGGTGGCTCTGCCGACTTCAGCGTCGAGCCGGTGCGCCCCTGCGTGCTGCTCAACATGAAGTTCCAGGTAGCGGGTGGTGTCGTGGCCGACATCCTGTTGACGACGCTAGAAGTTGGCGACGTGAACCTGCTCCCGGCGAAGGGCGCGGCGCCCGTGGGTCCGTTCTTCTCGACGGACTCGACGGACTCGACCTTCGAATCGCCGTTGTTTGGGCCAGGCGTGGCGCTCGCCTTCACGCTCCGGAACAAGCACGCATCGACGGCCGCGACGATTTGGGGCGCCGCTCGCGTCGCCTCGATCGTTGGCTGAGTAGCGAACACGACGGAGGGCCGCGGGTGCGCTGCGAGTTCACTATAGACGAGGACGATCCCGAAGAGGTGCGGGCCGAGCTGGCCTACCATCTCAACGGGACGGCGATGCGCAATCGCCAAATCCTCGCGAGTGATCCGCGCTTCCCGCGGCTCTTCAAGAGCGGCGTCCGCTACGGGCTCGACGCCGACATTGCGACCGTCCAGCGCTTCCTCAACTGCAGGCAGGTGCTCGCGCAACGGGTCGCGTGCTGCAAGTCGCTTTGCGCCTGGCGTATCGCCGAGCTGCGCAACGATGCGCGCGACGAAAATGAAGCCTCGCGGGTCGACTTCGACATCACCTGGGAGGACTCGCGCACGGACCCCTATCGCGTGGGGTTGGTGCCGAAGAATGGGTTTGTCCGTTTGTGGCACGTCAACGTGCGGCGCGCGGACGGAAGCATCGAGAACCCGAGCCGCAAGCTCCGGGCTCAGCAACGACCCGGTATCGTCGGCACTGCCGCGAGCCGCTGGCCACTGCTGGGCAAGCTGAGGGCGCTCCGATGACCGAGAAGGGATTTGCATCATGAAGGGGAAGGGTTTGGCTGTTGCGGTCGGGTTGCTCGCCGCCGTTGCCGTGGTGGCGGGTGGTGGTGGCAGCGCCGCGGGAGAGCCCAAGGGCCCCGGGCCCGACGAGGGCGACGGCGACGAGCTCGCGCCGGCTGCCGTCATGAAACGCGTGGCGGCTGCGCTCGCGACGAAGGACCCGGCGAAGATGCGCGCCGAAGCAAAGAGGCTCGCCCGCGAGGGCTGGAACGAGCTGGCGAACGAGCTGGAGGCGAAGGCCACGGAGCGCGCCGCCGAGATCGAGCTGGAGAAGCGCAACAACACCGGCCAGCCCAAGCCGGGCAAACCCGCGACCGTTCCGGTCATCCCGATCAGCACGGCGCCGCGCGTGCTCACCGAGGGCATGAAAGGCGCCGACGTAACGACGTGGCAGAAGCAGCTGATCAAGGACGGCTACGCCGTCGTGAAGGCGGACGGCATCTTCGGCCCCGTCACGAAGAGCAGCACCCAGATTTGGCAGGCTGAGCGCGGCCTGAAGCCGGACGGCATCGTGGGCCCGGCAACGCGCGGAGCGATCGGTATGGCTCCGATCGCGAGCGTGCCGGGAGCGCCCAGCTCGCAGCCGACGGCGGCCGCGACGCCCGCCGCGCCGAAGCCGAGTCCCGCCGCGCCGAAGCCGAGCGCGCCCGCTGCGCCCAAGCCTGCCCCTGCGCCGGCAATGGTGAGCACGGCGCCGCGGCTGCTCAAGGTCGGCGTCCAGGGCGACGACGTGCGGGCCTGGCAGCTCCAGCTGATCAACGATGGCGCTTCCACGCTGAAGGCGGATGGCGTCTTCGGTCAGAAGACCAAGGAAGCGACCGCTGCCTGGCAGCTGGCGCGCGGTCTGAGCGCGGATGGCATCGTAGGCCCCGACACCCGGTCGAAGGTCGGAAAGCCCGTCCAGCGCAAGCCAGAGGCTCCGACGACGCTGCCACCGCTGACGGTGAACCCGTCGACCTGGCGCACGCTCAAAGAGGGCATGACCGGGCCCGACGTGAAGGAATGGCAGATCGTACTCCAGCGCGACGGCTTCGCGATCAACCCCGATGGGGTGTTCGGCGCCAAGACGAAGGCGGCGACGATCGGGTGGCAGACGACCCACGGGCTCGCGCCTGATGGCGTGGTCGGCAAGGGCACCAGGACGGCGCTAGGGCCCGACTTCCAGGTGGTCGCGGGCGAGGCTGCGGAGGTGCTGGAGGCGCTCGTGCAGGGGCCGCCAGCGCTCCGCCTGGTGCATTCGGTGGCCGTGCCGGCGGAGGCCTCTCCGGCGCAGCTCGGCGAAGCGGTCGCCGAGCACGTGCGCGGGGCGGCCGACGGTCACGAGGATCGAGAGCTGATCGAGCGCTTCCAGCGCGCGGTCGGCCTGAACGCGACCGGTGCCTATGGCCCGGCGACGGCGCGAGCCATCGCAGCGTTTGGGATCGTGCCTCCCAAGCCGCGCGTGTGGCCGGCGAAGAAGCTCATGCGGGCGAAGACCCAATATCGCTTCGCCATGCTCGAGCGCAGCCGGAAGGACCCGCCCCGCGCCGCGGAGTGGGTCTCGGCTTCGCAGGTCTGAAGGGGACAAGCACCTATGGCGAGCACGGCACAGACGGGAGATTTTCTCGGTAGCGGCGGCGGGTTCGTGTCGCCGTCGGCCATGCCCGCCGTCAAGGCCCCGAAGCGCACGGCGTCTCAGCTAGCTCGAGACAAGGCGGTGACTGCGACCCGGGCCCGCGAGGACCTGCGCAAAGCGGCGGCGGCGACGGCCAACCGGAACGCCGGTTACAACGCGCAACGCGCTGCCGACGCGAAGCAGCAGCGCGACTTTGAGCAGCGCATGCGGACCGAGGACTCTCCGGAGGCCGAGGCCTGGCGAGCCCGAGAGAAATTCATCAGCTCGGCGCGGACGGATTGGGGACTGCTCCCGATGGGAGCCAAGATCGTAGGGACCGCGGTGGGGGTAATCGCGACCGGAGGCGCGCTTGCTGGAGCGCTCGGTGCCACTGCGGCGCTGAGCACGGCAGCGAGCGCTACGACGGTGGCTCAGCTGGTCAACACGACCCAGCAGGGCATTAGGGCAGTGAACACGGGCGCGAAGGTCGCCAGCGCCGTGAAGAGCGGGAACGTGAAACAGGCGACCTCAGCAGTTTTAAAGGGCGGTGGCGACGTGGCGAGTTTGGGCAGCAAACTGGGCGTGAAATTGAGCACTGAAGATCTGAAGAAGATCAAAACCGGCGGCGCGGTGCCGAAGGTCGCATCGGCGGCGGTGAAGAAAGCCACCACCACGGCGAAGGCGGTCAAGGCGACTGTCGCTCCCAAGGTGAAGGTGGCGGCTACGGCGTCGGCGGCCATCAAGAAAGCAGCGGCAAAGCCTGCGGCAGCGGTGAAGAGCGCGGCCACGAAGAGCGGAAACTCTCTGACGGCGGCGCTGGTGAAGGCGGGCGGCTCGGCCATGATGGGCAAAGACGGCGTGCTGCGGCCGAGCGGTGTTGGCGCCGCGGCGGCGCTGTTGGTCAAGAAAGCCTCCGTCGCGGTGAAGCCGGGTACGATGAAGAGCCTCACGTCGAGCCTGAAGGCCTCGGTCTCTTCCGTGGTGAAGACGACGGCGCAAGCGGCCAAGCTGGTGACGCCCGCGAAGGCGAAGCCGGCGGCGACGGTGGCGAAGAAAGCGAGCGCGTCGGCTGCGGCCGCCACGCCAGCGAGCGCGGTCAAAAAGGCCGTGAGTGCAGGCGCGACGAAGCCGGCGACGGCGAGCGGAGCGCTAGCGGCGAAGGCAACGACACCCGCCAACACCAACGCGAGCCCGGTCGATCAGTCCGGTGAGGAAGGCTACTTCATTGCAACGGCTGGGCCCAACCGCGGGAAGATCATTCGCCGTCGCGCTGCTGCTTGAGCTGCTGCTGCTGTTGCTAGGGGGAGCGTGTATGCCGAACGTGCCGGTTCCAGATCAGTTCCAGACGGGCGTCCCCAGGGGGAGGGCTGGGAGCGGCGGAGCGCCGTCCGCTCCCGGTGTCCGCTCGGGGTATCTGGGTGGACGCTACGACGCCAAGCTGGGCGACGTGGAGGGCTCGACCGGGCCCGTGCTCCCGATGGTGACGCTCGACGCAGTGCGCACCATCAGCGTCCAATTCTCGCGCGGAGCTGAGCTGGACGGCACGACGCAGCTGGAGCAACCCGATCTCGAAGGCACGCCGCGGACGTTCGTCTTCAAGACGTTCACGGCGCCGCCTCCCCTCGAGCTGGATCACGTCCAGACCGTGCATGCGGTGGGTGATGTGTTCGTGCATCCGGCACTCGCCACGGAGCCCAGCGTGCTCTTCGGTGGCGACACGGCGATTTTCATTTCGACGACCGGCGCGGACGACATCCAGGAGATTTTCGACGACCAGCCGCACCACACGCACGTGCGCCTCGAATGGGACGGCGGGAGCACTGTAAAGCGCTTTCTCATTCTCTCCGCGCAGCTGGGCGGTGGCGGTCCGATGGGTGATCACGTCCATCTGTTCTGCACGACGCTCAGCACGACGGGCGTTGCCGCATACCCAGCGGTGGGGCAGCCGGTGACCCTGGTCATCGAGCGGCTGCGCGAAGCTCCGGACGCGACGCAGCTGTATTTCAACGCTGACGGGCACATCGTTGCATCGGACGAGCCCGTCGACTTTGGCTCGGAGGGCGCCTTTGAACCCAGCGTGCTGAGCAGCCATAAGGTGATGCTGCAGGGACCGTCCGGGTCGTCTGTCTATACCTTCGACAATGCCACCGACGATCCGGGGCTGGTGCTCCTGATCAGCCCGGTGTTGGTGTCGACCGCGGGCGATCCATTCGTCGACGGCGACGAGATCGATCTGATTCCGCTCACCCGGCAGGATGCGCTCGACGTGTATCCGAACGCAGCGGCGCGAGCGGTCGTGCGGGTGCGAGCGGGGCAGTCGGGCGATTTGATGTTCGAGTGCGATTGGGTCGGCGGCTTCCAGGTGCACGCGCAGTCGATCGAGATCGACTACGTCTCGTGGAGGCCAAACCCCGATCTGCCGTACGTCGATGCGACCGCGCGTCTCTCGGTTGCGCTGAGCCTGGAGGGCGATTGCAACCGCTGGGGGCCTCAGTACACGGTGCCGCCGG